>Ga0256913_10001341_pt1 | contig 12689 bp, 11 predicted proteins | sample Axial_MatmetaG_FD_185970 | JGI IMG/M metagenome (GOLD analysis project Ga0256913, IMG submission 185970) | Deep-sea worm associated microbial mat communities from Axial Seamount, Juan de Fuca Ridge, Pacific Ocean - Axial_Mat | ecosystem: Environmental > Aquatic > Marine > Oceanic > Microbial...
TAGACTAAATGCGGGCAAAAAAAAAACTCCCCGGTTACGAGGAGTTTTTCTATAAATACTTTTTTGTTAATATTCCCAGAGGTCTTCTTCAAACCTTTGCATCTGATTTTTTATTCTTTCAGACTCAAGAAGCGCATCCACTCCCGTTGCGTATTCCGAAATACGTCTGTCATAAACGTTCTGTTCTTTATAGATGTAACTGTCGAACAATCTTTTCTGAAAGATTTCGTCGTACGACAATCTCATAGCCGAATTATAATCATTAAAGACCAGCGAATGAGCGAACAGATTTCTTGCTTCAGGATAAGATATCCAGAACATAGGCGAAGTTATTTCTTCACCGTTTCTTTCTTTGATCATCACCGGGCTTAAAGCAAGGATACGCACCATCATCTGGGATCTCTGGCGGTCAAAATACCAGTCTTCTTTTATCCTGAGCCTTTTTACAGATGACGGCTGAAAGGTCGTATAAATAACCGTATCATACTCCTCGTAAGGAGGATATGGTCTTCTCATCACCTTGTGATCTTCGAAGGTCTCCCTGGCAATAATTTCGTTATACGTCAAAGGAACCAGAAGTTCATCGGTATTTGAAATATCATAAGCAGTTATTTCTCCTTCTTTTAAGGCATCCATAACAACAGTGATAAATGACTTCCATTGTTGCTGCGGATCAATCGGATAATAAAACTTCTGATTGAACTTTTGACGGAAATCAATTTCTCTCCAAATTCTCTTTGACCACATCACATCTGCTTTACGAATGGAAGGATATGGAATGGGGGCTTTATTCACCATTTCATTATCGGCAAATAAACCGTCCACCGGCGCATCATCTATGAATTGCGCCATCCCTCCGGTTGCGGACAACAGAGCAAATGTCAGAATGGAAAAAATTATCTTTTTCATTTTACGTTAATTTATTTCACGGTAAGGCTGACAGGGTTCAGACTTCTGACTGAGCCGTCCGGACCCTTTGCCTGGATGTTTTCAATAAAGATTTTTTGTTTTGGCCTGGCATTCCTGATAATCTTATTAATCTCGGCATTAAATCTGTTACCAGAGACTCTTTTTTGAACCCAGTCACCGTTGATTACTGTTCCGAACGTGAATTTCTGAATTTCAAAATAGAGATCAAATTCAAAATCTTTCATTTCAGGAATGACGGCTCCTGCTGCCAGTAATGTGTTTTTATCAATCGGGCCATCACTTATCCCCGCAACCGTAGCTGTAGGAGTAGGAACTCTCTTGATACGGAATTCAACCTGCCCTAAAGACAACTTTTTACCATTAACATTGGCCGTAGCGCTGATGATAGCTTTCTTTTTCCCTTTTGGGACTTCAACAATATAATTCTTGCTCTTTGGATCTTTGTATAATTTTCCAGCAGAAATACTTGTTGTTACTTTATCCATCGGAATACCGGGAGCTGAAATAGACACAGGGTTTTTTACACCAATGTAAAAGACATTCATTTTCAGCGGTGACACTGTTAAAGCAGGCGGTGCTACAATATATTCTCCTTTAAAAGGATATGGGGTCATCTGGTCGGTTTTCGGGTCTACCAGTTCGATAACACCGGCATATTTATGGACACCTTCCCTTTTAGCAGGAAACTTCAGTTTGCCAAATCCGGCAGCTCCTTCAATAACTTGTGCTCGGCTCATATTCTTTTCAGTCAGTGTATCAGCGTCATGTACTATTTTTATGGTAGCTTTCAGGTTTTGATCAAATGCAGCTACAAGCACATCTGCTTCATATTCCTGACCTATCAGTACATAAGTACTTTTCGGAATAATTTTAGCCGCTACATTTCCGAATTTAAAATCCTGTGCACTAATTGACATATAAAGATAACCAACCGTGCTAAATTCAGCCGAACGAGCTTCCTGAATAATTTTATTCAATAAAGTAATGTCAGCTGCCAGAATAGTATGGTAGAAATTATGATATTCCCAGTCTTGTTTTTGTCCGTCAGCGTTATGATATGTAACGCCTTCCATGTTAGTAATCAGACCAACTTTTCTGTCATTCGGAGGCAGATTCCTTAACTCAAGAATATAATTTCTGTAATCCTGCATTTTGGAGCTTAAAACATAAGCTTCCTTTTTGACACCAGTTACAAGATAATTTGTCGGAGCATCATATTTATCTTTCGTTGTCAATCTTTCCAACATCAGTATTTTCTTCTTCTCTCCTAACAGTACTGTATCCTTGTAATATTTTTCAAGAACTTCCTGCTCTGACATTCTTTCTGTGACAGCGACCAGTTTCAATTTTAACGAATCAATATAATTGATCAGTCCTTTTGTTCTTTTCCGTAATTCCTGAGCTTTCTCCCAGTAAGGGCCAACTTTATCAGGATTGAGCTGGTATTGCTGATCGAATGTGTTGTAAGTTATATTTGTCCGCTCTGCAATACTAGTGTTACTTACTTCCACCGACTCATTGACCACAAGAAATGCATCCAGAATCTGCTTTGAGACGTTAAGGGCCAACAAAGCATAGAGGACCAGGTACATCATGGAGATCATTTTCTGCCGTGGGGTTTCCTTATATCCAGCCATATTTTTATTCTTTTAGTTTCATAAATAAATAATCTATTAACGATTTAATTCATTAACCGTTAATATTCATGGCTGTCAGCATATTACCATAGACTTTATTCAGCGAACTCATCCTTTCAGACAATGTTTCCATCTGGTCGGAGAATTGCGAAGTCGAAGCTGTCGTCAATTCTAACTTCTCAAGGAACAACTTCATAGTTTCACGTAATTTATCTGTTGATTCAACTGCCTGGTTAGTTCCCTGTAATTGAATTTCATAAATAGCATTTAATGCGGCCAGATTTTCAGATATTTTTCTTAATTGTTGATTGTAGGCATCCCCTTCCAAAGCAGTAAAGTCAAGAGCTGATACTGATTTTTCCAATATTTCAGCAGATCTTGCATAGCTGTTCGCTAAGCTTTGAGCTGATTCGGTAGCATCCTTAACTGTATGGGCAAACTGCTCTGTTGAGTTCATATCTCCTTTCAATACATCAGCTGCTTCGGTATAAGCATTGGCAAGAGAGGAAGCTCCATCTTTCACAGATTTGAGGCTTTCTCCGTATTCCTGTGTGGCATCAACATCTTTTGCAACCGCTTCACCAAATTGTTTTGCCGAAGAACTGGCAGCAGAAAGGGTAGCTGTAAAGTCTTCAGTTACAGCACTGGCATCAGAAAGCTTTCCTAGCTGATTGGCATTTTCGGCCAATTTTTCAATTCCTTTTCCGAGTTTATCAAGCACTTCCTGATCAATTTTTGCCTTTTCAAACATTTCGTCCAGTTTCTGTGTAGGTGTTTCTCTCTTCACTCCTGCACCTTTTTCTACGTCATGATACTGAAAAGCTAATTCAGGATAAACGAGACTCCAGTCGGGCTCCACAAACGGAGGTTCCCATGCCGAGAAAAAGAAAATAATAGCTTCTGTACCGAGACCAATAATCAGCATGATATCAGCACCCGGATAGTGGTTAATTTTAAACATGGCACCAATTAACACAACTGATGCTCCAAGGCCATAAACTTTGGCCATAAAACTTTTGTAACCTCTGGTTTTGGTAAAATCAAAAAAGCCCATTGTAATTTTTTTTTCGATTAATAATTTGTTTTGTTTGATATTCCATTAATTATAAACACGTGACGCCTTGTTCGGATTATCTCCTTTATTTCGTCCCAAATAAGGCTGTACTGTTCTAAATCCAATGTATGATTTTGTTGAATCTTCGTACTCGTATGCTCTTGTTGTGAGTTGGATGTAATAAGCAATATCTTTCCAGGAACCACCACGAATTACTTTTCTTTTCATCACAGGCGGGTCATCTTCTTTTGAATTATAAGTGTAATTCGGGTTCATGTCCCAGGTAAAATTATAGGATAATGGATCGAAAGCACTGATTGTCCATTCAGCTACGTTTCCAGCCATATCATAAAGTCCCCAGTCGTTTTCAGGAAAGTGCCCAACGATGATCGTACGTAATCCTCCGTCGGCAATGTAGTTTCCTCTTAATGGTTTGAAGTTAGCCAGGAAGCATCCTTTTTCGTTTCTGGTATATGGACCTCCCCATGGATAAGGATTCAACGAATATCCACCCAATGCGGCCCATTCCCATTCAGCTTCTGTCGGCAGGCGGAATTCTGCTAATACCGTCTGGCCTTTTTTGGCTTTCAGATAGCTATTCAGATATTCTGTCCTCCAGATACAAAAAGCCCGTGCCTGTTTCCAGTTAACGCCTACCACCGGATAATGGTCGTAAGCAGGATGCCAGAAATATTGTTCGGTCATCGGGTCATTAAATGAATAGGTATAATCGTGTATCCAGCAAAGTGTGTCGGGATAAACAGCGATTGTTTCTTTTCTTACATAAACAGACCGGTCTCGCAATCCCTGCGGCCTGTTTGCCAGTCCGGCATTACGGTAATCACCCGTTTCTGAGAAATCCTTTTTGGCAGCTGCATGCAAATCCACCCAGTAATACTCGTACATTAATTTACGGGTATCTATTTCTTTTCTTCTGAAGTATCTTTCGTTAATGGGCAGGTACATATCTTCCAAAGCATCCCGGACATCCTGATCTTCACTGTTCCAGTCAATTTCAGTCTTCCAGTTAAGATATGGCGGATCGTAAATCTCTCCCGTTTTAGGATTTTCTTCAATCAGATAATCCTCAGGTTTCACATCCCCCAAAATAGTTCTTGCAATCGAGTCACGAACCCAGTTAACAAACTGTCTGTATTCATCATTTGTAATTTCCGTTTCGTCCATATAAAAGGCCGCAACAGAAACTGTTTTCGGTTGTGTCAGATAACTATGAGTGATGTCTTCATTACCCCCGCCCATTATAAAACTCCCCTGAGGCACAAATGCCATTCCGTAAGGATCGGGCTGATAAAACGGTTTTGACTTAGAACGTGTCCCCACAAGTTCGCCGTTATCGGAACTTCCACAACTGCTAAGAAAAAGGATGACAGACAAATATAAGATTAGCCTTTTCATTATCATAATTGATTTTTTGCGTATTCTTTCAAAAAAAATGCTATAAAAACCGCCAAAAGTAAAAAATTAACAAAGCAAATGACTACTTTTTTCTTAAAACTCCTTTAAATTTTTACAAAAATCGCGTATTTTTATAAGTGGTTTTTGATTTATCTCCTTTGATTTTAAAACAATAATTTAAAAATACTTCATGACTTCCCGGAACCCCTAACCCCATGATATTCACATCGTAAGAGTATCCCACCTGAAAGTCTTTCACATTAAATCCAACCAAAACTCCCACCGATTCCTGGAAGCGATAGTTCACCCCTCCCCAAAATCGGCTATTGTATTTAACGAGCCCTGTTACATTATATTGTGTAGAGGCCAGGTCACTTTGAATAAGCCCCATAAGTTCAAATTCAAATTTCGGATTTCTGGGCATGTAAAAAGTATATCCACCCGTAATAAAAAATGTCCTGTCAGTTTTATACTGAATGACATTGTCTCCTGAAGTAAGATTTTTTCCGTGCGACTCTAAAAGATTAACAACCGATGCGCCGAAAAAGAACCTGTCGGGTGAACTTAAAAATAATCCGAAGTTGGCATCAAACAACATGTCGCCGGTTTCTGATGTCAGCAGAACCGGGTCGCCATCAATTAATGGTTTAAACTTCGAAAAATCAATCGACCTGTTCGTCATATTAAATCCCGCTCCGATACCCAAAGTAGCAAAGGAGAGATTAGCATGAAACGAATAAGCCAGATGAACTCCGATATTGCTTTCAAACCCCAGCTTATCCTGAATGATGGAAGCCCCAATGCCTCCATGTAGTACTTTAATCGGTGAATCAATCGTAATTAAAAAATCCTGAGGAGCTACTTTATTCCCGTCGGCATCTTCAAAACCTGCCCATTGCTGACGCATCAGTCCGTTGATACATATCCCCTCGTTCATCCCGGCAAAAGCAGGATTGGAATACATAAACGTATGCTTATAATGCGTAAACACAGGCAGTTGCTGAGCAAACAAATCTGCTGTCAGCAACAAATTGACGACTAATGATATGTAAATAATCCGACGTTTCAACCTCATCTGCAAAATGATGTGCTAAAGTAAAAAAATTCTTCCTTATAACTTCTTATGCCCTGTATTTGTTGTGCAAAATATGAATTATTATTGTTTGTACGATAAAAAGCTCATTTAGTTTTCCTTATTTCAACTTAAATTTCCTGATTATATTATAAACAGGACCTTCTCGCATCAATATGCTTTCATAAAGATAAAACTCACTGATCACAACCTTTTGCATATGTTTTTCATTATGTTTTTCAATGGCTTTTCTCAGATTTCTCTTGTCGCGGATATATTTAATTCTTCCGATTGTCAGGTGGGGAACAAAATTCTGACGGCCGCGCGGAAATCCTGCCTCATCCAAACCATCCAGTACGCCATTGGCCAGACTGATAAGTTGTGGGGTGTTTTCAATGCCCAGCCAGATAACACGGGGATTGTACCTGCTGCCAAAAATACCGGCATTCTGTATGTTCATTTCAAAAGAAGGTGTATCTGAAGCAACGGTTTGCAATGTTTTAACGATTTTATCAATCTGTGAAGGATAGGTATTCCCGATAAATTTCAGCGTCAGATGAAGATTGTTTTCTTCCACCCATTTGATTTTTTCCAGCGCCAGGCTCTTCTTAAGATCATAATATACCTGAAGCAATTCAGGAGCTGGGGTAATCTTGATCGCGACAAATAAACGTTTCATTTTTAAAAAATCATTACAACAAATGTATCATTTATTTAAAAGTTTTTACATTTGCAGCCTCATTGGGGCATTAGCTCAGTTGGCTAGAGCGTTTGACTGGCAGTCAAGAGGTCAACGGTTCGATTCCGTTATGCTCCACACAGTAAATCACAGGGCTACACATTTTTATCATGTAGCCCTTTTTTATTTCTATCAATCCTCAATCCATTCTATTTCTTGACAAATTATATTTACATTTTATAAATATGTTATATATTTGTGTTTTGTATTTATATTTAATAATTATGGCTACATTTACGAGTACCTTACCGGACAACATCCTGAAACAACTGCATGAGCAGGCAAAAAAGTTATCTGTTCCGAAAAACAAGATTATCGAACGGGCTCTAAAGATATATCTGGATCAACTTAACAGGGCCGAATATGTCAAATCATTCCAACAAGCCACACAAGATGCTGATATACTTAATATTGCCGAAGAAGGAGTGGCTGATTATTTTAAACAACTAAACGAATGAAACAAGGCGAAATCTGGTATGCGGATCTAAGTCCCGTAAAAGGTTCTGAACAGGCAGGTTACAGGCCTGTTATAATCATTAGCGGCAATCTTTTAAATAAATACCTGCAAATTGTCATTGCCTGTCCCTTGACCACTTCCGTGAAAAATTATAAAGGAAATGTGATTTTGGAACCATCAAAAGAAAACGGGCTGGAAAAAACTTCAGAGATTCTCATTTTCCATATCCGATCTATCTCCAAAAACAGGCTGGTTAAAAAAATAGGCCATATTAACTCTGACGAACTGGAAGATATAAAAACCGGCTTGAATGATATTTTGAGGTATTAATTTTTTAAAACGATTTCCGACTCATTCTCCCGTCCATAATTCAAAGCCGTCTTTTCCTGCTTTCTTCCATGGCTTAATGGTAAACCGGAAAGTGTATTCCCTTGCCGCTATCCTATACGGTTCATGCGGCCAAGAGCCCCATGAGTCGTCGCCACCCACACCCATTTGTTTCATATCAACATGTAACCAGGCAGCACCCAATTGATGCACATCGTTCATGTGTTTATAATTCTTTCGTGTCAGTTGATCCAGCATTTCAACCGGCGTGTGCAAAGCTGAAAAGCTGAATGGCTTCGGAGCAGTTACAAACAACCCCTGCCCTTTATCCCCAACAATGAGCCATCGCGCATCGGTTTTGTAACCGTTTTCCTGCGGCCGGATGTAAGCAAAGTACTGATCGGTCACACTGCTTTCATATTTACCGACAAATGCCGCCGTGTTGCGGTCGCAATAATTTTCCTGAGGGCCTCGACCATAATAAGTCAGCTGATCGGCATCGTCCAGCACGAGCAACATACCAAACCTCGGCAGGTTGGGTAATCCTTTGATGCCGGGGCGGAAGTTTATCTCTATGCGGATAGTTCCGTCAGCGGAAAAATCATAAGCAATGAACAAAGGCGAACGCACATCTTCCATGTCGTATTTCGCCTGCACCATCAGGTTGCCGTTTTCGGGCAGGTATATTTTAAAACTCTTTAATTTCAGATGTTTTCCGGCATTTCGCCAAATGCCCTGCCGTTTATCCATCCCGTTACCGAAATCGTTGTCGGTAGGCGCCCGCCAGAAATCGGGTCTTACCGGCTCCTTCAGCATTTCCTGTTTATCCAGTTGTAGTGAACACATTTGTCCGGTAGTTGTGTCGAACAAGACAACAAAAGGCCCGGATTGTATCTGTAATGTATCTCCTTTAAACTCATACTCCACTGTTCTGACTGTCTGGGTCAGCGGATTTCTTTTTTTCGGTTTCAGTTCGAAATGTACCGGAAACTGTTCTTTAGCCACTTCAAAACCTGCCGGTTTAAACGGTTCTTCTTCTGTTGTCACCAGACTAAAATTGATGAAATATTCCACTCCCGGCTCAAAGTTAACATCTCCAATAGGTATCGAAATAAAGGTAGTATCGTGCGGTGATAAAGACAGATGATCCACTGTTCCTTTTTCAACCAATGTACCGTTGCCAACCAAAGTCCAATTCAGTTGATAATGATCCAGATTGGTAAAATCGTATTGATTAATCAGCCGGAAAGTTCCCTGATCCGTATTTTCGGGAATAATTTTTATGTACTGATATACTTTTTTCACTTCATACATGGCCGGGTGGATGGTCCGGTCGGGATTGATGAGTCCGTTGATACAGAAATTGCCATCGCTGGGAATCGTGTCGGGGCCAAAATCACCGCCATAGGCCCAGTATTTCACCCCGTTTTTATCCTTTTTGGCCAGTCCCTGATCTACCCAGTCCCAGATAAAACCGCCCTGTAGGGTACGGTATTTTTCAATGACATCCCAGTAGTCCTGCAGGTTGCCCGTACTGTTACCCATCGAGTGGGCATATTCGCACATAATCAGCGGGCGGTACGGATCCGACTGTGCATAGCGTTCAATATATCCGATACTCGGATACATAGGTGAATAGATGTCCACCGTCGGACGTTTCAGCGCCCGTTCGTAATGTACGGGGCGTGAGGGATCGCGCCGATGCAGCCAGGCCGAAACGGTGTCGAAATTCACCCCGTCACCGGCTTCATTACCCATCGACCAGATAATGACCGACGGATGATTTTTATCACGTTCCACCATGCGTTTCACCCTGTCGAGGTGGGCTTTCTTCCAGGCCGGATTGTTGCCCAGCGTACGGTCGGGACGGTAGCCCATACCATGCGACTCAATATTGGCTTCGTCAATCAGGTAAATACCGTATTTATCGCACAACTCATACCAGTAAGGGTCGTCGGGATAATGACATGTACGTACTGCGTTGATGTTATATTGCTTCATCAGGGCAATGTCTTTTTCCATTAATTCGTGAGAAACCACGTGACCCGTAAATTCATCATGCTCGTGACGGTTTACTCCTTTAATCAGCACCGGCATTCCGTTCACCAACAATTGTCCGTCTTTTACTTCCACTTTTCTGAACCCGATTTTATGACTGACCATTTCGATGATATCTTCTCCCTTTTTCAGTTCCAGCACCAAAGTATAAAGTTCGGGAGTTTCGGCTGTCCATTTTCTAACATGCGCTATTTCGAAAGAAAAATCCAGTTTCGTATTTGACTCCGTATTTTCGAACGACTTCTTTTTTTTGAGCACCAGTTTATTATTCAGTCCGAATAATTTAAGTGTTAAGGTGCATTTTTTGTTATCCGGTTTTGTAAAGTTTTGAATATGCACCGTTGTATTTAATATTCCATCCTTGTAGCCTTCATTCAGGTCTGTCCGGGCGAAGTAATCGTAAATATGTGTCGCAGGCGGCGACCACAAATACACGTCACGTTCAATACCGCTGATACGCCAGAAATCCTGGCATTCCAGATAGGAGCCATCCGACCAGCGTAACACCTCAACAGCCAGCAGATTTTTCCCTTCTTTAACAAAATCGGTGATGTCAAATTCGGCAGGCAGTTTACTTCCCTGCGAGTAGCCGACCTGTTCGCCGTTCACCCAAACGAACATAGCGGATTTAACGGCACCAAAATGAAGTATAATCCTACGCCCCTGCCAATCTACAGGAACAGAAAAAGAGGTTCTGTAAGTACCAACAGGATTATATTCGTGCGGCACATGAGGCGGGTCAGGACGAAGCATCTCGGTAAATGGTGTTCGCGGATCGGCAAACTCATAAGGTTGATTGATGTAAATCGGAATGCCGTATCCCTGCAGTTCCCAGTTTGAAGGTACCGGAATTTCTTTCCAACTGTCGTCACTAAATGCAGAATCATAAAATCCTTCCGGCAGGGAAAACGGATTTTCAGACCATAGGAATTTCCAGTTACCGTTCAGCGAATGATAATAATTCGAATTTTTAATATCGCCATTTAATGCGTTTTTCAGTGATATGTAAGGAACAGCTGCGGTATGCGGAGCCATTTTATTTATACTGATGACGTTGGGGTCTTCCCAGACTTCCTGTGCCCGAAGACTGATTGCAAACAATACTGCTAAGATTGCTGTTAAGAGAAATGTTCTTTTCAATTTTCTTTATTTTAGAATTACCAGAATACCGTATAAAGTACCACTAAAATGATCATGATGGCATAGGCACTCACGTTAAAAGCTTTTCCGGTGGCAAAAGTCTCTTTCAATAACGGAATACCTTTAGGGTTGTCATCACCTTCGGCATACGACAGCGAAACGCCCACAATAATTACGATAGTAATCAGCATGGTGTACATCATCTGGTCGAGGAATGGCATGTCGATGGGCAATAGTTTGAAACCAAGCGCTACCGGGATGGAAGAAATAACACCGACAATAGCGCCTTTCGTGCTGGTTTTCTTCCAGAACAATCCCATCAGGAAGACGGCGAGAATACCCGGGCTCACCAGTCCGGTATATTCCTGGATATACTGGAACATTTGCGGCAGTGATCCTAAAGAAGGAGCTATCAGGCTTGCAACGACCAGTGCTACCAGTACGGTTATCCTGCCAACAGCCACCAGTTGTTTGTTCTCCGCTTTCTTGTTGATATACGGTTTATAGATATCCATAGTGAAAATGGTGGATGTGGAATTGAGCATGGAAGCCAGCGAAGAAACGATGGCTGCCGATAAAGCCGCCACTACCAGCCCTTTCAGTCCTACCGGGATAAATGTACTGATCAGCCACGGATAAGCCCTGTCATAATCTACCGAGCCATCGGCTTTGGTAAAGACCTCTTTAACTCCGTCAATGACTGTTGTTCCGGCGGGTTCTGTGTACATAACGTATGCAATGATCCCAGGAATGACTACCAACAAAGGAATGATCAGTTTCAGGAAACCGGCAAAGGCCAGGCCTCTTTGTGCTTCGCGTAACGATTTGGCTGCCAATGCCCTTTGAATAATATACTGGTTAAAACCCCAGTAATAAAGATTGGCCACCCACAATCCGCCCACCAGCATGGCAATGCCGGGCAAATTGGAAAATTCGGGGTTGTCTTTACGCAGGATCATGTGAAATTTATCGCCCGCTGTTTCATAAATATGTGCAAAGCCGTTGAAAATGCCTCCTTCGGGTGTCACGTGATTAAGTGCAATAAAAGTGGTGACCAAACCGCCAATCACGAGCAGCGTCACCTGTATGACGTCTGTCCAGGCCACTGCCGAGAGGCCGCCCCATACCGAATAAGCAGCTGCAAATAACGCCAGGCCAATGATGAAATACATAATTGTACTGCCGTCACCCGTGCCAATGATAGTATCCAACGCTTTGGCACCAAGAAACAATACCGAAGTGAGGTTAACAAAAACGAAAAGAGCGATCCAGAAAACAGCCAGGATGGTTTTCAGATTTGTATTGAAACGTCTTTCTATAAATTCCGGAATTGTATATAACCCCTGTTTGATGAAAACAGGCAGGATGTATTTAGCCACGATGATGAGTGTGAGCGCTGCCATCCACTCGTAGGAAGCAATGGCCAACCCGACGGCAAAGCCGGAACCCGACATGCCGATGAATTGTTCTGCGGAGATATTTGCCGCAATCAGTGAAGCTCCGATTGCCCACCAGGGCAATGTTTTTCCTGCCAGAAAATAATCTTCAGCTGTTTTTTCCTGTCCTTTTTTTGTACGCGAAACATACAATCCCACACCGATAATCAGCAGGGCATATAAGATAAAAATAATGTAATCAACACTGGCAAAGCTTTCGTTCATGATCTTTGGTTTTATTTTACTAAAGAAGTTCCTTCCGTTACTTCCACTTCAATAATATCCGGCTGTTTACCTTCCGGGGTTTTATATTTATTCCATATTATTTTCTTAAAAACATCCAATTTATCCCTCTCAATCAAATTGATCGTACAACCACCGAAACCACCACCCATCATACGGGCTCCGACAACACCGTCAATT
>Ga0256913_10001342_pt1 | contig 12688 bp, 11 predicted proteins | sample Axial_MatmetaG_FD_185970 | JGI IMG/M metagenome (GOLD analysis project Ga0256913, IMG submission 185970) | Deep-sea worm associated microbial mat communities from Axial Seamount, Juan de Fuca Ridge, Pacific Ocean - Axial_Mat | ecosystem: Environmental > Aquatic > Marine > Oceanic > Microbial...
GTGTTTTTTTGAAGAAATGACGGTAATCCCCCACCGTTTAGTATGTTATATGATTGAGGTGAAATATCTAATATTATTTTTAAGTTATGTTGTGAAATAAGTTTTACAGCATCAATAAGATCTAAATTATCAATGAATAAGTCAATGTTTCCTATTTCTTTTTCATGAAGGTTCCAAGGAACTTTGATAATAACAGTATTAAATCCTGAGTTTTTTATGATTTCAAGAGTTTTGTTCCAATAATAAAAATCATTTCCACCGTCATTATAGGGGATAGAGTGTGGTGAAATGGCAAAATAAGGAAAATTTGCCGCAATAATAAATGAATTGCTATCATTAACTTTAATTTTTTCCAAATCTGTTTTTTGTGTGCTGTTACAACTGACAATTAAAGTGATAAATAAAATAATTAATAACTGTTTCACAGTAATATTGTAAACTTAAAGTTGAAAAAAATCAAATGATTTTCAGTTTTCTACTTGGTTCTTCTTTTTCAAGTACACTTAAAACAGCCTCATCACTATAACTGACTTTATTAATCTTCTCCAGATATTCTCTTACAAAATGTTTGGTTATCTCAATTCCGTAAGGTTTTAAAATCTCCTTTACCTCATCATACTCTTCTTCAATAGAGGTTATTACCGATTCAAAACCTTGTGTTGCGGCTCTTGCTCTGTCCCAAAAAGCCACCGGATTTAAATTGAAAAATTCTTTGTCATCTTCAGATGGTTCTATTAAAATAATATCTCCATTAAATGACGGATCATGTTTAAATCTTTCAACTCCTATTTCTAGTCTTGTGTGAAGCAGTGTTCTAAAAACTTGATTAATAACCGATAAAACACCGGAATCTGCAATATATTCTCCTTCGGTAACATATTTGTTTAAATCTTCGAGATATTCTGCATGAATTTCGTTATATATTGGTCTAAAAGGGTTATAACATATAATTAATTTGGCACCATGCTCATAGGCAACATCGATATTGGCGGTTCTTCTTATTCCGCCGTCAACATAATCAATTCCTTTTATTCTGGCAGGTTTATAAAATCCTGGTAGAGCAGTTGATGCTTGAACAGCCTCTGATATAGTAAGTTTGTTATTTTCGTTATGTCCGAATACTGCTCTTTCGGCAGTATCTAAATTAGTTGCGGTAATAAATAATTCTTTACCAAATTGATTGTATAATTCTTTAAAATTATTTGGTAGATTATTTAATTCCATATTTTTTTTCAAATAAATTTCAAGCCTTTTATTGTCAAAAAAACCTGACGGAAGATATTTTATTATATTAGGAAAGTTATTTGGTGCAATGAGTATATTTGAAATTGGTTCAAGAATCTTTTCAAAGTTTGCAGAACTTGGATTTTTATAATAGTTAATAAGAAATTGTTGAACTTCAAGCATTATGTGAGGTGTGAGAGTGAAAAGATCAAAAAGAAATGATGGCACTACATTTAAAAAATCTGCTGTAAATTTTAATGGATTTTTTATAAAATCTTTGAAATTCGGATAATAAAAATCTAAATATTGTAATTGGGTAAAATATTTAGAACGACCGTCAAGACTTCGTAGCATCTCTTCAGGTGATATGTTGCCGGAGAGAGGTGCTGCAAGAATTGAACCGGCACTTAGTCCTATATAAATATCAAATTCCGTTATTTTTCTGTCAAGAAGATAGTTATTTAAAGCAATTAGACCACCGATTTTAAATGCACCTCCACTTACTGCTCCGCCGGCAAGAACAAGGGCAACTTTTGCATTTTTTTTGTCTATATGTTCACTGCTTTTATGAACTATTGATAATCCCATTTTTTAGCTCCTTCTTTCTCTAATTATCTTCACCAATAAATTTAACGGCTTCTTCAACATTCTCTCTTGAGCCTATTATTAGCGGAACTCTTTGATGTAATTTTTTCGGTTGTATATCAACAATGTTTTCTTTACCGTTTGATGCCATTCCACCGGCTTGCTCAACTACGAAAGAGAGTGGATTTGCTTCATATAGAAGTCTTAATTTTCCGTTTGGATGTTCTTGGTCAGCCGGATACATAAAAATTCCACCATTAAGGAGTGTTCTGTGAAAATCGGCTACAAGAGAGCCTATATACCTCATTGAGTATGGTTTCCCGATTGTATTATCATAAGATTTAAGGTAGTTAATATATTTTTTTAATGAAGGGGACCAATTAACAGAGTTTCCTTCATTAATACTGTATGTTTTACCTTTTTTAGGAATGGTCATATTGAGATGTGACAGAAGAAATTCACCTACGGTAGGATCAAGTGTAAAACCGTGTACTCCGTTTCCTGTAGTGTAAACTAACATGGTAGATGAGCCGTAAAGGACATAACCGCTACAAATTAATTGATTGCCTTTTTGAAGAACATCTTTTTCTAAATTATCATCATCATTGTCGGAAATTCTTTGGTATATTCCGAAAATGGTGCCTATTGTGGCATTAACTTCGATATTTGATGAGCCGTCTAATGGATCAAAGACAAAAGCATATTTTCCACAAGGGTATTTTGACGGAATTCTTATAAGGCCTGTATTTTCTTCTGACGCCATTACACATAGTTGCCCAAGATGGTCAAGAGCCTTAATTATTGTTTCATTTGCATAAATATCAAGTTTTTTTACATCTTCACCGTGAACATTTTTTTCACCGGTAAATCCTAATATTTCTACAAGACCTGCTTTTCTTACTTCTCTGCTTATAACCTTGGCAGCGACAGCTATTTGGTTAAATAACATGGTAAATTCACCTGTTGCCCCGTCAATATTTCTCATTTCTTCAATAATATGTCTGGATAAAGTAATTCCTTTTTTAATCAAAATAACCTCCGTTTATAAAAAAGAATATTATTTTTTCTTCTATATACTATACACCAAGAAAGATATTTAGTCAAACTAAAATGCCGTTTTGTTTAAACAAAATTAATAAAATTCCATGATTCAGATTAACATTTTGTAATATCTTTCTATTTCGTTTTCCATTTCTGCTATACTTAAATTTCTGGCTTTTCTAATGGTCTCTTTTCCGTCAATAAATAAAATCATTGTTGGTACTGTAAATACAGATAAATAACCGGCTACCTCTTTAATATTGTCAGCGTCTATGTATCTGTTAATAATCTCAGGAAATTTTTTGAGCATTTTTTCAATTTTAGGTAAAAGAGTTTTGCAGACATTACAATCGGGGGTTGAAATATAAAAGAATGCAAATAAATTTTCTTTAACAACAAGTTCTATTTCGTCAACAGAATTAATATTTATCATGTTTAGCCCTGTTTACATTCCGGATTTGCTTCTTTTAAAACTTCGTCGGTAATAATAAAATTCTTAATGTTTTCTCTAAATTCATTAGCCAGTTTATTTGCAAATGAATAGAATTTATCTTTATTTTCCCAAGTTAATATAGGATTTAAAATATTTGAAGAAACTCCCGGGCATTCTTTAGGGACCATAAATTTAAAGCACTCATCTTTTCTGTACGAAACATCATCTAATTTGCCGTTTAGTATTGCATTAACAATAGTTCTAGTATCGTTAATGTCAAATCTTTTTCCTGTTCCATAAGGTCCACCGGTATAACCGGTATTTACCATCCAAACTTTAACATTGTGTTTGTCGATTTTTTCACCGAGGATCTTTGCATAAAGCGATGGTCTGAATACCATGAAAGGTGCTCCGTAGCAAGGTGAAAATACTGCTTGAGGTTCTGTAACTCCGACTTCAGTACCGGCTACTTTGGCTGTATATCCTGAAATAAAATGATACATTGCCTGTTCTTTGCTCAATCTTGCAACCGGAGGTAAAACTCCGAAAGCATCGTAAGTTAGAAAAATTAAGTTTTCCGGATGTCCCGAGTATCCGGCTTTAACAATATGATCAAGGTGAGTAATAGGATATGATGCTCTTGTATTTTCTGTAAGAGAGTTATCATCAAGGTCTACTCTTCTGGTACGGGAATCAATTGCCACATTTTCTAAAATTGTTCCGAATTTTCTGGTACATTTGTATATGTCCGGTTCTCTCTCTTTTGAGAGTCTTATAACTTTTGCATAACATCCGCCTTCAATGTTAAAAATACCTTCGTCTGACCATCCGTGTTCGTCATCGCCAATGAGATTCCTCTCCGGATCAGTTGAAAGAGTAGTTTTACCTGTTCCTGATAGTCCAAAAAATATTGCAGTATCACCTTTTTTGCCTACATTTGCTGAACAGTGCATTGATAAAACCTCTTGTTTCGGTAGGTAGTAATTCATAACCGTAAAAATTGCCTTTTTCATCTCTCCTGCATAAGAAGAGCCACCAATTATTGCTATTTTTTTCTTTAAATTTATTACAATAAAAGTTTCTGACCTTGTTCCGTCAATTTCAGGAATTGCATGGAATTTAGGTATATGTATAAGAGTAAATTCAGGTTCAAAGGTTTTTAATTTTTCTTTATCCAGTTCTCTGACAAACATGTTTCTTGCAAATAGAGAGTGCCAAGCATATTCTGTTATTATTCTAAGTCTCTTTTGATATTTAGGATGATTTCCGGCATAATTCTCCTGAACGAAAATTTCTCTTGCTTGAAGATATGCAGTTAGTCTTTTATAGATAATATCAAATTGTTCCTCAGACATAGGTTGAATATCGTCTCCCCACCAAATTTCACTTTCACTGCCAGGTTCTTTTACAAAAAATTTGTCGTATGGAGATCGACCTGTGTGGTGACCGGTTCTTACTACAAGTGGTCCTAAATGAGCAAATAACCCTTCTCGTCTTTGAATAATTTCTTCATAAAGTGCTGCGGTCGGTAAATGCCAGTAAATTCTAGCCGGATTTCGTATTCCCTCTTTTTCCAATCCCGTATATTCTGTTTTGTCTGTCATAAATACTCCTTATATTTCTTTTTGTTTCTTTTATTATAATGTAAAATTCGTTGAATTGCAAATTATAACCTCTTTAATATAATAATTGTATGAACTATTATATTGAAACTTACGGTTGCCAAATGAATGATTATGATTCTCTTATGATGGCAAAGATTTTAAATATTGCCGGGTATAACAGATTAAACAGCCCGAAAGATGCGGATATTATAATCATAAATACTTGTAGTGTACGGGAAAAGCCACAACATAAAGTTTACAGTGCAGCAGGTAGATTTAAAAGAGATGTTAATAAAAAGGTAGTAATTGCCGGGTGTGTTGCTCAACAGTTAGGTAAAAAAATTTTAAAAGATCTTCCGTATATTGATGCGGTTGTTGGCACTCATAATACCCAACGAATATTGGATATTATTAATGATATTAATTATGGCAAGAGAGTTGTTGCCACAGATTTTTTTGATTCCTCGGATAATAGGTTTAGAGAAAAATTTTCTCCGCCTTTAATTGACGGTATTTCCGCTTTTGTAACAATTATGGAAGGTTGTGATAATTTTTGCAGTTATTGTATAGTTCCTTATGTGCGAGGAAGGGAAATTTCAAGACCTCATAGTGATATCCTTGAAGATATTGAACATCTTCTTTCAAATGGAGTAAAAGATATTACACTTTTAGGTCAAAATGTTAATTCTTACGGAAATAAAGATTCGCAAGAATGGTCTTTTGTGCAATTAATTAAAGAAATAGGACAATTAAGAGATTTAAAAAGATTTCGTTTTGTTACAAGTCACCCTAAAGATCTGTCTAATGAAGTTATAGACGTATTTGGAACACTTGATAATTTAGTCCCCTATCTTCATCTTCCACTACAATCGGCTTCAGACAGAATTCTTAATGTAATGAACCGAAAATATACTTTTTCGGATTATCTTAAAAAAATAGAAATGTTAAGAGAAGTCCGTTCTGATATCTCCTTGACAACGGATCTTATTGTTGGTTTTCCCGGAGAGACGGAAGATGATTTTCGTAAAACTATTGAGGCCATGAAATTGATAAGGTATGATAATACTTTTTCATTTAAATATTCCCCAAGACCATTTACAAAATCTCTCTCTTTTAAGGATAGTGTCAGTGAAGATATTAAACAGGAAAGATTATTGGAGTTGCAAGAATTACAAAAAGTGATTACAAGAGAAAAGAATGTTGAAAAGACCGGAAAAATTTTAGAAATATTAGTTGAAAAAGTCTCTAAAAAAAGTGAAAATGAGTTATCAGGAAGATCAGGTTGTGGGAGGGTTGTAAATTTTAAAGGTAAAAAAGAGTTGATTGGAAAACTGATAAAGGTTAAAATAATAGAAGCATATCAAAATTCTCTTAAGGGAGAGATATTGGAGTGAGTTTATTATGTGGGTAATTTTGTCTCTGTTTCAGATGGGAGTAATATTTTATTTGTCATCTATTCCCGGGAAAAATTTGGCACCTCTTCCGGTAGGTGGAGACAAAGTCATTCATTTTTTTATCTATCTTTTTATCGGGATTTTTTTTCAAAGGTCATTAAAAAAGTTTCATATATTAATTCCTGTTTTTTTAGGTTTATTTTACGGAATGACAGATGAGTTTCATCAAAGTTTTGTTCCCGGAAGATTTCCGTCAATAGGTGATTGGTTTGCAGATAGTTTAGGTGTTATAGCCGGAGTTTTAATAATAAAATATATTGGTGACAGAAAAGATGAAAGAGATTAACGGTATATCAATCTATTCGGATAATAAAGAGTTTTCCAATGTTATTAAGAGTGCAATAGAGAAAAGAAATATAAAACTTGATAATAACATGCAGGTAGCGATTGTTGATATTTCAGATAGTGAAAACAAGCAACTTGTAAAAAAACTTTTAGCAAGTGAAGATGTTTTTGTTGTGATTGCAGGAGAGTTAGGGGAATTATATAATTTTTATCCGGAGGTAAATAAATTTGAGATAGAATATCTTATTTTGCCGTCAGATAGAACGGAGATTAATTTACTCCTTGAAAAGATTAAAAAAACTGTCAGATTAAAAGAAGTAGCTGATAGAGCAGTTAAAGAGAGTTTAGATTATTATAATTTATTGTTTAAACAAAAAAAGGCTTTACGGCTTACGGAAGTAAAAGATCTTGATATTAAAATAGAGGAAGTTTTAGATTTTTTGTCTCTTGAACTTAATTTTAATTCAATGGAATTATGGCTTTATGATACAGATGATCATAATTTTGATCTTGTTGACCATAGAGGTATGCTGTTAAGAGGTAAATCAATTCCAAAAGATATTTTGAAGAAATTAAAAAAGACGGATAATTATCTGTATTTAGATAAAGTCTCCTATTTTCCTTTAAAGTTACAGGGAAAACCATTCGGTTTTTTTAGGTTTAATAAAAAATTAGAGGATAAAGAGTATATGTCAATTGCTACATTTATTGATATATTTTCTCTTGGCCTTTTTAACAGTATGAAATTCTCGTTTAAGAAAAGAGAATATTTTCTACATCTTCAAAAAGGGGTGTTAAAAAAGGAGGTTTTTGAAGAGTTTTTAGATAATATTATTTCACAAGCACAACGATATCAAAAACCGACATCTTTTTTAAGTTTTCGGCTTGATAATGAAGATTTGTTAAGAGAAATTTTTGGGGATTTTTATAAGGAAAAATTTAATAAAATAATAAGAGATGTATCTCAGACAATTCGTTCAAGTGATATAATGGGTAAAATTGATGATAATACATTTGTGGTAGTTTTAACAAATACTGATTATCTTGGGGCAGTGTTTTTTCTACGAAGATTTAAGAATATTATTCATAGTCGTAAGATTTTTTCTTACAAAGAAAAATCCGGTGAAATGGAGTTTCTTTTTAATGTTGCTACTTATCCTTTCCATGGTAAAAGCTGGAAGCATATTATGAAGTATTTAAAAACAGGAATGGACAAAGATAACAGCCCGTATTTCAGATATAAAATCGGTGAATATCCTTTTTGGGATACGGTAATTAATTTAAGAAATAATTATCTCTCTTCTTATGCCAAGAGGGATATAAATAAAAGAAATTTAGTATTTTATGAATTTTCCAAAAATAAATTTATGAATATTTTTGCCGCTTATGTAAAGGAGATGTCAACATCTGGTAATAAAGGAATAGGGTATGTGAATTTGCCGTTTCTTGGAACTGATGATACAAAAGAGTTAATTGAAACATATTTGGATATAGCAGATGAGAAAAATTTTCCTATTTATTTTATATCAAATAATGCCAAATTACTTTCTAAATTAGGTTACAGTAAAAAATATTTTATATATACGGATTCAAAAAAAATACAGCAGATTCCGTTTATTCTTTTGTTAAGTAAATGGGGAAGTTATATGAATTTTGCTTGGTCTGAAAATGGTTCTCTTAAGGGTTTTCATTGTTCTGATGTATTATTGATTGAAGAACTTATGGGTAAATTGCAAAAACAATTTTATTTAAAACAATCGGTGTAGGTTAAATTATGTTACCAAAGATATTAACAATTTCGGATAATAAGGAAAACTTAGTGCTTATTGAGTCTCTTCTTGAAGATTTTCCCTGTATTATTGATGTGACAACAAACGGAATACAAGCACTTCAAAAAATTTTAAGTCGGAGATATTCTGTTATTATAGCTTTTCCGCCATTGTCTTTACTTGATATTTCTAGACTTGTGGAAATAATACGAACTAATCCGAATACTTCTTCTATATCGGTCTTTATTATTTATCAATCTCAAAAAGATTTCGATAAATATGCAGTAAATAGTGATGAATATGCAATAAAGCCGATAGATAAAAAAGGTTTTTTGGATAAACTGAATACTCTTTTGCCGGAAAGTAGAATAAAGAGACTTCTTGATAAATCCAGAACGGCATCATTTTCATTAAAAGAATTACCGGCTGTTGATTTTTTACAGTTACTTTATCAAAATCGCAGAACAGGTATAGTTGAAATTGACGGTGAAGGCAAGAAAGGCAAAATTTATATGGAAGAAGGAAATATTATTGCTGCCAGAATGGGTTCTTTAAAGGGTGAAAAAGCATTAAACCGATTAATCGGTATTGATTCCGGTACGGCAATATTTAATTCTTCAAATATTGATATTAAAGGAGAGTTTGCGTATCCTACTCCACATTTAATTCTTATGGCAATTCAGGAAAAAGATGAGACTGCGGAACTATTAAAAAAATTGTCTTCAAATGAGTTTTCTCTTTCAAGAAATTTTCAAGATAAAATTCAAAAAGAGGATCATGTTGTTGAGAAAATTATTAATATTTTAGAATATACAACCTATTTAGATGTTATTATGGATAGTGTTAATATACCTGATTCAAAAGTATTAAAAATATTGCTCTCTCTTACAAACAGCGGAATAGTTGTTCCCCCTAATGAAGAAATAAAACAAAATAATTTGATTATTTCTCCAACGGAAGAGAGAGATATAATTGAAATAATTTCCAGAAAAAAAGATTATTTTTCAGGTGATTACAGTGATATCATTCTCCTTTATCCTGAATATGACGAACAACTTAAAAAAATAGTTAAATTTTTATATAGGGATAACGGAAATTTTGATTCAAGTGAATCTTTTTCCTATTTGGGTTTTTACAATGTTTCTAAAAATTTAAGATTTGCTTTTTATTCTATTGAAGATATTGATACGTTGGCTCCTTTTTTAAGAAGTCTGTCAAAAGTAGTTTTTTCCATGTTTTTTATTTTCGATGAGTTTTCTCAGGAATCCCTCTATATTATGGAGCAAAAAGGAGAACGGTTAATCAAAGACGGAATAGATATTTTGCCTCTTTATTTTGAGAAAGTCAGAGGTAAAGATTATTTAAGTTATCCGAAAGATACTAAGGATAATTTTAACAGAGTAATGAAATCTGTTATTAAATATAAGATAACTAAAGAAAAAGAGGATGAAAAAAATGATTGATTTACATACGCACTCATTTTTCAGTGACGGTGAACTTGTTCCGTCTGAATTAATAAGAAGAGCAATGGTAAAAGGGTACAGGTATTTGGCTATCACTGATCATGTTGATTTTTCCAATTATAAATTTGTTATAGAATCTATTGGAGAAGGTATAGATAAAATTGCATCTCAACTTTCCGAAATTACTGTTTTTCCCGGTGTGGAGATTACCCATGTCCCGCCGGCTGTTATACCTGAACTTATAGAAAAATGCCGAGAGACTGGTGCAAAAATAGTTGTTGTACATGGTGAGACAATTGTAGAACCTGTTGCATCTGAGACAAATAGATATGCTATTACAGGAAAAGTTGATATTCTGGCACATCCCGGATTAATTACTTGGGAAGATGTTCTTCTGGCAAAAGAAAACGGAGTCAGACTGGAAATAACTACCCGTGGTGGTCACTCTTATACTAACGGTCATGTGTCCAAACTTGCTGTAAAAGCCGGTGCTAAACTGATAATTGATACTGATTCTCATTCCCCTTATGATCTTGTAACCAGAGAAGATGCAGGAAAAATTGCACTTGGAGCAGGACTGACAAAAGAATCAATTGATAATATTTTTATTGATACTGAAAAATGGATAAAAGAGGTTGTTGTAAAAAGATAGTATTTTTTTAATTATATTCCTCTATAATGTATTTTTTCAACAAATCCTTGAAAAAGAGCACCTAATTCTTTTAATTCTTTAGGTGAATACGGTGGAATTTTACCATAAACCGGATCAAGTGTCGTACTGTTTCTAAATTGCTGTAATACCAAATTTTTAGCACCTTTTATAAGTTCTCTGATTTCTATAATGTCCTCTTTTGATACAATTCCCGGAACAATCGTTATTCTAAACTCGTAAGAACCGGTAAAATTTAGTAATAAATTAATGCTTTTTTTTATATTGTCAGTATTAACATCTACTCCGGTGGCTTTATTGTAATTTGCCAATGAACTTTTTACATCCATAGCAACAAAATCTATACTATTAGAGTCTAATAATATTTTTAATGTTTCCGGAAATGAACCGTTTGTATCTATTTTAACTAAAAAATCAAATTTTTTAATTTCTTTTATTAACAATAAAATATCAGGATATAAAAGTGGTTCTCCGCCGGTTATTGCAACTGCATCAATAAATTTTTTTCTTTTTTCCAATTTATTTAAAATGTTTTGTAAAGAAATATCTTCTAATTGTTCAATGTCCAGAACTAATTGTGGATTGTGACAAAAAGGACATCGGAAATTACAACCACCTGTAAAAATAATTGAAGAAATTTTGTCAGGGTAATCTATTAAAGATGTTCCCTGATATCCTTTAATTTTAAGATTCATAGGATTATATGACAGCTTTTTCTCTGTCTTCTTTTTCTGCCTTTATTGTTGTTTCTTTTTCCGTAACTTCAAATTCTATTCTCTCTTTAAATTCCTCTTTTTTTCCTTTGTTCCATTGATTAACAGGGCGAAAATATCCTACTACCCTTGAGTAAATTTCAGTGGGAATCTTTTTTTCCATTTTTTTCTCCTTATATCATAAAAATTAACTGTTACTTGTGACTAAACCGTATTTTTCCAATTCTTCATCTGAATGAGGATATGGACAAAACTCATATTCTCCAGGAATATACCCGTGTACCGGACAAATACTGAATGTAGGAGTAATCGTATAATATGGCAGATGAAAATTGTCCGCAATTTTTTTAACTAAATTTTTAGTGGATTCAATACTTTCAAGTTTTTCTCCTAGAAATCCGTGAAAAACTGTACCACCTGTATAAACTGTTTGCAGTGTATCTTGATGTTCCAAAGCCTCAAATAAATCCTCGGTAAACCCAACAGGCAATTGAGTTGAATTTGTATAGTAGGGTTCGTCTGTTCCGGATGCTATAATAGAATCAAAATCTTTTTTATCTGCTCTTGCTAATCTGTAACTTGCACCTTCTGCCGGAGATGCTTCTAAATTATAAAGATGACCGGTCTCGCTTTTAAACTGAGCAAGTTTATCTTTCATAAAATTAAGGACTTTTTCTGCAAAAGCTCGTCCGGTTTTTGTTTCAATTCCTGTGCCTAAAAGGTTAATACATGCCTCGTGCATTCCCACAAGACCTATGGTAGAAAAGTGATTTGCCCAATAGGTGCCGTAATTCCTTTTAATATCTGCAAGATAGACACTTGAATACGGGTAAAGATTTTCATCTGTATACTTGTCTAGAATTTTTCTTTTAATCTCCAGTGAAGTTTTTGCAATCTCCATGTATTTTTCAATTTGTATGAAGAAATTTTCTTCATTTTCCGATATATAAGCGAGTCTTGGCATATTGAGAGTGACTACGCCAATACTGCCGGTCATGGGATTTGCACCGAAAAGTCCACCACCTCTTTTATCCGGTTGCTCAACTTCTGAAGTAGAATGCTCCTCTATGTTTGAAGAATTTTCTCCTGCCGGGGTTAAAATGTTTGCCGTAAGGAGAGTTCTGTTTCTAATTTCCCGATTATCTAATCTTAACCTGCAACACATACTTCTTGCGTCATCAGGGTCCATATCACTGTTTACAAAATTACTGAAATAGGGAATCCCGTATTTTGCTGTCATCTCCCATATTTTATCAATCTCCTGTTCGTCCCAATTAAAGTTTTTAGTTATGTTGTATGTTGGAATCGGGAATGAAAAAATTCTTCCTTTTGCATCGCCTTCAAGCATAACTTCTGCAAAAGCTCTGTTTATCATAAACATCTCTTTTTGAAAATCTTTATATCTTTCTTTCTGTTTTTCTCCTCCGACAGTAACTTTCTCTTCTGC
>Ga0256913_10001343_pt1 | contig 12677 bp, 15 predicted proteins | sample Axial_MatmetaG_FD_185970 | JGI IMG/M metagenome (GOLD analysis project Ga0256913, IMG submission 185970) | Deep-sea worm associated microbial mat communities from Axial Seamount, Juan de Fuca Ridge, Pacific Ocean - Axial_Mat | ecosystem: Environmental > Aquatic > Marine > Oceanic > Microbial...
CTTGAATCACTTGATTCTACCTCTTCAACAGAAGATGTTTTTTCAGAATCATCTGCTTTTTTAGAAACAGACTCTTCCTTTACTGAATCATCTTTTGCTTTAGGAGATTTTTTTTCTTCAGAGGAAACTTCTGCTTTCTCAACTGATTCTTTTGATACATCATCAGCATCAGAACTATCTTTCTCAGACACTTCTAATTTAACTTCCTCTTTAGTATCTTCAACCACAGGCACTTCCTCAAGAGATGGTTTTTCAAGAATCTCAATTTTATCTGGAAGTGGAGTTCCTGGTAACATTATCCTTACTTGAATTCCAACAATTCCTGTTTTTAAATTTGCAACTGTATATGCAGTAGCAATATCATCATGAGCAACAGATCCTGATTTTTTCAAATAACCTTGATAAAATCGCCATGTTTTTGCCCGAGTACTAGGTATTTTACCTGAAATCAAAATTTCTGCACCCATAGCACCAGATCTCATTATATCTGTCAACACCCTATGACCTATTGACTTAAATCTAGCAGATCCAAATCGTTCCATAGTCATAGCAATTTTTTCAGCCATTATTTGAGCATCCAAAAATTGATTTGAAACTTCCTCAATCTCAATCTGAGGATTTTCTAATTTAAATACTCGTTTTAAATCTAAAGTTAAAGCCTTAATATTTTCTCCTTTTCTACCTACCACCAAACCAGGCTTAGCAGCAGTAATTACTATTTTCTCACCCAAAGGAGTTTTTTTCAATTTGATATCTGATTGACCTGCATGTTTTAATCTCTTATTAACATGTTCTCTAATCATGAACTCTTTTAATTTTTCTGAAACAAATTTTCTCTCAATCATTTTTTACAGTTTCCTCTTCTGGTTTTTTAATTTTTGGAGTCTTATCATCTCCAGACACTTTTTCTAAATTGGATTCTTTTTTTACATCTGGCTTTGTCTCTACTTTTGATGATTTGCTCATCTCTTTAGATTTTTTAATCTCTTTTGAGACTGCCTTCTTTTTTGATACATCTTTTTTATTTGATTTCTCAAGTTCTTCTAAATAAATTTGTAAATGAACCGATTTTGTCCTCAATCCTCGTCTTCTACCATAATGATATCCTACATGTCCTTTATTAGAAATTATATTTCTTATAAACAAAGACTCACCATTCAAACCTTTATCAGTAGCATTAGACTCAGCAGATTCAATTAAATTCATGAAATATTTTGCAGCTTTTACAGGGAATCGTCCCGCAGCAATTTTTCCTCTTTTATGCCCTCTATCTGAATTAAATCTAGTATAAGGAACCGCTGATTTTAAATCAATTACGTTCTTCAAAAAAATCTTAGCTTTTATAACACTCATACCTTTTAAGTAATTACTTATCATTATACTATCTTTAAGAGATATTGGCGAACCCAAAGACATCGCCACAGCCATATTTTCTTTAACATCTTTTATTGCATATTTCATTTTTATATTTACCTTTTAACTTATCTCACAGATACACTTGAATTTGATTTTGTTGCACCAACTCCAGGGGATGAATGTAACAAAGATCTCCTTGTATTTGCAAATTCACCTAATCTATGCCCTATCATCTCATCAGTTAATACAACTGACTCAAATTTACTACCAGTATATATTTCAAAAGTTAAACCAATCATATTTGGAAGTATTATTAAATCCCTTACATGAGTCTTGATTTTAGTTTTACCTAATTCAATTTCTCTCAAAAGTATCTTTTGTTCATCAGTAAAACCCCGAGATAAAGATCTTCGTTCTCGTGCAGGAAGTAAATTCATAAAATCTTTCAGGGGTAACAGTTTTAACTCATCCACAGTTTTCCCTCTATATTTAAATATTTTTTTTGCCATTTTTTATTTTTACCTTTTCATACCAGTCCGTTTAGGTGCTATCTTACCTACTTTTCTACCTCTTGGGGCATGTCTTGAAACTTGAGTTGGTCTTCCTTTAATGTGACTACATTTACCACCAAAAGGATGATCCACTGCATTCATAGATATTCCACATACTTTTGGATATAACTTATGTTTTGCTTTCATTAATTTAAATTTATTACCTGCTTTCATTAAAGGTTTCTCTTTCCTTCCTCCGCCAGCAACAACCCCTACGGTTGCCCTGCAAGATTCATTAAATATTTTTGACCTTTTTGAAGGCATTATTATTACCACACCTTTAGATGTTTTCTGTGTAACCCTTGCAAAATTTCCAGATGAACGTACAAATTTACCTCCATCACCAAATACTTTTTCTAAATTATACACCAAAGTACCCTCAGGTATATCTCTTAATGCCAAAGTATTTCCAATTTTAAGATTAGTTGTATTTGTTTCAAGAACATCACCTACACGGATGCCCTCAGGAGAAATCATTAATCTTTCACCATCATCATATTTCACCTTTAATAAAGGCGCTGAATGAATTTTACTTGTAATTATGTCTTTTACAATTCCTTGTTTGGATTCTACACTTACCTGAGCATGTTTTGCACTACCTTTAAATTGATGCTTCAAGGATTTATATATAGATCCTTTTCCTCTTCTTTGTTGAATTAATCTCTTACCCATTTTCTATACCATTAAATTAAACCTAAATTTGTTGCAATATCCATTGCAGGAGTATCTTGTGATAATTTCACATACGCCTTTTTTTTGCCTTTAACTGAAATAAAAGTATTAACTTTTAACACTTTTACATTGAACAATTCCTCAACCGCTTTTTTAATTTCAGGTTTGTTCGCATTTAGTGAAACCTCAAATAATAACTTATTTTCAGATTCCATTAACCTTATTGCCTTCTCTGTTGAGATAGGATTATGAATTATAGATTCCATTTTAAATATATAACTTATCTCCATCAATTTTTTTAATAGCCCCTTCTGTAAAAAGAGTTAACCTTATTGGATCTTTTCCAGGTGCTAAATGTAATGCATTTAAATCAGATACTGGAACAATGTCTACACCAGAAAGGTTAGATACTTTCAGTAAAGGACACTCATTGGAAACTACAATTAAAGGTCCTTTTTTCACTTTGTATTTTCGACCTCTCAGCTTACCCTTTCCAGCTCTTACGACACGAGATTCTACTCGCTTTAATTCGTCTTCAAAACCTAACTGTTTTAAAGCACCAAATAATAATGAAGTTTTAGTAATACTCTCAAAATCATCAGATAATACCAAAGGATAATTTGGTGACAAATTATGTCCTCTCATTTTAACAACATCACTCATAGTAGTTGCAGAAATTGCAACACGCATAGCTTTTTTAAGTTCTTTTTTATTGATATTCTTTATCAAAACCTTTTCAGATTTTGGAGGATGCGCTCTTCGACCACCCACAGTACCAGGTGCAACAGCTCCAACCCAACTAAAACGATTACCTCTATGACTCATGATCTTACGAGGTACTCTAGAGATCCCATAACCATAAGATCCTTTATAGTTGTGCCTTCTACGAGATATTTCTGCAGATGCTCTTAATCCAGCATCAGACTTAGCACCATGTGGTTGAATTTGCAAAGATTGTACATGTGTTGCAGCTCTTTTAATCAAATCAGACCTCAAACTCTCATTAAATTGAAGAGGCAACTCAACAACACCTTTTTCTTGCGCTTTTATATCATATACTTTTAATTTCATTTTATTCCAAAATTACCTTCTCTAATTTTATTTTCGACTTTATCAAACTTTTATTTTCCCTTCTAGGAAATGTTAATTTTATTGCTCGTTTAGATGGACCACCAACACTTCCTTTTACCAAGATGTAAGAATTTTTAACCAATCCATATCCTTTATATCCTGCCACAGGATTAATTGAATCCAAATCATCACTTATTTTAAAAATCACTTTGTTATATTCAGTACGAGTATGATACCCCATCTTACCAGGTTGAGGAACACGCCACATCATATGAGCTTGAGCAGTCCATCCACCAGATCTAGCACCTACAGCCCTTTGACCTTTTTCGGATTTTTTTGCTTTCAACCTTACACCGAATCTCTTAACCATACCTTGAAAACCCTTACCTTTTGTTATCGAATGAACATCTACAAGAGTCCCTTCTTTAAAAACATCAGATACACTTATCTCTTTATCAAAATTATCTTTTACCCAAGATAAAGATTCATCCTTATTACCACCAATTGGCAACTCAAATAAATCTGGTTTCTTCTTACCGATAGATGTTTTCTTAGGTTGAGTATAAACTACCAACCTTATTGAATCATAATCTGGAACTGTATCAAGAGAATGTGAATTGTTTTTTGGAACATCCAATTTTCTTGAAACTTCAGAATCAAATTTTGTAGAAATAATTTCAGTTAACAGTTTATTTTTATTATAAAATCGCACAGAGTATATCTTCAAAGGAGGACATTCAATTACAGTTGCAGGAAATGAATAATTTATCGATTTTTTCCCAGCTTCTTCAACACCAGTTATATGAACCATACCTACTTTATAACCCATAAAACCTGCGGGTTTAACTTCATTTGGAATTATCCAATTCCTTACTCTCGCTAACGCTGTTTTTGACCTCTTTCTTGGCCAAAATTGTAAACTTCCATGCCTTGGGCTTAATTTTTTTACCATTTTTCTTTAATCTATATCCTTGAAAAAAGCATTTAGAATCTAAATCCATTCTATACAAAAAGACTTTTTTCTTTTTGGTTCGATGTAAACTCAAACTTTACATCCCTATGAACATTTAGTACATCTTGCAGTACCAAACTAACTTTAATTTGCTTGTGAGTGTAGGATTTTAGAGTTATTTATAAATGTTATCCTTTTCAATACGCCTAAAAACAACACATCAACTTAAAATAAAAAACGCCTTTTAAAAAGGTTATCTTTTATATACTATTTATACAGCGTTAGTATTCAAATCTTAAGAATTAAAAGCATTAATTATTTTTTCTTCCGAGATATCTTATTTTTGCATACGCCAAAGGATTTTTTACATTTCCACACAAAGAATCGGGTTTACATAAGTTTAAACCCTTATAATATGCCTCACTTTCACAATTAGGAGGTAGTCTTTTCTCATTCTGTTGAGCATACCTTAATTGAGACTTTATATAAACTTCTTTTAAAGGTTCTTTATTTTTCAAATTCCACTCTTTAACTATATCCTCAATCATTCCTTTATTATATCCTGATGACCTCAAAAAATTAATCAAAATAAATAGTGCTCTCTTTTTACCATCATCCAACCCTGCTAAAATCTTTTTGATACAAAAAGGAAAACAATCCATAGGAATTACTTCAACAAACTCATCATACGTTTTCTTTACTTCAACACTCTCATTCTCAAGATTATATATAGATTTGGTAGATATTGTTTCTTCATCGTATGCAGAGATGAATAACTGTTTTGCTTCATTATGTCCAACATTGCCTCTATCTAAAAAAACCTTATTTACAACTACATTCTCAGGTAATGCCTCTTCCTTAGAAAAGTGCATTATTTTATCAGGATCTATAGGTATTGAAATAAGACCTGACTTTTCATTAAACACATAAGGCATCCTACATAAATGTCTAGAAGATATTAAAATAGTATCAATGTCCACCACTTTGAATGGATCAAAAACACCTTCCTCTTCCAGAACAGAAGAATCTACTCCTAACTCTACAGATAACTCCTCTTGTGATTTGTAAGATAATAATTTCTCGGAAAGAAACTCACGAATCATATTTTTAATATATTTTGCAATTAATCTAGGTCCTTCCGGAAATAAATTTCTTACTTCTTTATCATACACTTGATTAGGAAATGCCTCGAAAGGGACACCGATATGAAATCCATTGTTTCCAGAAAATTTACAAGTTACAGAAATAACCCCATGGTATCTTAATGCATCAATAATTAGTTTCGCAGCTATTTTTGAAGTTTCAAATAAAGGGGTATCTATATCAATTATCAAATCCCACCCTTTCCTTATATTATCTAAATCTTTTCTAGAACTATTTGAAGACAATTGTAAAGGATCTATCCAACTTTCCTCCGAAAAATGAAAAGAAGTTGCCCCTTTTTTTACAAGCTCATAAACATCTGCAGGCGAGGTAATTACATCGGGCCGTTTTAAAAAACCATATTTTTTTGTATTTTCAAAAAAACAAAAAATACCTATTTCTTTATCTTGTGCGGACTTATAAATCGCTTTCTGAACTTCACGCCTCGAATAATAACTCTCGATTTTACTTCGAGTCTGCTCTTTATAATCACTCCCCATATCTTAAATTAAATCCTTTTATTTAATAAAGTTTTAGCATATCTTATCATTAATTAATATCATTAATTAATATCTTTATTTAATTCTGTATTAAAAAGTAAATTCATCCGCTTAGCTTTCTCAGAACCAATTTTATCTACTTTTTTTAAATCCTCAAAACTGGCATTAACTATTTGTTTAGGAGTTTTAAATTCTTTTATCAATTCGGTAGCTAGCTTTAAACCAATCTCAGGTAACGATGAAATAAAATATAATTGTTCATCTAAAAGAGTATCTTTTCTTTTTGCCACATGGGGCGTAAAATATTTTTTAACAGAGATTTGTTCCCTTCTTGCGATAGTAATTAACATCTCAACAGTCTCATTAAGATTCCTTGTTTCAATTATGGGGATACCATAATCTACCATTATTGTAACAAACATGCCTCGTATAGAATTTGGATGAATATTTCGTAGTGAGAAAATATCCTCATCTCCTTCTAAAATTAAAATTGGTTTTTTGAAGTTATACTTTAAATCTTTAATTTGGTTTATCAGCCTACCATCAATTATGGAATCAACAAAATCAAATTTTGTTTTAAACTCAACTCCGACTTCATCAGACAAGATATAATCCGCAACTTCTAATTGTTCCAGTTTTAAATTTACTTGTTTACTAAGTAATGCCTTTAATATTCGTGAACTTTTTTCACGAGAATCGGCATAAATTAAAACTTCCGAATTTGAATCTGAATTACTTTTATCAAAATCAAATATATTTTTTTGGTTGTTTTGAGATAATTTAAGCTCACTTTTTAAATTCTTCAAAATAGAAAACATCTTTTTTTCTTTTCTAAAAGAACTCCACCTATATATTTCATCACGAGTACCTTTCGTAACTAAAACATATACTTCGCCTTTTTCTAATCTACCAGTTCTTCCTTTTCTTTGAACATGCCTTATTGCTGAAGACACAGGTTCATAAAATATAACATAATCTACTTTCGGGATATCTAACCCCTCTTCACCTACCGAGGTCATTACAATTACATTAAATTTAGAGTCTCTAAATTGATTTAACAAATCAATTTGTTTTTTTTGTGATAACCCAAATCCATTTTTCTTTGATTGACCAACAAATAATTCCGCATTTATTCCTTTAATTTGATTCATCTCCTCAACTATTTGCGAAGCATTATCTCTATAATTATTAAAAATAATTAATTTTTTCCCTGGCTTGACTATACGAGATACCAAATCTCTCAAATGAACTAATTTTGGATGAGAAACTCCTTCACCAATTAATTTTTTACATAAATAACTCGCAGATTTATAATTCAAGTCAACCACTATCTTCTTAACTGCTTTTACTTTCGTTTTTGTAGCATCAAGTTCTAACTTTTCAAAATATTTTTCTAAGGGTACCAACCCTTGAGTCTCAAGTAATTCTAAAGCATATTGGATTTTCAAAATTTCTGCTAATATTGAAAGTGATTTTAATACTTCAAAATCTTTTTTACCAAGAGATATTTGTTTTTGTAAAGATGATTGAATTCTTATTAACTCTAATTTACTTACCGATTGAATATTATTTATTTTAATGCCATACTCTTTTAATTCTTTTGCCCTGCTCTCTATAAAAGTAATTAAATAATTCTTAATCCTATTGAATTGTTCAGGTAATTCTACTGAAATAAAATTTAATTTCACATCCATGATATATGGCTTCATATCAGGATCGTCTTCAGTCCGAACCTCAATCTCTTCAATATTTAAATTATTACATACTTCTTTTATAGTTTCAATATTACTTCCTGGAGAAGCAGACAAACCTAAAACTCTAGGGAATTTTGCATGGCTTATATAAAATTTAGCTAACCACGTATATGCATAATCCTTTACAGCCCTATGACACTCATCAAATACTAATAAAGACACATCTTCAAAAGATATCCTTTTAGAAATTATATCATTTTCTAACCCTTGAGGTGTTGAGATTATTATTTTTGAATTTTTAAATAAAACAGCTCTATCTTTTGGTTTTATAGACCCAGTTAATAAAACAACATCTTCCACCAACGTGAATTCTTTAAATGAGTTATAATGTTGCTCGCAAAGAGGTTTAGTTGGTGCTAACACCAATATTTTTGATTTTGGAAATGAATTTAACCTTTGAATTGCCAACATTATAAAAATAATTGATTTGCCCATCCCTGTAGGTAATACTACTAAACAATTCTTTTCTGAACAGGATGCCAAAATTGTTTCCTGATATAATCTTGGTTTTAATTTTTTAAGCATATTTCATCTATAATTGAATAACTTTAAAAGATTTTAGATTCTAATTTGGATATGATTATGAAATTTCTTGGATCACTAGACCTACTTGCAGGCCTTACCATCACCTTAATGATAATTGATCTATCTTATTTTAAACTAACTCTCATTTTATCAAGCTACCTTATTCTTAAAATTACTTTATCCTATAAATCTATTGCAGGATATTTAGATTTATTCATCGGTTTTTATATGTGGAAAATCTATCTTACTCCTTCACCTTATGATCTTATATTTGCAGCATACCTTTTTCAAAAAGGAATTATTAGTTTCCTATAAATCCTCAATAATTATAAAAAAAATACAAAAAACCTATTATTCCAATCACAAAAGAAAATATTAACAAGTATAAAGGATTTAATAAATAAAAAAATAAAATGAAAGATAATACAAAAGAAATAATAAATGCATAATGATACCAACTACCTGTAAATATATAAAATCCATCATTTAATGGAATAGGAATTAAAGATAATACTGATACAAATAAACTAATAACTATAAACTCATTTAAATAAAAACTATTACCTGCAAACAAATTAATAATGCTGGCAAGTACCAATGTTCCAACAATGCCGACTATGGCCATTGTAGAAAATTCAACAAACTGAGTTCGATATCTAAATTTACCGACTCGTTTATTTTTTAAAACTTCCAAATTTAAATATCCTGGAGATAGAAAATATATTTGATTAAAAAATAAAAGACCTACATACAATCCAGGAATCAAAGCATATAAATTATATTTATATTCTGATTTAATACCTCTCAAAACTGCATACACTTTTTCAAAAGTAAAATGAAGTATAAGAACTAAAAAGGAAATTATAAACATCCTTAATAAGACCAAAAAAAAATCATTATAATTAATAGTCCCTGTAAAAAATCTTAAAGTATGAATTAAGCCAAATGAAAAAGAAGTGATTGATAAGAAAAATAATTCTTTAAACCCAAATCTAAACTCCTTCATTAATCTATTCATAGACATATTGATTATACAAAGTATCGATTATAAAAACTTTACTCAAAATTAAACTTTAATAATTTAATGATTTCACTTTTATGACCTGCGCCCACGATTGCAAGTATTTTATCATCAGGATATGTTTTTAATAATTTTGCAATTTTACGTGCCATATAAACATTCCTCTCAGATATTAAAACCTCATATACAGATGGGAATTTAATTTTCAACTCATCAATTAGTTCATCTATCACTTTATCAGAAGGTACTTCTTTTAAATCAAATTTCAATTTTCTTGGTTTAAATACGCCTCTTATAAACTCAAATAATACTCTTAAAGTATCACGAAATTTCCACGCTTTTGAAAACCTTCTAAGTGTTATTCTAATATCTCTATCAATTAATGCTATCTTAAAATCAAATTCCTTTGAAAGATTTATTACTTCTTTCATCTCGGAACCCGGTTCGGTTTTAACCAAATTACCTAACTTTTTCTGAATAAATGCACCAACAACAACAAACAAATAACCTTTAAATCCCAGAGTAGATATCTCCTTGAATCCAATTCTTCGGGACTCTCCTTTTTTTTTATTTTTTAATGCTAAATATCTACCTTTATCCAATTCAACACAAACAATTAATGGATTTATCTTTTCAATTGATTTTCGCACATCTCTTACTGAATTACGAGATATATGAGAAGTACCTATAATTACTAAATTTTTTAAATCCATAATCTATTTTATGACATACCCTTTTTAAAATTATTGCAAAATGAATCTAACAATAAACTAAACTACACATATAATCGTGTATAAAACAATTATTGAAGTATCAAAAGATTTATAAATATTAACGATACCTTATTTTTAGGAAAAGGTAGGGAGGCAGTTTAGAATGCTCAAATTAAAAAAAATTTCAGATATGTATGATATGAAAGTATATACAGATAGTGGAGAATATTTTGGTGATGTTGAAGAACTTGTTCTTACAAAAACAAAAATTAATTTATGGAGAATTAAAGCTACACGAAACTCATTTTTAAGTGATGTTCTGGGTGGTGCAAAAGGTGTTTTAGTACCTCACAATTTAGTTAAAAGTGTAGGTGACATTATAATTATATCTAGATCCGCAATTCCTAATTTTGGTGGAGACAAAGAAGAACTATAATTTACCTTATTTTTATTTTTTTAACATATTAATATTTTAAAAATTATTAAATTATCTTATATTCTTTAAGTTCTTTTTCAAGATTAGAAATGTTTTCTTTCAAGGTTTCAATAGTTCTAGAATTATCCTGTTGATTTAATAAATGACCGCACTCTGGACAACGGAAATTTGCATCCATCGCAGTATCAAAATCCATCCTAACACACCCGCTAGGACATAAATAAAAATTTCCCTTATTTAGTTCTTCTTTTTCTATTCTTTCTTTAAACCGTTCAAGTTTTATTTCTTTCAAACGATATAACTGTTCAGGAATCTTATTTATTAAAAAAGTCCAGTAGCTAATATACCATCCTTTTTCCTTGTCTTTTTTTCTTATATATGAAACTGCCCCTTCATTATTTAACCTGTATAATATATTTCTAACGGCATGTATCTCAATACCTGTATCATCTGCAATTTTAAACTCAGAAACATCTTTTTTTCCTTTTAAGTAAAATACAATATCCAGTGCATCTTCACCAACAGATTCTGAAATTACCAAAGTTATTGTCTTTTTATTTATAGGTATATTATATATCTTCTTTTTCTTTAAAACAGGAACTGGTTCTTTTGTTTTTACTACTTTTTCTTTTTTTAATTTAGAAGATTTACTATCTTTAGGCTTTACTTTACTTTTAACCTTTTTTGAAGTTACTTTTGTTTTAACACTCTTCTTTTTTAATGTGTTTTTTTTAGATGAGTTACTTGATTTCATATTTGAACCTTTACTTTTTACTAAACGAGTTAGAACTGAAGACACTATGTTTTTCGCATTTTTTTTAACTCTTTTCTCATTCATCCTTAATTTATTATAAAGTCATTTTATAAAGATAACGGCTCAATCTAATCCAAAGAATTTAATTCATCTATTAACTCATCAATTTCTTTATCAGATAAGCCATGAACTTTAGCACCTTCTTCAATAGATTCCCCAGAAGCCATTATACAACCAATACAATGAAAGCCTCTTTTTGATAAAACCAGGCCTGCTGACTCTTTTTTTTCAAGAAGCTCTGCAAAAGTCATATCTTTTGTAATTTTCATACTTTAATAATACATTTAAGCATTTAAATATGTTTCTATTTTTTAAGAAATTAGTCTTTTTCTTCCCGTTTCAGCATTATAAGGGTTCTTTTTGTCCATTGTTTTCATCTTTGTTTTTAGTAAGTTTTTTTGTAATATTAGTAATTCATACTGGGATGAGTTTTGCGAATTGTTTTCCGAATAGTCTTTCGTTTTGTTCTCTTTTGAGGTTTTTGTTTGCTTTGATCATTTGTGCTCTTATTTGTGGGTGTAGGAACCAGTAGTTTTTTGATAGTTCTGAGTGGGTTGTTTTTGCTATTACTATTTGGTCGTTTTCTAGTTGTTTGAGTGTTGTTTCTATTGTTTTGAAGCTTGGTAGTTTTGTGTCTAGTATTTTGTCTATTTCTGCGAGCATTTTGTGTCTTCCTGTGATTTGTTTTTTGATCTTGTCTATTTTCTTTGCTTTGTCTGTGTTTTTGTTTATGTTGTTTATTTCTGCTTCTATCATTCTGTTTCTTATTTCTGATACTTTTATTGGTTCATTTGCTTGTTGTAGTATGAAGACTATTTTTCTTTCTAGTATTGTGAGGCTCATGAGGCAGCTTTCTACGTAGTCTGGGTCTCCTGTTTGGTTTTCTTTGAGTAGTTCTAGGAGGTTGTATTTCTTTTTCATTGGACTTAGTTATTTTTTACTAATATATAACTCTTGTCATGTATTGTTAGGTTTGGTAAGGTATAGAATATATTATTAAGAAACAAATTAACAATTCTTAACAATACCTAACTAAGTTAAAATGAAACAAATCAACGCAAAACAGATACTGTACAAACACCCGTTCAAGAAAACATTAGTGTATGCTGGAGAAAGTATCTGCTATAACATTCCAAGCATAATAGGCCATGCTCACTTAGAAAAGATTG
>Ga0256913_10001344_pt1 | contig 12664 bp, 11 predicted proteins | sample Axial_MatmetaG_FD_185970 | JGI IMG/M metagenome (GOLD analysis project Ga0256913, IMG submission 185970) | Deep-sea worm associated microbial mat communities from Axial Seamount, Juan de Fuca Ridge, Pacific Ocean - Axial_Mat | ecosystem: Environmental > Aquatic > Marine > Oceanic > Microbial...
TTATATTGTGCCGGAAAATGATTTACACTCGTATGTACGTTACTTCCTTATCAGGTGGCGAATGAGCATATTCGGTTGGTTGGTGTTAGTGCCTATTTATATTATGGCAAAACGAAAAATGAGTATTTTTGTGGATATGCTGGTCATTATTACACTGGTGGTCTATACTTTGTTTTTCATTCAGCTGCTTGCCGGAATTGATATTTTTCCCCTTTTAAACTATGAGCGATACAAAGGGTCCGGTATAATGCGATATAGTCTATGGAGTACGGCCCTGGCAGATTACACTATTCCCCTTGCCCTGTTTGTATTTCTTCTTAAAATCCCGTACAAATACAAAAAATTACTTTATGTTGCCGCTTCATTAGTATTCGTCAGTATTATTATTGCACTTACAAAAAGTGTATACATTTCAGTGTTTGCATACATGTTTGCAGTGCTGTTCCTCATGTATAAACTGTTTAATTATCCTATTTCAACCTTGTTCCGAAGGGGAATTCTGTTCTCGACATTAATTATCATTACACTACTGTTAACTTTCCCACAGTATGTTGATTATTCAATACGCCTGGGAAAAGATATGTATCTGTTTGTTACAGGAAAACCTTACACATCAGGAGTCAGGGAGGCACGACTCGAAAATCAGGTGCCTGCCCACCTCGGTATTATTAAACAGTCTCCCTTTTTCGGTGCAGGGGCCGATGTGGCTGATAAATATATTTCTCTGAAATATGACAAGTCGGATTATGAGATATCTGACCTTCCGGTAACCGGACACCTTGCTTATTATGGCATTGTAGGAATACTTGTTTACCTGGTTTTTTATGCCCAGATAATAAGAGTAATGCGGAAACTTTATTTTTTCCTGAAACCCAAAATCACACCCGAGTTCCTTGCAGAGAACCGAATTGAAATAGCAATGATCGTTATCTCGTTCGCATTCTTTTTCAAGACTCTTATCTTCAGGCCAAACTACCTTTTTAAAGAGATAACTTATGACCGGGTAACGATAAATTTCTTTGCAGGGGTAATGTTTGCAGCTTTTTACCGTTTCAGAAATAAATACGCAGATTCAAATACTAAAGAGATATTAAATAATAAAATCAATTCCGATACGGATGAAAAAGAAAAGTAAAATATCTGTTTCTTTGGTTTTACATAACGAGTACAAATATATTTCCAGACTTGCAAATTCAATAAAAAAACAAACACACAAGCCTTATGAGATATATGTTACTGACAATAACAGCATTGACGGCTCTCCTGAATTAATAAAAGAGTTTTTTCCTGATGCTTACATTAATGCCTGGGGAAAAAACCCGGGATACGGAACTGCGCATAACTACAATATGAAAAAAGCATTTACAAATGGAGCTGATGCCGTTTTTATTGTAAATACTGACACAGAGCTGTCTGATAATTGTCTTGAAGCTTTAAATGAGTTTATGTTACATCATCCCGACACAGGCATCATTTCTCCCTTAATATTATATGGTTATGGTGAAGAAAAAAGTTCCATAATTCAGAACTTTAAAGTAAATGCCGATTTAAAAACCGGTAAAATATTCAATATAGATAATAATAAAGATTACAAAAAAACCAGTCTGCCTGAATTTAATTTCATGAACTATTTTTCAGGCACAGCATGTATGCTAACGAAAGAATCTTTCAGTTCAATCGGAGGATTTCCTGAACCAAACTTTTTTTACGGAGAAGAGATGGATTGCAGCTATCGGGCATATATAAAAGGGTTTAAAGTTGCTTCCGTAAGAGATGCAAAGGTTTGGCATTTTCATAACTGGTCAAAAAAAAATTTGAAAGGATTCTACAGAGAGTATTATTATATTAATCGTAACAGAGTAGTATATTTTAAGAAGTTCAACCTTAAAAAAGGTTTTTTTCGATTTATCTCTGTTGAGCTGTTAACACTCCCGTATCGTTTATGGTGGGCATACCAAAAAGGCGGCCGAAAGCTTATCTATTATTATTATCTGGGCATTATTCATGGCTTCAGAAACAAATCGGGAATATATCCGGAACTGCTTGATGTGCCGGAAAACAACGTGTCTTCTAAATAGAATTAGTATTTTTAAAAACTAAACCCGATTCATCCTTCGATATTAACAGTTTTTTATGAAAGCAATATGTGTTATAAATACATCAGGAAATTACGGAGGAGCCGAAAAAAGAGTTGTCTCTCTGTTTGAACATATTAATAATGACAGGAAAGACTTCATACTTATAATTAACAAAGCATTATATGAACTGATGACAGAAAAAGGGGTTCTGTCATCAGAGAAACGGGTGTCAATTATCAGCATACCATTTGACAATAGGAATTTTTCATTTTCAAATAAAGTACTTCAAGCAACAGGTAATAATTCAGCGAAACAAAACCAGGTAAAGATCAGGCTGGGGAGATATAAATACTTCCTGAAAACCGTTTTTCAGTGGCTCATCTTCTTAAAACAGCTTAATACAATTCTGAGCAATAATAATATCACAATTGTTTATACGATCTGGCAAGGAGGTATCTGGGGCAGAACCTTGTTTAAAAAGAAAAATATCAGAATCATATACGGAGCCAATAGTAATCTTGTTTGGCACATAGAGAAAAATCTGTTGGATCGTTTCGATTCACAATACCGCATAATTCGTGATGCTAACCATATTGATTTTCTTTCCGAAGGATTGGTGACAGAACTTAAAAGCATAATGCCTTCCTGTGATTTCCCTGAAAATTACACTGTTTCACCTTGTAGTTTTATCGATTACAATATATTTTATCCGGATTCTTCGAAAGAAAACAGTGTTGTTTTCATGGGGCGGCTTGTTGCGTTAAAAAATCCTCTTCTTTTTCTTGAAACAGTGAAACTTTTTAATTCAAAATACCACGATTATAATAAAATAACCTTTTACGTTCTCGGAATAGGGCCGGAAGAGAATAAAATGAAAAGATACGTAAATGAGAATAATATCGGAAATGTTGTTTTTAAAGGAAAAATATCCAATCCTGAGGAGTATTTGAAAAGATCAGAAGTGTTTATCTCTATTCAGCAAACCGAAAACTATCCCGGTCAGGCTTTGATAGAGGCAATGGCTTGTGAAAATGCAATAATTGCAAGTAATGTGGGAGAAACACAAAGACTGGTAACCGAAAATGAAGGAGAGCTTGTCAGACTTGATGCAAATGACATTGCAGATGCACTGATAACTCTTTACTCAAATGAAGCAGCGTTGTCACTCAAAGGTGAAAATGCACGTAAAAAAGTAATAACCGAACATACGATAGAATGTTTCAAAGAGTATTTTTATAATATTATGAAAGACTGATGAAAGGTGTATTCTTTAAAATATTACGATACAGCGGGCTGCCTTTTCTGTTCAGGGAGGTTCTTCAGCGTAATAAAGTAACCATTTTGATAATGCACGACATTACACCGTCAGCAGCAAAACAAGCATTTTTATTCTGGAAAAACAATTACAACCTTATCTCTTTTAATGAATACCGGGATACACGAATAAATAACAAAAAGTTACTGCCAAAATCTCTTATATTAACTTTAGATGACGGGCACAAAGGAAATTACAGGTTACTACCTTTGTTAAATGAGCTTCATATTCCGGTTACTATCTTCCTGTGTTCAGATATTGCCGGCACACAGCGCCATTTCTGGTTCATAAATAAAGATATTGATATCGAAAATTTAAAAGAGGTTACGGATGAAGAAAGAATTAAAATACTGAATGGATCGGGTTTTACACCTGAAAAAGAGTATCCCGATAGACATGCCCTTTCAAAAGAAGAGATCATGGATATGAAAAGCTCATCGTTCATTGATCTTCAAAGCCATACAAAAACACATCCTATTCTCACAAAATGTACCGATGATAAAGTTATGGATGAAATCATCAATTCAAAAAAAGAACTAGAAAATAAATTTCATCTAAACATTAACGGTTTTGCTTATCCTAACGGATATTACGGACAAAGAGAAACAATGATGACAAGGAAGGCTGGTTACAGTTATGCTTTAACTGCTGATGCAGGTTTTAATACTCTCACTACTGATCTTTATAAACTGAAACGTCTTTCGGTTAATGACTCCGAGGATATTAATGAAATAATAGTTAAGTCCAGCGGAGTTTGGGGTATATTAAAAAGAGCTGTATTACGGTTTTAAAGATCACTTGTTATTTCCAAAAGCTATAGATATCTTTTTCTATCTCATAACTTAAGTTTTTAACACTCCGCTGAGGCTCTTTTAATGCCCATTCAAACATGTGATAAAATATCTCTTCCAGATCGGTGTTGTCATTAAACCCTAATTGTTCTAACGCTTTATCGTGCCTGCTATATGCTGTTTTTACTTCATTTCTTTTTTCCAGATAAATTATGTCCTCGTCATACCCGAATTTTGCAGCTACTTTCAGAAGAATTCCGGCAGCCTCTTTTATCGTAACATATTTATCTGAACCTAAATTAAATACTTCATTATCAAAATCATGAATTAATTTCTCAAAGGGTTCAAGATAGAATTTTATATCTGAAAATGCCCGGACCTGAGATCCGTCTCCAAAAATAGTTATCGGTTTATGGTCTATTATCTGTCTGATCCAAATACCAATTACGTTTCTGTACTTATCCCATATATTCTGATAAACTCCCAGTACATTATGAGGCCTTACTATATTGTATTTTAAGCCAAACTGCATACCGGCCTGTATTATATCCTGTTCTGAAGCAACTTTGGCAATTCCGTAAGGGTCTACCGGCTTTAACGGGTCGTTTTCGCTAAAAGGAGGATTGCCATCACCGTATACAGCCATGGATGACGTAAAGATCAGCTTATCAACTTTATGATTAACACAACAATTTACTATATTTATAGTGCTCAGCAAATTATTCGAATATGTATAATTCCTGACAAAAGGCGACAGACCTTCAGATGCATATGCGGAAAGATGAAATACCACATTAAACTTATGATCATCAAAAATACTATTCAATTCATGAGTATTTAACACATCAACGGGAAAGAACTTACTTTGATCTGTTATTCTGGTATCAATAAATTCATAATATCCTCCTGACAGATTGTCGATTCCATAAACATCATATCCTTTATTCAGCAGATATCTTGATAAATGAGAACCCAGCAATCCTGCAATACCAGTAATGAGTATCTTTTTCATCGTTTTATTTTATTCTCAAAGTTATAATTTATTATTCTGTTAACAACTACTGTCATTTTTGCTTCGATAAGTATAAGATACCATTTATAATACGGAGCAATCCTGTTTAGTTCCGCCTGATAAAAATCAAATTGCTTTTCACTTCCGATCTCCTTAGCCTCTCTCTTCATTGAATAAAAATAATTAACTAATGCCGGCAAAGAGATCCTGCTATTATGTTTTGCCGTGAACTTTTTCTGTGAATCGAAATGAATATCATTTAGTTTCCGTTTGTGTCCTTTGTGCCAGTGTACTCTGACTGTAGGCTCCGGATCGCATCTGAAATCGAACTTTTCAGCAAAACGGATCGAAAAATCATAATCCTGATTCCAATATAACTCTTCATCCCATAATATTTTTTTTACAGCACCTGCTTTATAAAAATGTGACGGGGTAGGACAAAAACCATCGGTCAGCAAATAATCGGCCATATTTTCATTCTTCTTCAACGATCTGCTTCGTTTGATCTTCTCCTTTTCGCCGTCATAAATATATGCACTGCCGAAGATTCCGTCGCATCCCCACTCTCTGATCCTGTTAACTCTATGTAATAAGTGGTCGGGCAAAAATTCATCATCGGCATCAAGCATTGCTATATATTCACCTTTAGCTTCTGTTATTCCCCTGTTTCGTGCTGCATTTGCATTTTTGTGTTCCTTATTCCTGAGATACTTTATTCTTTTATCGTTGAAAGAATCGCAAACACTTTTAATATCCTCTTCTGACCCATCATCAGCCACAAGAACCTCAAAGTTCTGCCAAGTTTGTCTGAGAACGCTCCCTATAGCCCTTTGAAGATCAGAGGGATGGTTATAAACGGGGATGATAACTGATATGAGGGGTTCTTTATTCACGAATTAATATGTAAGTTTTGTTCCAATGAATCAAGAATGAACTTTCCTGCCACTTCAGGTTTTTCCACAACTAAAAAGTGTGTTGCCTGTTCCTCCTTTGCCGAAATTACTTTGGGCGATCGTTCCAATAGCTCTTTTATCCTGTTTAAGGGGATCAGTTTATCATCGTCACCCGACATGTAGTAAACGGGCATTGAAGGATCAAGAAATACATCTGTGTTATCCGGTCTTTTCATCATACCTGTTTGCAATGAGATCAAATTTGCTGACGGAATTTTTTCAGCCATATCTTTGTAAAGCTCTTTGAACCGATCCTCTAAACTATTGATAAAGAATTTAAATATCAAATCTTTTCTCCCTGATCGCAGTAGTGCTATCTCCCGCAGTCGTCTTTTCCTGTCTTTACCGGTATCAGGAAACGGGTTTGTACTTAACAATATAGTTTTATCAATGAAACCCCCATGCTTTTTTATCAGCCTGAAAGCTACATAGCCTCCCATTGAATTGCCAACAACAGAGTATCTTTTAAATCCCAGGTGCAACACCAATTCATGGACCACATCGGCCATGAATTCTATAGCATCAGTGTTTTTGGGCATTAACTCTTTCCCACTGCCGGGCAGGTCAGGCAACAATACAGAATACCCGTTGATTATGCCTGTGACCGGAAGCCATATTCGGTGGTCTTCCATATATCCGTGTAAAAACACAACACAATGGCCGTTACCGGTCAAATGATAGTTTGTTTTGCGAGCCTGCAAAACTGCATTTATGTGACATCTGTCAGGCATATTGTTCGGGTTAAACCGGAATTAATTAGAATGAATATAAATATAGTTTTTATTTTTCATTTTTTCTTGCTCAAGCAATTAAACAGATTTACATTTGGGATTACTTTTCAAAACAAAGTTTTAATAATTAAATAAATGAATTCCTTATGAGTAACTTTCTTAGTTCTTCAATCGGGAAGAAGTTCCTGATGAGTATCACGGGACTTTTTTTAGTGACTTTTTTATTTATTCACTTATCCCTAAATGCGTTATTGTTAGTAGATGACGGCGGAGAATTGTTCAATGCCGCAGCCCATTTTATGGCTACAAACCCATTGATCAAGATTATGGAGCCTGTTTTAGCTATCGGCTTCATTGTTCACATTTTCTACGCATCACTGCTGACCCTTCAAAACCAGAAAGCAAGGGGCAAAGACCGCTATGCTTCAGGAAACAGTACACCTGATGTTACATGGGCATCTAAGAACATGTACATTCTCGGTGCAACTATTCTTGCATTCCTGATCGTTCACATTGCTCAGTTTTGGGTAAAGTTCAAGATCACAAAGGAGCTTGAACCGACACACATCGACATTGCAGGTGTTCATACTGAAGTTGAAAATGCCTACGCTCTTGTTAATGCGACCTTTGGTTATCTGTGGGTGGTTATTGTTTATGTGATCGGCTCTATCGGACTGGCCTGGCACCTCTCACACGGAGTATGGTCAGGGCTTCAGACCCTTGGGTGGAGCAACACTGTATGGAGAAAACGTTGGGAAGTTGTGGGAACCGTTGTTGCCTGGATAATGGGTATTGGTTTTTCTGCAATAGCTATAATACAGCACTTCTTTTTTCAATAATAATTGCCAATAAATTTGTAAGATATGACAAAGATAGAATCAAAGATTCCTGAAGGGCCTCTCGCCCAGAAATGGACTAATTATAAGAATAATCAGAATCTGGTAAATCCGGCTAACAAAAGAAGAATTGATATAATTGTTGTTGGTACCGGCCTTGCGGGGGCATCTGCGGCAGCCTCACTGGCTGAAATGGGTTTTAAGGTGAAGAATTTCACCATTCAGGATTCACCCCGTCGTGCTCACTCGATTGCCGCTCAGGGTGGTATCAATGCTGCAAAGAATTATCCTAACGACGGTGACTCCGTTTACCGCCTGTTTTATGACACTATAAAAGGTGGCGATTACCGTTCACGTGAGGCTAATGTTTATCGTCTTGCCGAAGTGAGTAACAGCATTATCGATCAGTGCGTGGCACAGGGAGTTCCTTTTGCCCGTGAGTATGGCGGATATCTGGCAAACCGTTCTTTCGGCGGAGCTCAGGTAAGCCGTACTTTTTATGCCAGAGGCCAGACCGGGCAGCAGCTTTTACTTGGTGCTTATCAGGCTCTGATGCGTCAGGTGAATGAAGGTAATGTTGATCTTCATACCCGTACTGAGCTTGTTGAGATAGTTATTATTGACGGTAAGGCTCGTGGAATAATTACCCGTAATCTGATCACCGGAAAACTGGAACGTCATTTTGGCCATGCCGTTGTGATTGCTACCGGAGGGTATGGAAATACATTCTTCCTTTCAACTAATGCCATGGGTTCAAACGGCTCGGCAGCATGGAAAGCATACCAGAACGGTGCTTATTTTGCAAATCCTGCCTATGTTCAGATTCACCCGACATGTATCCCTGTTCACGGAGAGTTTCAGAGTAAACTGACTTTGATGTCGGAATCACTTCGTAATGACGGACGCATCTGGGTACCTAAAAAGAAAGAGGATGCGGAGGCTATACGCAAAGGAAAACTTAAGCCGACAGCAATAGCGGAAGAAGATCGCGATTACTATCTTGAAAGAAGATATCCTGCTTTTGGTAACCTTGTGCCGCGTGATGTAGCTTCACGTGCGGCAAAAGAGCGTTGTGATGCAGGCTACGGAGTAGGGGCAACTGGATTGGCTGTTTATCTCGATTTTAAAGATGCCATCGACCGACTTGGCAAAGATGCCATCGAGGCCCGTTACGGAAACCTTTTCCAGATGTACGAAAAGATAGTTGATGAGAATCCGTATGAGACACCGATGATGATCTATCCTGCCATTCACTACACAATGGGAGGACTTTGGGTTGATTACGAACTTCAGACAAACATTCCCGGATTGTTCGCTATTGGCGAGGCCAACTTCTCCGACCACGGTGCCAACAGGCTCGGGGCATCTGCATTGATGCAGGGATTGGCTGACGGATATTTTGTTCTTCCGTTCACTATTCAGAATTATCTTGCTGATGACATTCGTACTCCGCGTATGAGTACCGATTTGCCGGAGTTTGAAGATAAGGAAAAGATGGTTAAAGAGAAGTTTGAGAAGCTGCTTAGCATCAAAGGAGAACATTCTGTCGATCATATCCATAAAGAGCTTGGCCACGTAATGTGGGACTTTGTGGGTATGGCAAGGAATAAAGAGGGGCTGCAAAAAGCACTTGACAGAATTTTGGAGATCAAAAAGGAGTTCTGGACAAATGTCCGCATACCCGGTAAAGCTGATGGTATTAACCTTGAACTTGAAAAGGCTGGCCGTCTCGCCGATTTTATTGAAATAGGTGAACTAATGGCTCGCGACGCCCTGAATCGTGAAGAGTCGAGCGGGGGACACTTCCGTGAGGAGTATCAGACCGAAGAGGGTGAGGCTTTACGCAGAGATGATGAATTTGCTTACGTTTCCTGCTGGGAATACAAAGGTGATGATAAAGAACCGGTATTGCACAAGGAAGAGCTTAAGTTCGAATTCGTAGAGCTGAAAACGCGTAATTACAAGTAATTAGTTCAACAAAATTAAAGTAGATCAAAAATGGAAAAAACAATAAATCTCAAATTAAAAGTTTGGCGCCAGGACGGCCCAAAGACAAAAGGCCGTTTTGAAACGTACGAGGTTAAAAATATTTCTACCGACAGCTCTTTCCTTGAAATGATGGATGTTCTTAATGAACAGCTTATCCAGGAAGGTAAGGAGCCGGTAGCCTTCGACCATGACTGTCGAGAGGGCATTTGCGGTATGTGTTCAATGTACATTAACGGGCATGCTCACGGCCCTGATGAGGATGTTACAACATGCCAGTTGCACATGCGTAAATTCAAGGACGGAGAAACTGTAACCATAGAACCATGGCGCTCTGCAGGTTTCCCGATAATTAAAGACCTTATGGTAAACCGTAATGCCTTTGACCAGATAATTGCTGCCGGAGGTTATGTATCGGTAGGTACCGGCGGTGTGCCTGATGCAAATGCAATACCTATTTCGAAAGAGGATGCTGACGAAGCTATGGATGCTGCGTCATGTATAGGTTGCGGAGCATGCGTTGCTACCTGTAAGAATGGTTCGGCAATGCTGTTTGTTTCAGCTAAAGTCAGTCAGTTAGCTCTTTTACCTCAGGGTAAGGTAGAGAGGGCACGTCGTGCAAAACGCATGGTTGCGAAGATGGATGAACTTGGATTTGGAAGTTGTACAAACACCGGTGCCTGTGAGGTTGAATGTCCGAAAGGGGTTTCAATTACGAATATTGCACGAATGAACAGGGAATACCTCATGGCTAAGTTCAAAGATTAAAAGGAATAAACCTTATATTTTTAAGCCTGCCGGATCTTTATTTCCGACGGGCTTTTTTGTTTAACTACATGGAAAATATAACTTCCTCAAAAGGAATAAGTTGTATTTTTCAACATTTTGTTAGTTTATGATTTGCAAATAGTTACATTTTTTGTTATTTTGCCTGCGAATAGCCACTCTTTTAACCTGAAAGCATGCCATACAGACGTCTTCCAAATACAGACAAGGCCCGCTTGAGAGCCTTGAAAGCCGCTCTGCACAAGGGAAATCTAATGAGTCCCTGGGAGTTGGCTTTTTCGCAAAACGTATATTTAAAGCTGAAAGCCTTTTTACCCATTTATGAGCAGGCAATCGATCAGTACAATTTCAGTAAGAACAGACAGGCGAAATATGGAAAATTACTGAATGACCAGTTCAAGGTTGCGAGGCTTTATGTTTCTCATTTTCTTCAGGTACTCAATTTTTGCATTATCAGAGGTGAGATAAAACCGGAAGTGCGGGTAAAGTTAGGATTGGATATGGACGAAAAGGCTGTGCCGGAAATGGGAACAGAACAACAGTTGATCTACTGGGGAGAGAAGATAATTAAAGGAGAAGAGCAAAGAATGATGATGGGTGGGAACAGAATTTATAACCCGTCGATAGCTATAGTTAAGATAAAGTACGAAAAATTCCTCGATTACTACAACAATCATAAAAACCTTCAGGTCACAACTCAAAAGATGCACGAGAAGGTGACCGATCTAAGGGAAAAGGCCGATAATTTGATCCTGTACATCTGGAACGAGGTGGAAACGAAATTTGAGGAACTTCCCGGTGAGACAAGAAGAGATAAATGCTCAGAATACGGAATAGTTTATGTTTTCCGTAAACACGAAAAAGAGGAGGTTTAACAGCCTGCACCTTATTTCCGAAATAAACACAATTAAATATCTTATTTTATGAAAAAGCTGCTTTCTTTAGTGCTGACCTGCTTTGTCCTGTTAGATCTTAATGCGCAGGAAACAACATCTGTAAAAGAGTTCAAAACCATTGTTGATCTGCCTGCCACATCAGTAAAAAGCCAGGGAAGAACAGGTACCTGCTGGTCGTTTGCCACAACATCCTACATCGAATCGGAGATCCTTCGCCTGGGCGGGCCCGAACTGGATCTTTCCGAAATGTATTTTGTAAGATACACCTATCCTGAGAAAGCACAACAATACATTATGCGTCACGGTCTGACAAATTTCAGCGAAGGCGGTCAGGCCCATGATGTGATGAATGTGGTCAGGGAGTACGGAATTGTCACGGAACATGCTTATCCTGGTAAAAGGGATGAATCAAAGCCGCATAACCACAGTGAACTGGTTGCAGTTCAAAAAGCAGCACTTGATAAGCTTATCAACGAAAAAAATGCAGCTCCGTCTGAAAAATGGTATGAGATACTGGAATCGGTTTTGAACATTTACATGGGAGAATTGCCTGCACAGGTAATGTACGACGGCAAAACCATGTCACCGATGGAATTCAGGGATGAAATGGGGATTAAAGCAGATGATTATGTTGAACTCACATCGTATACACATCATCCCTGGTACAGCAGGTTCAACCTTGAGATACCCGATAACTGGGCATTCGGACTTTATTACAATCTGCCGATTGATGAACTCATGGAGGTTATAAACAATGCTTTGAAGAACGGATACACGGTTTGCTGGGACGGTGATGTTAGTGAAAGCAGTTTCAGTCACAGGGAAGGGCTTGCTACTGTTCCCGAAAAAGATTCGGATACGGAAAAAGAGATAACACAATCGATGCGCCAGGAAGCATTTCTTTCATGGCATGCCACCGACGATCATCTGATGCATATCACAGGAATGGCAAAGGATAAGGATGGAACGGTTTACTACAAAACTAAAAACAGTTGGGGTACTAAGGGTAATCCTTACGGCGGATATCTTTACATGAGCGAGAGTTATGTGAAGCTGAATACCATTGCCGTCATGATACATAAAGATGCCATTCCACAGCATATTGCGGAAAAGATCTTTAAGTAATATCTTTTACCATAAAGGAACTCATGATGGCGATCTTTATTTCAGGCAGGGTTTAGTTACAAATGTCTGTGCGAGCCGTCGCAGAAAGGCCCTTTTTCTGAATGTTTGCAGCCGCACCAGGCGACTTTTTTAGCCTCTTTGATCTCAACTTTCAC
>Ga0256913_10001345_pt1 | contig 12663 bp, 11 predicted proteins | sample Axial_MatmetaG_FD_185970 | JGI IMG/M metagenome (GOLD analysis project Ga0256913, IMG submission 185970) | Deep-sea worm associated microbial mat communities from Axial Seamount, Juan de Fuca Ridge, Pacific Ocean - Axial_Mat | ecosystem: Environmental > Aquatic > Marine > Oceanic > Microbial...
GAGTTACTCGGCTTCCCGGTCACCCTCTCACTGTTTGACATGCTGCAAACCAAATTTCGCGGTGAGGTGTTGGCCCGCAATATGCTTCCCAATGCCGGGGAAACGGTCCGTATGCTCGGGGAGCTGGTCACCATAAAATATGTGAAAACATCACGAAAAGAGATAATGCACTTCGGCACATTCATTGATGCCCAGGGAGAATTCTTTGATACCGTTCATTTCCCGCCCACACTTAAACAGTATCCGTTCAAAGGTTACGGCATTTACCTGCTGCTCGGCAGGATCGTTGAAGAGTTCGGCTACCCGATGCTTGAAGTAGAGAAAATGGCTAAGATGGGGTATGAGGAGGGGAAAGGGAAAAGGGAAAAGGAGAAAGTACAGCATTTCATCCGTACAATAACAAGTAACTAATGTGTTACAATACCAAAGAAGCATAGGGACTATAAAATATAATGCCTCTCACATACACTACAATTAAACTTCTTGATTTGTACGTAATAATTCCGTACATTTGCAAAAAGAAGAATATGAAAGAAAAAGAAGAACAAGCCCGTTTTGATACACGGCTTCCTAAAAAGCAAAAGGAACTGCTTGAAAAAGCAGCCCGCCTTGGAGGTTACCGCAGCTTAACCGATTTTGTGTTAAACACTGCACAGGAAAGGGCCGTGGAAATAATAAAAAAACGGGAACAGGTTATCAGCTCGGAAAGGGACAGCAAGATATTTTTTGAGGCGGTCACAAACCCCGGCGTACCGAATGAAGAGTTGCTTTCTGCCGCAAAAGATTATAATGAAAAGACCTCTCAATGAACTTCCTTACAGAACTGCTTAACACCGGACATAACAGGAAGAACTTTGCGTGCGGTAATGAGATGCTTGATAACTACTTCAGATATCAGGCAGGCCAGGATGTTAAACGTAAGTTAAGTGCTTGTTTTGTCTGGCCTGAACAGGAAACCGGTATCATAAAAGGATATTACACATTGTCGTATAGTAGCATACCTCTTGATTCGGTACCGGATAATATCAGACGTAAGCTGCCGGGGTCTTATACGTCAATTCCCGTAACTCTTCTGGGCAGATTGGCTGTAAACAAGATCTTTCAACAAAAAGGGATCGGTAAACTTTTGCTCATTGATGCCCTGAAAAGGAGCTGTTTGGCCGGGCATCAAACAGGGTCTTTTGCTGTTGTGGTTGACCCCGTGAATAAACAGGCGGAACTTTTTTACAAAAAATACGGATTCATAAAACTACCCGACAGCGGTAAAATGTTCATCCCGATGAAAACTGTAGAAAAGCTGTTTGTGTAAAAAGGCTCTTTCTAACAACACATTAAAAAAAATAAGATGCCCGTTTTGTCCAATAAATTTCTAAAGCCATTTTTCATGCTTCTTTTTCATTTCTCTATTACTTATCAGATTATCATCCTCCTCACTCTCTTCAAAAGCCAACAGCAATTCATTCCGCTCTTCATCTGTCAGTTTTTCCCAAAGCTTACCATCTTTAACGGATACTCTTTTTCTGATCAATTCATAAAACGCGGAAAGCAACTTCTCATTTTCAATGCTATCAATAAGTGAATGAAAGCTTCTTTTTAGTTCCAAAGTATTCATAATAACAGCTTTTTCGTAAAATTAGCAAAAACTTTAATCAATTACCATATTATGTTTTAGAGGGTGCTCTTTTAAAAATTAACGATTTTAGAATACTACGTATTCCTTCACATAATTCGCGGCAAACATTCATACTCTGTGAAACTCTATGGTTTAAAAACAACGCAAAACACTGTTTACATTATTAAAAATATTTTTTATATTTGTATTTTATAAATGCAAAATGTAAATATCATGACAACTATAACAACCACATTACCGGACGACATAATTGACCTGTTAAGAAAGCAGGCAGCCAAACTTTCTGTACCTAAAAATAAAATAATAGAAAAGGCACTGCGAATATATCTTGATCAACTTAACAGGGCAGAATATGTGAGATCGTATAAACAGGCCGGTCAGGATGCTGAAATAATGAGCATTGCCGAAGAAGGAATGGAAGATTACCTTAAACAACTTGAAGAATGAGACAAGGTGAAATATGGTACGTAAACCTTGATCCTGTAAAAGGCAGTGAACAGGCAGGTTACAGGCCTGTCGTGATCATCAGCGGAAATATGATGAATAAATACCTGAAAGTAGTTATCGCCTGCCCCCTCACGACAAGCATAAAAAATTACAAAGGGAATATCATACTTAAACCGGATGAACAAAACGGATTAAAAACCACATCAGAAATACTCTTGTTCCACATCAGGTCAGTTTCAAAAGACCGTATGATCAAAAAAATTGGAACGATATCAAAAGAACATCTTGATGAACTGATCAATAACCTTAATGACATCCTCAGATACTAAACTAATCCTAAGAATAAGACCGGCATCTCAAAATTAACCGGTTAATCGACGTGAATATTTTTCTTAAGATAACTGCCATCCGGTTGTCTGACTTTTAGCGTATAATTGCCTGATCTCTCAATTGTACAATTGAGTTTTTTCCCCTGAAGTAAAACCATAACTTCAGGGCATATGCCGGTACTTTTGTTAACCTGTCCCCATGTTTCAACAAATATTTCACTTTCTGTTTTTTCTGTTTTGAATTCCCGGAATTTATAACACCCGTTTGTTCCCACAGTACCGTAAAATTCAATATCGAAAGGTTTGTTTGTAACAATACTTTCAGGAACTTTGACGCTGTCGATTCTGATTAGAAATTGCTCATATTCAGGGTGTGCTTCTTCCTTGCAAGACAAAAATGTAAATATCAACGACAGGACTGTCAGTATTCTAAAGTATCTCATGATAAGTTTGTTTATTGCGTAATTGTAAGATAAAAATATTTATAACAGGTTGCGTATTTTACTTTTTTTGCAAGGGTTTCGGTTCTCTCAACATGTCAGGTGTCGTAAAGAAGTTTTAAATATAGAAAGGGTAATTTTTAGAATATATCATTTTCCTGTCAGATTTTTCCTGATGCTTTTCACATCCTTTTTCAGCTCTAACAAGCTACGGGCAATGTTCTGCATATCTGCGGCACTTTCAGGCACTTCACCGCTGATGTAATGCACAAAACGCCACACTTCGCGAATATTTCCGGCCGGAACGGAATAGGATTCAAAAAGGGGGTTAAGGGAATGAAGCACCAGCTCTTTGTTTTCTTCAAGGCGGTTTTCTGCGACCTTGAATACCACGCCGTCGTCGAGGGTGACAACGATGCAGGCATCTCCGGTTTTCACAGTTGTCCAGTCCTGAAGGTACTCTCCCGTAACCCAAGCGCCGTCAGGTACGGGCAGCATCGAGTCACCCGATATCTGGAATGTGCGGTATTTCTTCTCTTTCGAAAGGAACGGCAGCTGGAATACCGGAAGCTCATTGATGTATTCCGGATCAGCATATCCCGTAGTGTAACCTGCCTTCGCTTTTTCGGGCACCAGCTCAATGTTCTCGTTATTGTCGACATCCACAGTGGAGACAAGCACCCTCAGTCCTTTACCTTTAATAAAAACATCAAAGCCACTCTCGAGCTGCCTCAATTGACTCTCCGACAACGACTGCAGATCGACCTTTACAAGGGTATCTATTGCTACATTGAAATATTCCGACAAGGCAACCAATGTATCCATATTGGGCTGTGCCACTCTGTTCTCATAACCGCTCAGCGTGGAGCGTTTCATTCCCAATGCCTGCGCCACATCATCCTGCGTACGTCCGCGGCGCTTACGTAAAAATTTTATGTTTCCTGCAAAATACATAACTGAAACTTTTTTGATGATCTGAGGAAATGAGTAATCGTGAAATCGCTATCCAATTCCTCAGTTCATCGATTTCTCAAAAATCCTCTCAATTATTTTTTCAAATATATAAATATTTGATTATATTATAATCGTATTGGTGATTATTATTTAATCAGGCATTGATTAAGTACCGTTTAAATTTTCACGCTTCGTCTTGAAAATTTAAAAGTTTAGAAAACGAGGGAAACTAAAATAACATGAAACGTGGAACTGCTTGATCGGAGATTTAAGGTTTGTGAAGACGAATAAGCTCGAAGGCAGAAGGTCTGAGTGGCATTTGGTGATCGGTATTCAGTAAGCAGTCGGCAGTAGCTGGAAGCCTGAAGCCGGAGGCTCGAAGGACCTTCTAACGAAGCATACGGTCTTCAGTTGGTAGTATGCAGTATTCAAAAGTTAAGAACTAACCAACTAACCTAAAAACCAAAAACTAATTAACCATAGAACACTAGAACCATAGAATAATGCGCACCATAGTACATCTTGATCTTGACACCTTTTTTGTTTCGGTAGAACGGCTGCAAAATGCGCGGTTAAGGGGCAAGCCCGTAATCATAGGCGGAATGTCGGACCGCGGGGTTGTGGCAAGCTGCAGTTATGAGGCACGCAGGTACGGTGTAAATTCGGCAATGCCTATGCGAACAGCAAAGCAGTTGTGCAGGGACGCATTCTTCATCCGTGGCGACATGGAGACATATTCGAAATATTCAAATATGGTAACGGACATCATTGCCGAACGGGCTCCCTTGTATGAAAAGGCCTCGATCGATGAGCACTACCTCGATCTCACCGGGATGGACCGTTTTTTCGGGTGTCTCCAGTGGAGCAAAGAGCTGCGGCAAGCCATAATCAAAGAGACGGGACTACCCATATCGTTCGGATTATCGGTGAATAAAACGGTATCGAAGATAGCCACCGGCGAAGCTAAACCTAACGGCGAACTACAGGTTGAAGCGCCTGTTGTACAGCCGTTCCTGAACCCTCTGCCCATAAGCAAAATACCGGGCGTGGGACAAAAGACTTACAAGTTGCTCAGCTCGATGGGGGTTGAACGCATTGAAACACTGAAAGAGATACCACCCTTTATGATGAAGAACGTTCTCGGCAAGTTTGGCCTCGACCTGTGGAAAAAAGCCAACGGTATCGACAACACACCCGTTATGCGTTATTCCGAGCGTAAATCAATCAGTACAGAAACCACATTCGACCGCGACACTGCCAACATGAGATACCTCGAAGAACTTATAGTACACATGGTGGAAAAACTTGCTTTTGAGCTCAGACATAAACAGAAGCTCACGGGAAACATATCGGTAAAAGTAAAATATTCCAACTTCGACACACACACCATGCAAAAACGTATACCCTACACCTCATTCGACCATGTGCTGATAAAAGAGGGCAAAGAGCTTCTGCACCGTCTTTATACCCGCCGGATGATGATACGGCTGATCGGGGTTAAATTCAGCCGGCTGATCTCGGGAGCACAGCAACTGAACTTGTTTGAGAACACCCCAGAACAGATAAGCCTTTACCTCGCGATGGACCGTGTACGGCACAGATTCGGCAGTCATGTGATACGCAGGGCCGCAGGAATGGAGTAAAACAGACGTCCCCGCAACGATTTTATCTCCTGCGTCGATGAAATGTCACCCTAATCGGCGCAAACAAAAAACATTCGCGTTAATTCGCGCCTGCCTGTCTAATCGCCAGGTAGACCTGCTGCAGGCAGGCAATTCGCGGACTAACTTCACGCAAAGGCGCCAAGACGCAAAATAATTTTACGTTACAGGAAGCCATTTGAACGATCGAAGCGTAGCGGAGACCTTCAAATCGGCAAAAAATATGAACAAATCTATTCGCGTAATTCGCGAATAATAAATCTTACTCAAATACTTGAAGAACGTAAAGTTGACTTACTAAATCTTTTTTGTGCTTTTGCGTCCTTGCGGGGGAATTTACATTAAGCAAAAAGTTGATGTAAACCCGGCGACAAAACAACGAAACATTTTCCTTCTGAACTTGTTTTTCAAATGTTAGATTATTCAAAAAACACACGTACTTTGTATTAAAAATATTTTTTGTATCTTGCACGTTAGTTAATACTAACTATCAACCCTTAGGCTATTGAATAAAAACAACTTAATAATGAGAAACAAGATAATTCTGCTTTCATTTCTGCTAATTTCGGTAACGGTGATGTTCTCGCAAACGACACTCACCATCGGGATAGTAAAGGACGCAGACACAAAAGAGTTCAATGAATTCAGCGCAATGTTGCAAAAAGAGATATCGGACCTGGTAAGCTCAGGAAATGATGTGCATTTCAAAGAGCTTTCGGCAAATTGGGATACAGCAACAATAAACAATAACATCAAAGAGCTGATGGCCGCTCCTGAGATTGATTATGTCATTGCATTGGGATACCTGTCATCAAGGCAGTTGTCAAAACTCAAAAATTACAGCAAACCGGCAATTGCTGCAACCATCCTCGACGACGGGATGCTGAACCTTCCGCGGAACAATGAAAACACAACAGGAGTAAACAACTTCACATATATTGAATCAATAATCAACCTTAAAGATAATCTGAAGGAGTATTCCCGCATTTTCAGCACAAAAAATATTTCAGTGATCGTTCCTGATATTTTAACTGATAACCTTCCTGAACTGAACCAGTACCTCAACCAAAACAAAACAGGTGTCAATATATCGCTCATTAGTGTCGGCAGAAACTGTGATGCGGCACTTGACCATATCTCTCCCAATACCGACGCAGCCATCGTAATGCCTCTGGTTACCTCACCGAAGGAACAAATAAAAGAACTGCTTTCCGGGTTAAATCAAAAACACATCCCGTCGCTTGCCGTACAGGGGATAAGTTATCTTAATCTCGGGGCAACCATAACCATGACACCCGAACTTACATTTCAGCAGCTTGCACGGCAGACAGCCTTGCGGGTATTGAAGATCACCGAAGGTACAAACCCGTCGCAAATACCTGTAAATATTGTAGAGAACAAACAGGTATCCATTATCAATATGGAAAGTCTGCGGGAGATAGGTAAATTCCCGAAATGGAACGTTCTCAACAAATCGATACTTATCAACGTAACCAACTTTTCCACAGGAAAAAACTTAAACCTGAGAATGGCTGTATCCGAAGCACTCGAAAATAACCTGAAAGGCAAAATGGCCGCAAAGGATGTTGAGATAGCTGATAAGGATGTCAGGATAGCAAAAGCAAATATACTTCCGCAGGTGAGTATCGGAGGAAGTGCCGTGGGACTCAGCAATAACATCGTTGAAGCAGCAATGGGACAAAAGGGTAAATTTACACTTACCGGTTCTGCTTCGCTCAAACAGGTCATATTTTCCGAATCGGCAATCGCAAACATTGCCATAAACAAGCTGATGGCCGAGAATAAACGTTTTTACAACGAACAGGCCATTCTCGACGTGGTGACCAATACCTCAGTTGCATACATTGGTTTGCTGTTTGCAAAAAGCAACCTGCTCATCCAGAACGAAAATGTGAATGTGACAATGAAAAACCTGCATATGGCTAAGGTAAAAGAGGAAGCCGGCCAGACAGGTGTTTCTGACGTGAACAGATGGATAACCGAGCTCAATCTGAACAAAATGAAGTTTAACGATGCCTACACATCGTACAGGAATAATATGTTCAACATCAACCAACAACTGAACAGTGAGATAAACGGAACTTTAAACATTACGGACTCAAACAGCATTGATAAAACCATACTGCCTGACAACGAGTTGATGAAAAGTATTTTTGAGAATCCGGAACTTACCGACCGTTATGCAGGTTTTATCATCGAAGAGATGAAAAAGAATTCGCCGGAACTTCATCAGTTGGAAAAGATGGCAGAGATACTCGATCGCAAGAACAAGCTTTACAAACGCCAGTGGTTTATGCCCGAGATTGCAGCATTCGGCAATGCCGACCAGGCATTCATCCGTAACGGGACCATTGAGCCGGTTGGAATGCCCGTCCCTCCTCCGCCCGACGACATGACATTTAACGGAGGAGTAAGCTTGAATATACCCATATTTCAGGGAGGGAAAGCTTCAGCTCAGGCAAAGAAGACCATTATCGAAATGGATAAGCTGAACTGCCAGAAAGATGAGCTATACAATAAGCTGGAAACAGGGATACGAACAAGCGTTCAGAAATTACGGACTTCCTACCTCAAGCTTGAACTATCGAAAAATGCAGCTAAAGCGGCCGAAGACAATTTCAAGATGGTTCAGGATGCGTACTTTCAGGGAGCCGTGAACCTGATACAACTTCTTGATGCTCAAAATATGATGACAAAAACAAAACATTCGGCAAACATTGCTTACTACCAATATGTTCTCGACTATTTGTTGGTGGAAAGGTATCAGGGCAAATTCAGCTTTTTAAGTTCGGATGAGGAAAGAAATGATTACAAAAAGAGATTACAGGAATTTTTATTAAATAAATAAAACCATGAGAATAGTAACAATAATTGCATTAGTGATATTTTTCACCGGATGTAACAACAAAAAAGAGAAGAAAGAAGCTATCCGTCCGGTATTTTATCAAAAGCTGTCGGAATCGAACATAACGGGCAAGCGGGCTTTTGCAGGGTTGTCGCAGGCAGAGAATGAGGCAAGACTAAGTTTTAAGGTAGGCGGAACGCTTGAAAAGATCCATTATAAACTTGGCGAGCCGGTGAAAAAAGGCAGGGTGATCGCCCACCTCAATAGTACCGATTACGAGATAAATTACCAGAAAGCATTTGCCGCGAAAAAGAATGCGGAGATACAACTGTCGGCCGCAAAGTCAACCTTTGAGCGTATCGAAAAGCTTTATGCCTCGAACAATGCTTCACTGAGCGATTTTGAGAAAGTGAAAACTCAATTCGAATCGGCAAAAACAATGCTCCGCTCTGCCGAGACACAGCTTAAAGCAGCAAAAAACCAGCTTGACTACACAAAATTGAAAGCTCCTTACGATGGATCGATTTCAAAGATTATGGCCAAGGAGAACGAAATGATAGGAGCCGGAAGACCCGTACTGATGTTCTCATCGAACGGTAACATCGAGATTCGGACTCAGGTTCCCGAGAATGTTATTCACAATGTTAAGGTAGGACAGCCCGCGAAGATAACTTTCAAAACCCTCCCGGGAAAAATTTACGAGGGCGTTGTTTCCGAGATAGGCCGGAGCACAGGCGGTGCTCCCACTTACCCGCTCATCATAGATATTCCGGAGAAACATACAGAGATTCTTCCCGGAATGGCCTGTACCATCGAAATGACATTCTCTGATGACAGCAACGGGAAATATATCATCGTACCGCCAGATGCCGTGGCTCACGATGAAGGCGGGGATTATGTTTACACATTGAAAAAAAGCGATAAAGAAGGTATTTTCATAGCAACAAGGCGAAACGTAACTCTCGGCGACCTCACATCCAACGGATATGAAATAACTGCCGGACTGACTCCCGAAGACATAATCATAACCGCAGGTTTAAGCTTTATGTACGACGGACGGAAAGTCAGACTGCTTGAAAACTAAAAAAAGAGTTAAACGTGCCTGTTTGCAGGCAGGTAAATCACCGTTAAAAAAATAAGTATGAACTTAACAAGCATAACATTAAATAACAACCGCATAGCTATCATCGTTCTTTTCCTCGTGGGACTGGTAGGCATAGGCAACTATTTCGATCTGTCAAGAGACAGTATGCCTCCCTACACAATCCGGATAGCAACGGTTGTAACACGCTTTCCCGGTGCCGGGCCGCAGAAGGTTGAGAGTCTTGTTACCGATAAGTTGGAAGAGGCAATCAGGGAGATGACAGAGGTTAAATCGATAGAAAGTGAATCGCGTACAGGACTGTCGGTTATTACAGTACAACTGAAAGATTACGTTAAAGCCGATGACCTTCAGCCGATATGGGATGATCTTAAAGACAAGGTTAACGAGGTTAGGCCCACTCTTCCGAAAAACATCATTGGGCCGATAGTTAAAGATAAAGATATAGGAACTGTTTTCGGGATAATACTTGGAGTAGTCAGCGATGGAGTTCCGTACAGTACACTTGAAGATTATGCCGACGATATCAGGGACAAATTGCTGATGCTGCCTGATGCTGCCAAGGTAAAATACGGAGGTATTCAGGAAGAACGCGTAATAATTGAGTTCGATGACCAATTGCTGTCACGTTATGGTCTGAATGTAGGACGACTGAAAAATATAATTTCAGCCACTAACATTCTTTATCCCGGAGGAGCAATAAATGTAGGTAAAAAACGAATAATACTTGAACCCACCGGAAGCTTTGAAAGCATTGAAGACCTTAAAAAGACTCTGATACCTACTAATACCGGTTCAACGATCTTTCTTGGAGATATAACCAAAATTTACCGTGATTACATCTCCCCCAAAGAGAAAATTGTAAAGTATGACGGTAAAAATGCCATAGCACTTTTCATTTCGTTGAAGAAAGGGGCAAATATCGTTCGCCTCGGCGATGATGTACAGAAACTGATACCCAAAATAAATGCAGGACTGCCGATAGGCGTTGAGCTTGTCCGGATGGCCTCGCAGGACCAGATAGTGAACAAACAGGTGAATAATTTCCTTATCAGTCTGCTGCAATCGGTGATAATCGTACTTGCAGTAATGCTGTTCTTCCTCGGATTCCGTACAGGTTCACTGGTTGCAACTCTTGTACCGATGGTTATCCTGAGTACATTCTTTTTCATGAACCTGTTTGATCTCGGCCTAAACAAGGTTTCTCTTGCTGCTCTTATCATTTCGCTCGGATTGTTCGTTGACAACGGAATTGTGATGGCAGAGGCAATACTAGTCAGGATACAGGATGGGCAGACGACCTTCAAAGCTGCGGTGGAGTCGTGTAAGATCCTTATCATTCCACTTTTGATATCAACACTTACTACTTCAGCAGCATTCCTGTCGTTTGCACTGGCCGAAACCCCGATGGGTGAAATGGCTTCTCCTCTGTTTTCGGTAGTTACCATATCGTTGCTTAGCTCATGGTTCCTCACGTTCACTTTCATACCTCTGCTTGCTTTGGTAATACTCAAAGTGAAAAAGAATAAAGACGAAAAGACGAAAGAAAGCTTTATGGACAGGATGATGATGAATGTGAACCTGTGGTACAACAAGATGCTGTTGCGCATTCTTTCAAAAGCAAGAGTGAAGTTTATTATTATAATCGGGGGAATGTTCTTTCTCTCGCTGGTATTTATGCCGATGCTTCCGTTCAAGCTGGTTCCCGACAGTGACCGTAACCTTGTGACTGTTGACATAAAGTATCCTACAGGAACACGTATTGAGATCACAGAAAGTGCTGTTGCCAAAATTGAAAAATATATACTTGATTCACTCGTTGTTACGCAGGAGAATCCTCCCGGAGTACTTGATTTCTCCTCATTTATTGGTGAAGGACCGGAACCTTATGACCTTGGCTATATGAAGAATGAGGCCAATTCAAGCTATGCACACATGCTCCTTAACACCACCGGTGATTTGGACAATGACTATGTAATTGCCAAGCTTGACAAGTACTGTTTCAATCATTTCCCCGATGCCGATATCCGTGTGAACCGACTTACGGGTGCAGGTGCGGCAGGCACACCGGTTGAGATACGTATCTCGGGTAAAGATCCGGATGAACTGGCTGTAATTGCAAAAGCTCTGAAAAAAGAGCTTGTAAACGTTCCCGGTACCAAAAACATTACCGACAACTGGGGACCGAAGATAAAAAAGCTGGTGGTTGAGATCGACGAAGACAAAGCGCAGCGTGCCGGTTTTACCAATATGGATATCGCAATGGCACTGAATGCGGGACTGTCGGGTATTAAAGTTGACAATTTCCGCGAAACAGACAAAAGCATTCCCATCTACATGAAAGTAATGAACAGTGATGAGTACGATATTCAGACCATCGAGAGTTATAACCTGTTTTCACCGATGACACATCAGAATGTGCCGCTGTCACAAATTGCCAACGTAAAAGTCGATTGGCAGTTCTCGAAGGTCATACGCCGAAACCTGCGTAAAACAATGACTGTTGGCAGCTACTTGGAAACAGGATATACTGCCAAAGATATTTTTAGTGCTATCACTCCCTGGCTTAAAGAACAAAAGGCAAACTGGCAGGAGGGCTATACATATGAATTCGGAGGTGAGGATGAAGATACGAATGATAACCTCGGGGCAATCGTTGATTGGCTTCCGTTGTCGTTCGGGATAATTTTAATTTTACTTGTTTTACAGTTCAACTCAATACGTAAATCGCTGCTTGTATATTCAACTATACCTCTCGGAATCATCGGTGTTGTTATCGGCTGGTACATCGGCGGTTCATTTGTCAGTTTCTTTGGTATTCTCGGGGTCATTGCCCTCGCGGGAATAGTAATAAACAATGCCATCATCCTGATTGACCGTATTGCAGGCGAGAAAGAGGAAAACCCGGAACTTACCGAACAGGATGCCATTCTAAAAGCGGCAAACCATAAGTTCCGTCCTGTAATTCTCACAACATTGACCACATCGCTGGGTATGTTGCCACTGCTCATAAGCGGTGGTCTGCTGTGGCAGCCATTGTCGCTGGCAATAATCTTCGGCCTTACATTTGGCACGATCATTATCCTGCTGTATGTACCTGTGCTTTATTCACTCCTTTTCAAAATAAACTTTAAGGGGTATAAGTTTGATAAGGATAAGATTTAGGAAGTCTTGAATACTTGAGGGTGTCCAAAGTAAATAGTAAATGTTATTAAAATTAACGGCTTTTTG
>Ga0256913_10001346_pt1 | contig 12661 bp, 10 predicted proteins | sample Axial_MatmetaG_FD_185970 | JGI IMG/M metagenome (GOLD analysis project Ga0256913, IMG submission 185970) | Deep-sea worm associated microbial mat communities from Axial Seamount, Juan de Fuca Ridge, Pacific Ocean - Axial_Mat | ecosystem: Environmental > Aquatic > Marine > Oceanic > Microbial...
CTGGCCCTTGTCGTCAGCCTGGTCTTTTCCCGTCTTGTCCGGACCTGCTTTCGCCAGATCCGGACCCGGCTGGCCCGGTTGAACATCTTTCTCCAGGAAGCGATTGCCAATATGGATATTGTTCAGATCTATGGCCGGGAAGGAAAACTGGCCGCTGAATACAGGCAACTCTGTGATCAGTATATGCGCGCAACCTTCAGACAGATCCGCCTTTTTTCCGTATTCTTCCCTCTGACCGAGTTCATGAGCGCCACGGCCGTGGCCATTATTCTCTGGTATGGCGGCGGTCAGGTGGTACAGGAGCAGTTGAGCCTGGGCCAGCTTGTCGCCTTTCTCTCCTACATGCGTCTTTTTTTTCAACCGGTACGGGAGCTTTCCCAGAAATACTCCATTGTCCAGTCCGCCCTTGCCTCGGCCGAACGCATTTTTCAACTCCTTGACACGGACACGGCCCTGCCCGAGCTGCCGCCTGTCTGCAAAAAACCGGCTACGAGAGGGAGGGTGGAAATAAGAGAGGTCAACTTTTCCTATGCAGCGGAAGAACACAAACAGGTCCTCTACAACCTCAGCTGCACCCTTGCGCAGGGCAGGGTCAGTGCCCTGGTGGGATCGACCGGTTCCGGCAAATCAACGCTGGCCGGCCTTCTGGTCAGGTTCTTTGATCCGGACAGCGGCTCCATTCTGCTTGATGGAATAGATATCCGCCAGTATACAACCGCTGCCCTGCGCGCATCGGTGGGGATCATCATGCAGGAGGTTTTTCTCCTTGCCGATACCATCCGCAACAATGTCCTGGCCGGTTCCTGGGGTACGGACAGGGAACTGGACCGGCTTGCGGCCGAAACAGGCCTGGACCGCGTACTTTCCCGCCTGCCCAAGGGGTGGGAAACCAGGATCGGCGAGGGTGGCGTGGAGCTGTCCACGGGCGAAAAACAGCTCATCTCCTTTGTCAGGGTCATGGTCAGGAATCCGGTCCTGCTCATCTTTGACGAGGCAACCGCGGCCATTGACACGGAAACGGAGAACCTGCTTGAGCGTGCTGTGCAGCGCGCCTTTGCCGACCGGACCGTGCTGGTGATAGCGCATCGCCTTTCAACGGTCCGGCGTGCCGATCATATTCTGGTCATGGACCAGGGCCGCATCGTGGAACAGGGCAGCCATGCCGAGCTGGTACAGAAAAAGGGGATCTACGAAGAGCTGGTACGTCTGGATCTGGCCGGTGGCACAAAGACTTCCGGCCAGGTGGATTGATCCCCTGGCCGGAAATGGCTTGAAAGGTCAGGCCTGTTTGACTCTCAGCTTGTTCTGGAATACATAGCTGATCATCTGGCTGGGGGTGAGTTTGATGGAAGAGGGGCCGGACCGGATGTAAAACTCCTCGTTCTTGCCGATTTTCAGAAACACGGGCTGGCCGGCCCGCTCCACCTCGATCATGATCACCTCATGATCGTCCGCCTCGACAAGAAGAATATTGATAAAGCCGGAAAATTCGGCACCGACATGCTGGTTGATCAGGTTCTTGATATGGAGCAGGCAGCGGTCGTTGTTTTCAAAATTATCGGCCTTGATACCGACTATGCGGCCATCATCACCAACGCCGATAAGCAGGGTTCCGCCGGCTGAATTGAGAAAGGCAACCACGGATTTCAGCCAGGCCAGCTCGATCTCCTTACCCTTTTTACCGGTTTTCAGGTTGATGCGTACCGTGGACTTGAATTCGACACTGGCTCCTTCTCCCTGGTTGATCAGGGAGTGGAGGTGAACGACCGGGTCCGCGGCGGTGGCATTCTGTCTGAAGCCGCCATTTTTCCAGATAAAGAATAACAGCAGAATGCCGCCGAACGTGGCAACCAGCACATCGGTCAGATCCACCCGAAAGAGCATTTGGTGGAGACCTGCCAGCAGATCCTTTTCCGGGGCGGCCACACCGATCCAGAAAAAGGCATTGTCCTGGACCAGGGGCTGAAGGGAACCGAGCCATTGCCGGTTATTCCAGGAGAAACGTATGCTTTCACGCTGCGGTCTGCCCAGGCTCTGCCACTGTTTCACCAGAGGGGCAAGGACCTGTTCAGGTTTGGCATCCGCATGCCCGGCAAGTGTGTTGCGGGCGGTGATGATTGTGCTGCCCTGGTTGTTGACCAGAAAGATCAGGCTGTTTTCCTTGTTCTGGTCGGCGCTGATCAGCTTGCGGATTTCAGCCTCGGAAATATCAATGCCAAAGACATAATAGCCGTTTTTCCGTACTGGAGAATCCCAGGAAACCGTTGCCGTGATGCCTGGCTTTCCTGTCTCGGCAAAGGTGTAGAGCGATGTCCAGAAAATTTCGTCGGCATTGCCGGAGCGATGAAACCAGGGACGCTTGCGCGGATCATAATTGGTTGGTTTGCTCTTTTCACTCAGCACATGCTCCGGGTCCTTCCACGTTTTATATAGGACAATCCGTGTATCGCTGTTATTTCTGACCTCCTTGGTCAGCCACTCATTATTCCTCTGAAACAGATAGTATTCCCAGCCCGTGTCATCGGCGAGCAGTATACCGCTGATACGCTGCTGATGATTGATGAGCGGGAAAAATTTTTTGTTCAGGGTGATGGTCTGTTTGTTGTCAAGAACGCCGTTCTTCCCCCAGTCACGGACAATATTGAGTTTCTCGCCAATGGTGGCGAAAAAGGAGCGCAGCTCTTCCATCTCCTTGGCATTGATATCCTGGAGCATGGTCGAGGCAATATCGTTTTTGACTCGCAGGTACTGGTACAAATTAAGGCAGAAGAGAATAAGGAGAAAACCTGCCAGGCTTAAAGAAAGGGAAAGAACAAGGGGAGATTTACGGGTTCGCATAACAGATGTATCCATCCAGGAGAAAAAATCTGACGGGCTTAGGGCTCGCTCAAAAATAACTTCGTAGAGATATGTTGCAGTGTCAACACAGAATGCGAAGTGATTTTTGAGCGAGCCCTTACTTACGGATTACTGATCCGCATTATATACAGAGGCATAGAAGGGAATCCAGTGGATGACCATTTTTTCAAGTTCACCGCTTTCCACAAGCTGGGCAAGATAGCTGTTGGCCGCCTCGAGCAGGCCGGCATCCTCTTTCCTGATGCCCCAGGCCAGTTTTTCGCGGGTCAACGGGGTGGTTATCGGCACCAGTCCCCTGTCGGCGTACAGGGCGCCAATGTAAAAGTTCATGGGCAGGTCATAGACAAAGGCATCTATCTCCGCATCAAAAAGCCCCTGCACCGCCTTGTCGGCATTGTCGTAACGAACAATTCCCTTGCTGTTCTTGTTCCGGCTGATGAGCAGGTCGCCGCTGGTGGCCCGCACCACTCCCACCCGGATCATGGGATTGAGGAGATCGGAAAAACCAGTGCCGAATCTGCTCTGGTCCCTGAGCCGGACCAGGGAGACCTGGCCGGTGACCATGTAGGGCCGGCTGAAGTGTATCTGGTAGCTGCGTGAGCGGGTAATGGTCATGGCCGACATGATGATATCGGTTTTGCCGGCAAGCAGGGCGGGAATCTGCTCATCCCAGGGCAGCCTGATATACTCAAGGCGCCGGTTTGTGAATTGTGCCAGTCCCCTGGAAAATTCGGCTTCAAGACCTGTCACCTCACCTTTTTCCAGAAAAGACATGGGGCGTGCGTCAGGCGTAACACCCACACGCAACACGGGTTGTGTCGGGTCAGATGCGGTTTTGGGCTGGATTGTTGTCGTCCCGCACCCTGCCATAAGGATGAGCAGGGCAAGACAGGACAGTATCAGGCTGGAGAGATGAAATCGATGATATAAAGAACGCATAGGCAGGGAAGGAGTCAGGAGTTAACCCGCATTTCTCACAAGCGATCTGCTGCAAGGGCTGAAAGCACCATGCCTGCAGTGTTACAGCCCCAAAAAGCATCCTCGAAATATTTCAATATGTCTGTGGGCTTTTTGACGCTGTAACCTCGCATCCCCGGCACTTTCCGGCCTTTCGCAACGATCTTTGTGAGAAATGCGGGTTAAGGAAAGACAATATGTTAATTGTGACTATTGTACTCTGTTTTACCGGCGGGAACAAGCGTTGCTGTCAACAGCGGACAGGTTGGGAATGATAGAAAAAAGAGAGGCGGCTCAACAGCCCGAAGGATCCTGGCTGTTGAGCGTTTTCATGAATTGGGTCAGCCGAGGATGTAGTACCTGACCCATACATAGATCATGGAGATAAAGACCGTGATAAACATGATGGGTACGCCATAGGCCATGAATTTCAAAAAACTGATCTTATGGCCTGCCTTTTCCGCCATGCCGACTACGATTACGTTGGCGGACGCGCCGATTGCCGAGCCGTTGCCGCCCAGACAGGCGCCCAGGGCCAGAGACCACCAGATGGGCATGAGCTCGGGATGCTGGAGCAGCTCCATGCCTGAATGGCCCGGCCACAGTTCCTTTGCCATGTCAATGACCAGCGGATTCATGGTGGCCACGTAGGGGATATTGTCCACCACGGCCGAGGCTATGGCCGAGAACCACATGATAACCATTGAGGTGGCAAAGAGGTTGCCATGGGTCAGGGCCAGCATTTTCTGTGACATCATGCTGATGGCGCCCACCTTGACCAGACCGCCGACCATGATGAACAGGCCGATGAAAAAGAAAATAACCGGCCATTCCACCTCGGCGAGGATATGATGCGGCTCATGGGTGCCGGTAAGCAGCAGAAGCAGGCCGGCTCCGAACAGGGCGATTGTGGCTGGTTCATAATGAAGCACGCCATGGAAGATAAAGCCAACCAGGACAATGCCGAGTACCACCAGGGATTTGGTCAGCATAACCGGATCCTTGATGGCCTCACGTTCATCCATCTGCATGATACGTTCCTTGAGTTCATCGCGGGTTTTAAGCCGTTTGCCAAAAACCAGCTTCAGGATAAGAACCAGGACAAACATCATGAAAATAACCGCCGGGGTCAGATGGATGACAAAGTCCATGAAGCTCAGTTTGGCCTTGGAGGCGATCATGATATTGGGTGGATCTCCGATCAGGGTTGCGGTACCCCCGATGTTGGAGGCAATGGCCTCGACAATCAGGTAGGGAATGGGATCGACCTCGAGGGCATCGGCAATGAGCAGCGTTACCGGTGCAAGCAGGAGCACGGTGGTCACATTGTCGAGCAGGGCCGAAAGCACGGCCGTGATTATGGCGAAAATAATCATGATCCGAAGCGGTTCGCCCCGGCCGGCCTTGGCACTGCGGATGGCAATGTATTCAAAGAGACCGGTGGGCCGCATGATGTTGATAATGGTCATCATGCCGATGAGCAGAAAGATAACGTTCCAGTCAATGCCGAACTCCTCAAGATGAAAGGCCTCGTGCTGTTCGAGAATCTTCAGGACCAGGACCAGGGAAGCCCCGAACAGGGCGACAATGGTTTTATGGATTTTTTCAGAGATGATCAGGGCCAGGGCGACAAAGAAGATGCCACAGGCCATATAAAAAGTTGAGTCCATGACAACGGCATGGACAGCATGCCCGGCAGCTTCAGCATGTTCCATTGTTTGTCCCTCCCTTGATGAGATATTCCGCAACCATATCAAAAATATCACGAATATATACCATCCCGACGATGTCACCGTTTTCATCGGTGACCGGCAGGCGCTGCAACCCTTTCTTGATCATCAGGTCCGTGCAGGCCATCAGGGAATCATCGGCATCAATGGTGACAAGATCCCTGGCCATGATATCGGCAACGATCTTGTGACTGGCCCGCTTTGTCATCTCTTCGAGCATGTTATCCCAGGAAAAGATAGCCAGGTCGGTTGACAGGTAAAACGGAATAACCGCACGGAGAATGTCCTTGATGGACACCATGCCAATCACGGTTTCCTGTTCATCCTTGACCAGCATGCCCTTGATGGGCAGGCCATGGGTGCGTTTGATGCCTTGCATTCTGGTCACCGCCTCACAGAGCGACATCCCAGGCGCAAGGTACTCCTTGATCGGGGACATTACATCTTTTGCCTTCATGGAAAAACCTCAAAAATTTGAATCATGTTACCGGATCCGCAACACAGCAGACCAGGACAACAGAACATCACGCAAACAATACATTCCCTGCCGCCGGACAGGAGCGACAGGGAAGGAACCAATCAGGTACCGAGGGGCTTGGTTTTCGTGGCTTGCATTTTGGGAAGGATGGAACGAAGGGCGTCGGCCTGGGGATTTTTGGCCTTGTGCCTGATGAGGATATCGACCGGCGAGAGAGGTGCGTTGTAATAAGACTCGTTCCACTCATAACGCGGCGCTATCAGGGCGCCTTCTATGGATACACCTCCAAACAGCCCTTTGGAGCGGCCAAAGGCAAGCACGTCCGCCATCTGAGCCTTGGCGGAGGCCCCGGCGGGACCAGCGGCCACCGAGACATCGGCGCCGAGTTTGAACTCGGTGGAAAGCATGGCATCAAGACCTTTCTGGGTCATAATCATCAGGATAATTTCAGAGGCATCAGCACCGATCTGCAGGCCCAGTGAAACAGAGCCCATGGTATAAAAGGCCGGAGCGCTCCACTCGCCGTTTTTCCGGTCCCGTGCCAGGAGCATGCCGGATCCGCCGGAACCGCCAATGATAAATCCACCGCGCAGCATCTGCGGAACAATAAAGATGCCCCTGGCCCGGTGAACATTTGCTCTGAACCAGCTCATGTTGGGATCCTGCATAAAACTTTTGAATACAGCCGTACCCTTGGCGACAAGTTCCTGCGGTTTGCCAAAGTCACCGGCCGTAACGGGTCTGGCAAAACTGATCACCAGCAGAAAGAAAACAGGAAATACAAGGGCGGACATTGAACGGGTTTTCATAGGTTTCTCCTTATCTAAAATAGTCAACTAAAAAAATTGAAATGAAACATCAAGGTCGTTGATTCGTTAGAGAATACTCCCAGATCTCTTTCTTTGCCAGTAGAAAAAAAGATGTGTTCCCGGATGGCGTCTGAAAATGGAAAATCATCGGAGGGACAAGGATTATTACCTGATGTTCTCTTTTTCATTTTAGCCAACGAAATGGAGTTGTACAGAAAAAAATACATGTTGGCAAAAGAGTGGGAAAGATGTGCTGCTGTATCAGGATCAGGTCCATGCAAAGGGCAAGTTGCCCCCTGCATCAGTTTTGCCGCCAGCCGGGATCACAACCGCCTGCCCTTTTTTTGACTTGATTTTCTTGATATCTTATGATTTATTATAGAATTTAATCTGTTCTTCATGCGCATGTATTGGCGTCTGGTTAACCAGCCTGGTCCATGTAGCGGGTTCAAGCATGAAAGAAACAGATCCTGCCGGCTTTGCCCCAAGGCGCCGGACCTGAACAGAAAGTGATTCCCGGCACCGGTCGGGAACGGATTATAACCTTACAGATTAAGAGGAGAGGGTTCCCATGTATGCAATTATACGCACTGGCGGGAAACAATACCAGGTTGCCGCCGGCGACACCCTGCGCGTGGAAAAACTGCCTGGTAATGTAGGCGATATGGTTGAACTTGACGATGTGCTTCTGATCGCCGATGGCGACAATGTCACTGTTGGCCAGCCTGTTGTTGACGGCGCCAGGGTAACAGCGAAAATTGTTGAGCAGGGCCAGGCGAAAAAGGTCATCGTGTTCAAAAAGAAAAAACGCAAGGGCTACCAGGTAAAAAATGGGCACCGTCAGTATTTTACAGCTCTCTCCATTGAGGAAATTGCAGCCTGAGCCCCTACTTGCATGAGATAGATCAGTAAACGGGATTTTACGAAACAAACGGGAGAGTTACCATGGCACATAAAAAGGCTGGCGGCAGTTCACGAAACGGTCGCGACTCCATAGGACAGCGCAGAGGCGTAAAACGATATGGCGGCCAGTCCGTCAAGGCGGGAAACATTCTTGTCCGGCAACTGGGCACCAGGATCCATCCGGGTGAAAACGTGGGTTGTGGTCGGGATTACACCCTGTTTGCCAAGATAGACGGTGTTGTTCAGTTTGAGAAATTTGGCAAGAACAGGAAACGGGTTTCTGTCTATCCCGCCTGAAAGAGACCAATATCCCTCAGACGTGCCTGTCGCTATGCATGTGCGGCAGACAGCATTACAAACCCGGCACTGTTTAAGTGCCGGGTTTTTTATTTAGGGTTACGTACCAGGCTGGAAAGAGGAAAGGGAAAAGTGAACAAAAATGGCATTTGTTGATTACGCCAAATTTTATATCAAGGGCGGAGACGGCGGCAATGGCTGCGTCAGTTTCCGGCGCGAGAAATTTGTTCCCAAGGGTGGGCCGAATGGCGGCGATGGCGGCCATGGTGGTTCGGTCTGGCTTGAGGTGGACCCCTCCCTGCATTCCCTGATCGATTTCCGCTATCGGTCTCACTTCAAGGCCGAGCGAGGTGCGGGCGGGCAGGGCAGTGACAAACATGGCAGAAGCGGCCGCGATACGATTGTGCCTGTTCCGCCAGGTTCAGTCATCAGTGATGCGGAAACAGAGGAGGTGCTGGCCGATCTGACCGAGCCCGGCCAGCGTTTTCTTGCTGCACGAGGCGGCAAGGGCGGCTATGGCAATGCCCGGTTCGCCACTTCAACAAACCGGGCCCCGCGCAAGGCCACTCCCGGCCAGCCCGGCGAGGAACGCTGGCTAAAGATCGAGCTTAAGCTGATCGCTGATGTGGGGCTGGTCGGCCTTCCCAATGCAGGCAAGTCAACCCTGCTCTCCCGGCTCTCCAGGGCCAATCCCAAGGTAGCCCCGTATCCCTTTACCACCATTGAACCGCAGCTAGGCGTTCTTCAGGTTGAGGACCACCGGCCCATCATCATTGCCGATATCCCGGGGATTATCGAAGGGGCCAGTAAAGGCGTGGGTCTGGGCGATGCCTTTCTTCGACACATTGAACGGACCGGCGTGCTGGTCTTTGTCCTTGATGGATCGGGTGATGAAAAAGATGCCCTTGCTGATCTTGCAACCCTGCAGCAGGAGCTTACCGCCTATGATCCGCAGCTCATGCAGCGAAGGCATGTGTATCTGCTCAACAAGATTGATCTGCTTTCCCGGCCGGAACGGATACAGCGCTGCGACCTGCTCCGTGAGCAGGGTATAGAGATCCTGCCTGTTTCTGGCAAGAGCAGTGAAAATATTGATCGTCTCCAGAATAAAATAGCAAATCTTGTCGATCCCCTGGAGCAATAGCTCTTCAAATCCCCGCTTCATACAGATCAATTATAAGGACACTTTGGGAGCGCAAAAGAATTGTTGCATCCGGGTTAGACCCTGCGGTATGTATGGAGCATGACATTCCAGGTAAGCAAAGAAGAGGGCCTTTTTTACCGCCAGATGCTGTTTGATCAGGCGAGGAGGGTGGTCATCAAGGTCGGCAGCGCGGTTCTGACTGATGCCGATGGCCTGAACCTGCCGGTTATCGGCAACCTTGCCCGCCAGATCTCCTTTCTCTGTTCCACGGGTCGCGAGGTTATTCTGGTCAGTTCCGGAGCGGTTGCGGCCGGCCGGCAGCGCCTTGGCCTGCATCCCGGCGGCAATGACCAGCTCAAGGTCAAACAGGCCCTGGCCGCCATTGGCCAGGGATTGCTCATGCAGGCCTACGAGCATGCCTTTGCCGAACATGGCCAGCAGGTCGCCCAGGTGCTTCTCACCCATGGCGACCTTTCCCACCGCAAGCGGTACTTGAACGTTCGCAACACCATTCTCACCCTGTTTGAGTTCGGTGCTGTGCCGATCATCAACGAAAACGATACCGTATCCGTGGAAGAACTCCGCTTTGGCGACAATGATACCCTTGGCGCCCTGATCACCAATATGATCGGCGCGGACATGTTTATCATTCTCACGGATGTGGATTACCTCTGCACCGCCAATCCTGCCGATGATGTCTCGGCTCGACCCATTTACACAGTCCGGAACATAGACAGCGAGGTCGAGGCCATGGCCGGGTCCACCACATCCAGGCTGGGCACCGGCGGCATGTTGACCAAGATCAAGGCCGCAAAGATGGTTGCCGCCTGCGGAGCAAGTTCCTTTATTGCTCCGGGCCGCAACGAAAACGTGCTGCAGGAGCTGTTCAGCGGCGACCAGATCGGCACCTTTTTCCTGCCCGCCGAGGAAAAGATCCGGGGCCGTAAACACTGGATCGCCCATGTCCTACGCCCCAAGGGATTTCTCGTTATAGACGACGGGGCCGCCAAGGCCCTGATAACCGGGGGCAAGAGCCTGCTTCCATCCGGAATTCTTGCCGTGCGTGGTAGCTTCGGGGTTGGTGATCCGGTCCATTGCCTGGACAGGGAAAACAATGCCGTGGCCGCTGGCCTGTGCAATTATGCCTCTGGAGAACTCGAGCAGATCAAGGGGCGCAACACAGCCGAAATCGAATCCGTACTCGGTTACAAGGACAGCGATGAGGTTATCCATCGTGATAACCTTGTTCTCATGGCCGACTCCACCGGAAATAATTGAATTTGTGATTACCACCAATCCTCAGAAAACAGGAAGGGACCTAGCGCGAGACATTGATCGGCCATGTTGGATATGGCGCAGAGCGCCAGGGAGAACGTCACACCGCGGAGCCGTGTGACGAGGGAAAAACCTTCTCGCCTGTCATTCCCGCGAAGGCGGGAATCCAGGACTGCGGGAGATGGCGTTGCCCATATTCGGGCTTGCGCGGGAATGGCTCGCTTCGTCAACTCCAGTTCTGCTTTTGGGGATAGTTAGCCCGCATTTCTCACAAGCGATCTGCTGCAAGGCCTGAAAGCACCATGCCTGCGGGGGTACAGCTCCAAAAAGCGTCCTCAAAATATTTCAATATGTCTGTGGGCTTTTTGACGCTGTAACCCCACATTCACAGCACTTTCCGGCCTTTCGCAACGATCTTTGTGAGAAATGCGGGTTAGCGGCTGCTGAGTTTTGGTGGTAATCACATTTGAATTTGTCTTTTTTTATATGAAAGCCCGGTCCTGTCCGTTATTGGGGCACCGGCTTTCATCCCTTCGTTGTCCCGGCCCGCCGGGATTGTGGTTATACATTGTGAACAGTTTATATGAAAGCCCGGTCATGTCCGTTATTGAGGGCACCGGCTTTCATCCCTTCGTTGTCCCGGCCCGCCGGGATGGGGGTATTTGGAATACAGGGAGGATCAGGATGAATGACAATACGTTAGCCGAAATGGTGACCGAGATGGCAGGCCGTGCCAGGCAGGCTGCCAGGAATCTGGCCACCCTTTCCACGGCGGCAAAGAACACGGCCCTGCTTACAACTGCTGATCTGCTGCTGTCCGAAAAAGAGTATATCCAGAGCGAAAACAGCAGGGACCTGGAGGCGGGGCGTAACAAGGGCTTGTCTCCGGCCATGCTTGACCGCCTTGAACTGAGCGACAAGGTGATCGAGTCCATGATCATCGGCCTGCGCGAGGTCGCTGCCCTGCCCGATCCGGTGGGTGAGGTGAATGACATGAAGCACCTGCCCAGCGGCATTACCGTGGGCAGGATGCGGATTCCTCTTGGCGTGGTGGGCATGATCTATGAATCCAGGCCCAATGTAACCATTGACGCGGCTGCCCTGTGCCTGAAGGCCGGTAACGGGGTTCTGCTCAGGGGCGGTTCCGAGGCCATCCATTCCAACCTGGCCCTGGCCAGGATCCTGCAGAAGGGGTTGGAGGCCGGAGGGATTGATCCTGATGCGGTCCAGGTCATTCCGACAACCGACCGGGAAGCGGTCAATCACATGTTGCAGCTTGAGGAATATCTTGACGTGATCATTCCCAGGGGCGGCGAGGGGTTGATCCGTTTTGTCAGCCAGAATTCAAGAATTCCTGTACTCAAGCATTACAAGGGCGTCTGCCACGTCTTTGTGGACGAGGACGCCGACATTGACATGGCGGTCGATATTATCGACAACGGTAAAACCCAGCGGCCGGGCGTGTGCAACGCCTTGGAAGGGGTGCTCATCCATCGTGAGATCAGCGCGACTGCCCTGCCGGCGATTGCGAAAAGGCTTTTTGCCAAGGGGGTTGAACTGCGCGGCTGCGCCCGAAGCTGTTCGCTGGTGCCCGGTATTGTTCCCGCCCGCGAGGAAGACTGGGGAACAGAATTTCTTGACCTGATCCTGGTGGTCAGGATCGTTGATTCCCTGGATGAGGCCATGGCCTATATTGATAAGCATGGCTCCAACCACACCGAAACCATTATCACGTCTTCCTATCCGCGCAGCCAGCGCTTTCTGCGCGAGGTGGATGCCTCGGCCGTAATGATCAATGCCTCAACCCGCTTCAACGACGGCGGCCAGTTCGGCCTGGGGGCTGAAATCGGCATTTCCACCACCAAGCTGCATGCCTACGGTCCCATGGGGCTTGAAGAGCTGACCACACGCAAGTTCATTGTCTATGGCAATGGCGAGGTCCGCGCCTGATACCACCTGCAATCCCAGTACAGGTCCGGGTAGGGGTGCTCACAGTTCGCTGCAAAAAGTAACCTTCTTTGTTGACAACGCGTAACCTATATGGTTACAGTTGACAACATGATTAAATCTTTTAAGCATAAAGGACTTGAGGTCTTTTTCTATACTGGCAAGAAAAAAGGAATCAGGCCTGAACAAGCCAATAGGCTTGAAAGGATATTGGATCGCCTGAATGCGGCAACCGACGTAAAAGATATGAATTATCCCGGTT
>Ga0256913_10001347_pt1 | contig 12660 bp, 12 predicted proteins | sample Axial_MatmetaG_FD_185970 | JGI IMG/M metagenome (GOLD analysis project Ga0256913, IMG submission 185970) | Deep-sea worm associated microbial mat communities from Axial Seamount, Juan de Fuca Ridge, Pacific Ocean - Axial_Mat | ecosystem: Environmental > Aquatic > Marine > Oceanic > Microbial...
TTTTTTAATTTGGTTTTGTTTTTTTTAATTTGGTTTTGCTTTGTTTAGGTTAGCTATTTGAGATGGTTGGAGGATTTGATAGTTTGGAGCGTTTAGAGAATTATAGTAATTTGGAGCATTTAGCTGTTTTGAAAGACGAGTGTGTTTTGAGAGGTTATAGTCAAGCAACTATTCGTTCTTATTCTTATTCAGTTTCTATGTATTTACGTTTTATTCATAAGAATAGATTAAATATGGATGTTTTTAGTGTTAGGTCGTATTTGCTTTCTCTTTCTGTTTCAATAAATACTTCTCGTCTTTATCATGCAGCAATTTCTTTCTTTTTTGAATTTGTTTTGAAAAAGCCTTTTTCTCATATAGAAGTTCCCATGAAGAAAAAATTAAAACAATTGCCAAAATTATTAAGTAAAACACAGATGAAAAAGTTGATAGATTTGTTAGGTAATGTAAAGCACCGTTTAATTGTAAAATTATTATATAGTTCAGGTTTGCGTCTTTCGGAACTCGTCAATTTGAAACGGTTAGATGTTGATATTGTTGAGGGAGTTGTAGTTGTTAGATGTGGAAAGGGTGGAAAAGATAGGTTTACTTTGTTAGCTAATGATTTGGAAAAAGATTTACTTGTTTATTATTCAAAAACTAATTTTACTTCACCTTATATTTTTGAAGGTAGGAATGGACGAAAATATTCAAAGAAAACTGTTCAAAAAATTTTGGAAAAAGCAGGAGTTGAGTTGGGGTTAAGAATAACACCTCATATGTTAAGGCATTCGTTTGCAACTCATTTGCTTGAAGCAGGAGTTGATATTCATTATGTGCAAAAACTTTTAGGCCATAGTGATGTTTCAACAACAGGAGTTTATCTTCATGTTGCAAATAAAAAATTGAAAGAAATAAAAAGTCCTTTAGACAATTTATAAATTAGTTATTTTTGATATTGTTGAGTTTTTCTTATGTTTGTTATTTGATTGTTTTTCAGACAATTCCTAAATAGTTTTATAAATGCATTATTGTTTTACTGTATTTAAGATGAAACTAGTCTTTTTAGGAACTTCAGGAATGGTGCCGACCAAAGAACGTAATGTTCAAAGTATTTATCTAGAATACAAAGGAGAAGGAATACTTTTAGATTGCGGAGAAGGGACTCAAAGACAGATTCAATTCGCAGGTTTAAATGCTCAAAAAATAAAAAGAATTTTAATCAGCCACTGGCATGGGGATCATGTTTCAGGATTGGTTGGCTTGATTCAGACGGTTGGAAATTTTGCTGGAGATCAAGAAAAAACAGTATATTTATACGGGCCAAAAGGAACTAAAGAACATTTTAATCATCTGATGAATAGTTGTATTTTCGAAACAAGATTAAAAGTTCAAATTGTTGAATTGGAACCAAAATCTTTAGAAATATTTTATGAAAATGAAGATTATCAATTGAAGGCAGTTTCTTTAGAACATTCTGTTCCTTGTTTGGGATTTCGTTTTGAACGAAAAGAAAAAAGAAATATTCAACTAAAAAAATTACAAGAACTTAATGTTCCTCAAGGACCACATCTAAAAGATTTGCAACAAGGAAAAAATATTATTTATGAAGGTCGAAGTGTTGAAGTTGATGATGTAACAACATTGGAGAAACCTCATGCAATATCTTTTATTTTTGATACTAAACTTTGCGATGCATGTTATTCTTTGGCTGAAAATTCCGACTTATTAATTAGTGAAGCAGTCTATAAGCATGATCTTTTAAACAAAGCAGAAGAATACAAACACATGACTGCACATCAGGCAGCTCAATTAGCTAATGAATCTGGAGTTGGAGAATTAATATTGACACATTTTTCAATACGATATAAAGATGTCGCAGAACTAGAAATAGAAGCTAAAGATTTGTTTGAAAATACTCGTTGTGCTTATGATTTAATGAAATTAGAATTACCTTTTTAATTTTTCAGTTCTTATTTCTAAAACTATTTTTCTATAGACTAAAAATTATTTTTTTATTGACAATTTATTAAAGTTCAATTTAGTAAAAAGAATTATTAAAAAGAAAATTATGCTTAGTGACTAGCTAAACGAATGTCTTCTGCTTTGACAGTTTTACGACCTGCATGAGCTGCTAATTTTGTAGCTTCCTCGCCGATTTCCATAGCAATGTCTTCCAAAACTTGTCTTAGGGAAACTTTAGCTTCTTCAGAAACTCTATGAGCTCCTGCACCTTTCAAAATTCTTTCCATTGCAGCCAAAGGAATTGCGTGTTTCATTTTATTTTTCTCCGAAAGAGTTAATATTTATTAACTAAAATTAATATTTCGCTCTTTTTTTCTTTATTGGTTAAATCCTGCCTTAAATGGGCGTTTTTAACCTCTAAATCAATAATTCCTTTTGTTAATATTTAAATGTTACTCTTTTATGCTTATTCGCACTAGACAAGTCTAGAAAACGTTTTTAAATCCTTTTTAGTTATATTTGCTAATGGTTAGTTCAAGAACTGCAAAAGCAAGGGGAACTCAGGCAGAAAGAGATTTAATTCACAAATTCTGGGAAGCAGGATGGGCTGCAATGAGAGCGGCTGGAAGTGGTTCTAGTCAATATCCCAGTCCTGATATAATTGCTGGAAAATACGGGCGACAACTCGCAATAGAATGCAAACTAACTGCAGAGACAAAAAAGTATTTTCCGAATGAAGAGATACGGCTTCTTAATTATTTTGCAAAAACATTTTGTTCAGAATCATGGGTGGCAATTAAGTTTCCAAAAAAAGATTGGGTATTTTTTAATCCAGAAGATTTGGCTGTTGCCGGGAAAAATTTTTCAGCGAGTGTTCAATTGGCAGACTTAAAAGGTCTGAGCTTTGAAGAATTAGTTAAGATGAATTAGTTATTTCAATTTTAGATTATTTTTGTTGTTTCAATGGTTCAATCAGTCCTAATTTAGGTTCAAAAACAAAAGAAGTATTTTCATCAAAATAACCACAACGAAACTCTTCAAGAGGAATGTTTGTTCTGTGAGAAAGAATGATTGCATACATCAATACTTGCATATCGGCGAATTTTTCCTTGTGAGCTTTTGGTTTAAAATCCCAAATCCAAATTTTATCATCTTCAATACGAACTAAATCAATATGTCCTGAAATTGGCCCTGATTCTTTAAATTTCAAACCCATTTGAGAATATTCATTTTCATCAAGCCAGAGTGGAATTTCAACACCTATTGTTTTAAAATCATTTTTTAACATGTGAAGTTGGACATTTCCATGGGCAGTTCCTTGTAGGCCCCATTCTAAACCTTCTTTCGCTAGACGACATACATCATTTGCAGGGACTTCAATTGGTTTTGCTAAGCTTTTCATCTTAAGAGCTGAAGATCGAGGTCCAGAAAGAAATTTATCATGAGGACATTTAGAACTCATCTCAATCAAGTAATTACTTAGTTTTTTAGGAGTTAAAAGATGGAGTTTTTCTGTATCAATATAATAATGATATGGCCAAGGATGTTTAAACTCAATATATTTAATCACTGTATATCACAAAAATAGAATTAAAAAGAAATTGATGACTTATTCGTCATCGTGTTTATATGATGGAATTGCTGTTTTAGAAATAATCATAATGTCACCAACTGATTTAACTAATTGATGAGGAACAATAACTCCTTTAGCACTACCTAAAACTTTATTTAAAAATGAATTCTTAGTAGCTCGAACTTTCCAGCCGAAAATTTTAGTCTGAGTCAAAATAGTTTCTTCAATATCGCCAAAATAATCTCCTGCGTCAGTAAAAACCCTCATATCATATGTTTCGCTAATGCGTTTCATCTTAAGCATTTATATCACCCAAAAACCCTTTTATTACAAAGGAATAATACTTTAAGATGTTGGTTGACTGTTTAAATACTTTTCGTTTCAAAGTATTTATTTATTCAATATTTTTCTCGATATGTTGATTTTAGGCGATAGATTTATATACTCCAAATATGCCATTGATAAGTATATTTTTTTAAATAGAGGTGTATTAATATGGCAGCTGATTCAGTAATCCTGGGAATAATTATAGGAGTCTTAGCAGCAATAGTTTATAGTTTAAGGGTTTTAATACTCTTAGAACGAAGAATTGCTCGAATGGACTTGAACATCGAATCCTTAACTAATAGGATTTTAAGAGAAGAATTAATAATCGAGAAAGAAGAGCGAAACTTAGCTCGAAAACCAATGTCTAAATCTTCTCCAAAGAAAAAGGCTAAGACTGTTAAAAAGTCGACAGCTAAAAAAACAGTAAAAAAAGCAAAATCTTCTAAACGAAAATAAAGCTTTTTATTTTTTATTTTTTTAATATTTTAACTCATTCTTAGTAAGTTATAAAAACAGGTTTGTAGTTTTACTAGTTAAATGAAGAAACAGCATCAAAAACTATTATTTGCATTATTATTTTTAGTGAGCTTTTTAGTTATATTTTTACAAGTTAAAGCAATATCTTCAACTGATCAGCCTTCATTTTCTTCATTTTATGGCCTAAGACAGATAGAACATATACAAAAAACAGGTTTACCTATAATTTTTGATTCATTAAGTTATCAAGGAAGGGCTAATACTACCCAGGTAGGTTTTTATTATTTAATGGCATTATTCGCATTTATATTTCCGTTAATATTGATTTCAAAATTTATTAATTTGATTTTATTGTTAGTAGTTGTCTTTTTAGTGTATTTTACTGCTAATAAATTATTTGCAAATAAAATAATTGTCTGGTTGCTTACCTTAATGACATTATTAAGTCCTATTTTATTTACAGCTCATATAAATAATTTCGATCCTGGAGTATTGTTTGCCATATTGTTGTTGTTGATTTTAAATGTGTTTTTCACATTGAAAAAAGAAACTTCTTTATTGTTTATTTTTTTAATTTTATTATCTACCTTGATAAGTTCACTTTCTTTAATTTTTATTCCTACCTTCATAATTTACGTAATCTTAATGACAACCAGCTCTAAAAAATTATCTTCAGTCGAAGCAGAAGTTATTTTGTTTTCAACTGTTTTTATTGCTTGGTTACATTTTATTATCTATAAAGAATCTTTTTTAGAATATGGTGTCAGTTTGTTTCAAAAAAGCATCCCTTCAGTTTTATTTGCTAATTCATTTTATGGTTTGACGATTTCAGTTGCTATTTCAATTGTAGGATTAATTCCATTATTGTTAGGTGTTTATGGAACTTATTTAACTCTGTTTAAAGAGCCAACTAAAAAAAATTTATTAATCATTTCATTCTTATTTTCATTTATTTTAGCTTTATCAGCAGGATTTATTTCATTTACAGATGGTTTTTTTTACATAACATTATTATTGATTCTATTATCTGGAGTTGCTGTAAAAGAGTTTAACGGTTTTTTAAATAAAACCGTATTTCAAAAATTAAAACCTTTATTTTTTATATTTTTAGTATTTTTAATAGTGTTGAATTTTATGCCTGTGACAAATTATGGTTCTGTTGTGAACAGTCAAGCCCCGACACCTGATGAATTAAAAACAATGAGTTATTTAGCAAATAATACTCCTATTGATTCAACAGTGTTATCTACAATAAAAGAAGGTTATTTAATTTCTTCAGAGGCTAATAGAAAAAACTTTTACGATGAAAATTTTATATTTGCACCACAGGCTAATCAAAGATATATGGATGCTAAAAAAATGTTTTTATCAAAGTCTCAAATGGTGGTTTTGGAACAAATGAGATTTTATGGAATTGATTATGTTTATGAATCGCCACAAACTTTAAAGGAGTATCCTTTATCTGAAAGTGTTTTTGAATCTGGTGATTGCTTTGAAAAAGTTTTTGAAACAAATACAACGAGGGTGTTTAAATTAATATGCAAAAATTAAAACAAAATAAATGGATTTTGATATTGTTGTTTATCTTCGCTATATTGTTAATTTTAGCTACGCCTATAGAGCGATCGCTAAATGGCAATTTATTAACTCCTGGGGAAGAAACCTACCATCATTTAAACAATATTGAAGGAGGGACAACTAATTTCTATGAATTAATTATTAGTAATTTGTTAAACTTCATTCCTTTAACAATTTTGATAATCGTATTGCCTTTGATTTTAATGTTACTTTCACTAACCTTATTTTACTCAATAATTATAGATTATGTTAAATCAGAATTAGAATTATACTTTGCAATGGGGATATTTATTTTGACTCCTGTTTTTTTAACAATTCATATTGGTTTGATATTGTATTCATTATTACTTTGTTTGACATTAATGATTGTTCATTTTTATAAATTAAAATCAAAGTTATTTTTGCTATTTTTACTATTAATTTATTTTTTATCTCCTTTTATTGGTTTGATTTTAATATTATTTTTATTGTTGGATGCTGGTGCAAAAAAGACTAAATTAAATTTGTTTATCTTACTTGGATTTATTGGTTTGATAGTTGTTTTAGGATTTTTTATTCCAAATATTTATTTGCAATTTAGCAGTTTGCAGTTCCTATTCAAACCAAATCAGTTATTTAATTTCTTAGGTGGAAAATACGGATTTGTGTTGTTTAGTTTTGTTTTAGGATTGTTGGGTTTATATTCAGATAAAGATGCTATTTTGAATCTAGGTCAACGATTAATGATGACTATTATTTTATTTGTATCCTTTTTTTACGAACCTTTGCGAGTTTTATTAATTCCTTTTTTATCTTTTTTTGCAGCAAACTATTTAACAAAATTAATAAATAAAAAGTGGGCGGTATTTTATTTGAAGGAAGTTACAATAATACTTTTTATTTGTATGTTGTTATTTTCAACTATTTCGGAAATACAAGGGGCTAATGCTGAGAATCCTACGTTGAATCAAAAAGAAGCTTATTCTTTTTTGTATTTAGTTAAAGATCAAAATCCTGAAGTAAGTTCAGCAAAATTATTAACAAATCCTGCTTATGGAGAACAAGCAACATATTTTTCTAAAATAGAAGCTTATTCATTTTTAGATGATGCACAATCTATATTATTCACTAAACACCTGATGAAATCAAGGGATTATGCATTCATAAAAGAAAGATTACAACAAGAAAAAATTGCATTTATTTATGTTGATGATTTAATGTTGAATGGAAATATTTTAGATAAGCAGGACCAAGGAATATTGTTTGTGATGGACAATAATGATAATTTTAAATTAATTTATTCTAAAAACAAAGAAAAAATTTATTATTTTACATTGTGGAATTATTCAGATACATTGAGCTGATGTGTTTAATAAGGTTTCTTGGACATTATTAATTATCTAACCTTATTTGACTATTTGAAATTAATTTTATTTCTTTTTCATAGCTTGTTTTAATAAATCGCCCATTGTAAGAGGTTCTGCTTTTTCAGAAACGGGAATTTGATCTGTTGAAATTTCTTGAATTTCTTCAATAAGTCTAATTTTAAAAAATTTTTCAAGTTTGCGAGCAGTTTTAAAACCTGGTTTAAGATGTCCTGATTCAATACTGTGAATTAAAGATTCTTTTTCATTTAATTGCTTAGCTACATCTTGTTGTTTTAAATTCATACGTTCTCTTGATGATTTTATTAGTGAAGAAAAGTTTTTGACAATAACTTTGTTAGCATCTGGATCAACAAATACTCTTTTTGGTCGAGAAGAGGTAAAATTGTTAATCCGTTGAGATGGTTCTTCGAATTGTTCACCATAACGAGCACAATTAGGACACACTCTCATTTGAGTTCCTTCAATTTTAGCTGTAACTAACCTTTCAACACTGGATCCGCACATTTCACAATCTGCCATATGACTACTAAAAATATACTAGTATTTATAGTTTATTGAAATGTATTCTTTAATTTAGAATTTGATAGGGGGTCAGATTATTTATTTAGATTAGAAATTGAACCTTTTTCAAATGTGATTGGTGGTTTTTTTAAGAACAATTTAAAGCAATTTGTTAAATAGGCTCTATGTGTGCTATAGAATTTATTTTTAAAGATTAGATGTTTCTTTATTGTTTAACTTTAAATTTTACAAGAGAATATTTTTGACCACCGCTTTGGATTGGAATTGATTCAACTTCTTCAAAATTATGTTTAATTGCTATTTCTTTAGCATCGTTAGTATTAATTAATAGAACTGCTAACATCCCTTTTTTACCAATGAGATATTTGCTTTGATAAAATAAGTCGTCATATGTTTTTAGTAATTGTTTTTTATTAGTTGTGTGGATGCTGATTTGAGGAGGATTTGTTATTATTATGTCAACTTCATCTTGATCGAATTTAGCATCAACCCATTCAATATCTACTTTGGAAAACGTTATTGATTCAAAAACACCAGATAATTTTGCGTTTTTTTGAGCTCCTTTTACTATTTTTAACATGTTATCAAAACCAAAAACAGAAACTTTTTTTGAAGCTTGTCTATTTAGGATTTCTTCACTTTCCTTTTCAAAAAATGATTTTAATATTGGAATTCTGAATCCTGCAAATTTATTTTCAAAAGGAAATGAACTGATGCTTTGTTGGTATAGTGCTACTTCGATTGGAATTGTTCCTCCACCACAAAATGGATCAACCACTTTTGAAGTTTTGTTAACCCCTGCTAATCTAGAAATAGTATATGCGATAACACCATTGATTGAACCGGAATGAAGTGCAATTTTATATGGTCTTTTGTTTAAAGAAAAACCAATAACATCAAGAGCGATAATTATTTCTGAATGAGTAATTATTGCTAGAATTGGTAACTCTGGATTTTTTAATTTTACGTTAAGTTCTTTGTCAATTTCATTAGAAAACCAATCGCCAACTTCCGAAGAAATATCTGGACTAGGTATTGGATTACTTCCATCTTTAACGGTTCTAATGGCAAAATTAGTTGCTGTTTTAAGAAATGGAGTCAATGATTTTTTATCTAGTTTCGAGCTAATTTTGTTAAGACTTTCAGATAATTCTTCAGAAAGTTCACCTTTACACAGCAGGATACCTATATGAATTGCACTTTGAAGTAAGAATGACAATTTGGCAATTTCTTTTTCTTTAATATTTTTTATTATAGAAAATTTATCTTCGCTAATTATTTCTTTTTTACCAATTAGTTCAATAATATCTTCCTTGACAATTTGTTTAGCACCAATATAATGGTGAATCATTAAATCCATAAAATGAAAGAACAAAAGACTGTTTATAAACTATTGCACAAAAACGATTTATCAAAATGAAGATTGACTCTGTCTGTTTTTTTATGCTTAAGTAAAGCAGATATTTCTGTTCAACTAATTTGGAGTATTTATGCAGAGATTGTTTTGACTTATAGATTAGATATATTTGTTCTCTTTCTAGACTAAGTGTTGAATGCATAAACTTTATTAATCAAACAAATTATTTTTTATCAGGTGATTAAATTAGTTAAAAAATTATTTAAATTCTATCCTGAAGATTTTGGAACTCAACCAATAAAAGTTAAACATATGAATTTACATTTTGATGTATATGATAATCATACAGTTGTTAATTCAGAAACGATTGCGATTGTAAAAACTGATGTTCTTTCAAAAGTTTCATTAAATGCAAAGAATTTGGAAATCCACTCTGTTAGTTGCGATGAAAGTGAAGTAACGTATGATTATGAAACAGAAAAAGACTTACTTCATATATTGTTTGAAACGCCTCAAGCTCAGGGAACTGAGATTCATATTCGTACAAAATCCACATGTAAACCAACAAAAAATGATTTAGAAGGCTTATATTATGATGAAACTCCTGAAGGAGCACCGCCTCAACAGATAACTCAATGTCAACAATGGGGATTTCAAAAAATAGTTCCTTGTATTGACGATATGGATAATAAATGCACTTACAGAACCAAAATAAGTGCTGATGAAAGATATACAAATATAATCACAAATGGTGATCCTATGGGTGGTAGAATTCCTGCGATTGGATCTGATGGAAAACCAGTAGAAGGAAGAGTCACTGTAGAATTTGCAAACGAAACAACACCTATGGCTACCTATTTATTTTTTCTTGGAGTCGGAACTTGGGATACGCATTCAAGAATATTTACATATCCTGATGGGAAAAAATTCAAATTAGAACTTTTAGCATTGCCAGGATCAGATACTGAAGCATGTGAACATTCGTTAGATATGTTATCGGATGGAATAATGTGGATACACCTTTTTACAGGAGCTGATAAATACGAAAATGACGAGTTAGGAAAACAAATATTTGATTTGTTTAAACAACGAGAAAAAGAGGAGAAAGAGGGTAATCTTTCTGAAGTTGAAAAATTAAATCTAGAAATGAAAAAATTATCTCAAGAAAAACTTTGGGGCTATGAATATACTGGAACTGTCTATAGAGAAATTGCGATGCAAAATTCTAATTTTGGTGGAATGGAAAATGTGGGCAATACGACGATTGCAGGAAATAGATTGCTTCCAACAAAAGATGTTTCAGATAGATTAATTCATTATATTATTGGTGTAAAAGAACACGAGTTCTATCATAATCTAAATGGTTCAGAAGTATCAGGATTTACACCTTTTGAATTTTGGTTAAATGAAGCGATGACTGTTTATGAACAAGAACATTATGAAGAATTTCATTTTGGAAAAGAAGCAAATCGTTTTGGTTCAGCATTGGGAATAATTTCTCCAGACAGTGGAACAATGGCTTTAGATAGAGGAGTTATAAGTATGCCAATAGTTCCAGATGGGTTTAATACGCCTGATGAGCTAGTAACTGGAATAACTTATGTTAAATCTCCAGAATTCTTAAGAATGCTTGCTAGAATGGTTGGTAAAGAAAATTTCACAAAAGCATTTGCTAAATATCATGAAAAATTTAAACATTCGAATGCTCGAACTGAAGATTGGATTAAAACAATGGCCCATGAGTTAAAATTTGATTTAGAACCAATTGCAAAACAGTGGTTAAAACAAACAGGTTATCCAATTTTAAAAATAAATTCAACATATGAAAATGGCAAATTAAAATTAATTTTATCTCAGAAAAATGAAGAAGGAAAACTATGGACATTTCCATTTTTGTTTGCAGGATTCGATAGAGATGGAAAAAAATTATTTGAAAAAGAGATAATAATTAGAGAGGACGTTCAGGAAATTGAAATAGAATCTGAAGAGCCATTTTTCTTGTCATTAAACCGAGATTTTTCATTCTATGGATTGGTAGAATATGCACAAACAAAAGAAAGTTTAATCGCACAATATAGATATGATGACAATCTTTTTCCAAGATTTATGGCTTGGTATCAATTACTTGATCAGGAAAAAATCGAGTTATTAAACGATAGAGTTGAAGTAAGTAAGTATATTCTTGATTTGTACTGGGAAAAATTCAGTGATGAAGATTTAATGTTAAAGGTTGGTACAGGATTATTAGTTAATTTTGAATATGTTAGTGATAAAAAGTTCTCTTATGATTATGAAAAATTATATCAAGTAAGAACAAAAATATCAAAAGAAGTGGCAGTAGCACACAAAGATGAATTAATACATATATACAAAAAATATCATGGTAAAAATTCTGATAATTCAGACTATGTTACTAGAGTAATCAAAGATGGCGATGTACGTGCTTATAAAAACACTGCATTGGCTTTGTTGGCAAGATTAGATACGCCTGAAGTTCATGAATTATTAAAAGAACAATATTATTCTGCGACAAATGGAAGTGATAGGATGAGTTCATTCAGCATGATTATTGATAGTTCCATGCCGGATAAGGAACTTGTTTTGAAACATTATGAGGCAGAAGCAATAGTTGATTTAGTAAAATGGGAGTCTTATCTAGCTATGTTGGCAAGGTCTGAAAGTGATGATGTAGTAGACATGTTAAGAAGAATAGAAAAGCACAAACATTTTAGAGAAGACCAAGCAAATGATCAACGAGCAGTATATATGCTTTTTGCATATAATAAACGAAAATCATTCCAAACAGAAGAAGGAAGAACTTTTCTAAGAGATAGTTTATTAAAATTATCCAAATTAAATGAATTTACTACAGTAGGTATTCTAGAAGCATTTGGTGAAATTGATAAAATGAATAAAGAATATCATGCGCCTTTGATTCAAATATTGTTGGATGTTTTAAGAAATGTAACTGAAGAAAAACAACCAAGCGTCTATAAAACGATAATAAGAATGTTGCTTGCATTAAAAGAAGCAGTAAAATCATATGAAGAAGAAAACGGAAAAATAATTGAATTAATTTCAGCAAGTGGTGTTTAAATCTTATGAAAAACAATCTAGATTTAGGACAACATTTTATGGTGGACAATGATTTATTAGATTTAATTATTGAGAAATCAGAAATTAAAACAAATGAAGTAGTTCTTGAAGTTGGTTCTGGCGAAGGAGTGTTAAGTAAAAAAATTCTAGAACAAGATCCTGTTGAATTAATTTGTGTTGAATTAGATTCGCGATTTAAATTGAGCGATGATAGAATAACTTTTATTCAGGGAAATATTTTGGAGGAAATACAAATACTTTTTTTTGATAATCTAGTTGCAAACATTCCATACCACATAAGTGAACCTTTAATGATTAAACTGATTCAAAAAAGAATTAAAAAAATAACTTTTGTTTGCGGGAAAAAGTTTTCAGATATTTTATTGGGGGATTCGATTTTAGGATTAATAGCGAGAAGT
>Ga0256913_10001348_pt1 | contig 12657 bp, 10 predicted proteins | sample Axial_MatmetaG_FD_185970 | JGI IMG/M metagenome (GOLD analysis project Ga0256913, IMG submission 185970) | Deep-sea worm associated microbial mat communities from Axial Seamount, Juan de Fuca Ridge, Pacific Ocean - Axial_Mat | ecosystem: Environmental > Aquatic > Marine > Oceanic > Microbial...
CTTTACTTTTTGACCCTCTCATTGTTTTACCATCACTTGCCACTATGGTTAAACCTTGGGTATTGGCATTTATCCCCTCTACCCATTCTCTTTGGAGCCGCTCTATTGCTTTACTATCCATCCCATTTAATCTTTTCATAACCGTATTATACCGTTTAATGTTAAAAATTTGTTAAACTTGAATTACCGTGCCGTTTGGATGAATGCCTTGACTTTGTATCTATTATTTGCTACAATACTCTTATCTACGGCAGGAACTGTCGAAAGTAACGCCTTTGGATATATGAGTATGTGAGACCTATAGGGAATGGGTTGGAGTTCGACCTCTGTAAAATCCCTATTTGGGATTGTCGATAATCAAGATTTCCCTATGGGCAGACTCAGCCAAGGAAGCCCAATCTTCTTTAGAGATTGGGTAGTTCACCAAGCTTGTAGAAAGATATACAGCATTAAATCCTGAATATTAAGCATTCATTAGCAAACATTCGTTACAATCTTTTGATTTTTTTTAAGGATTGAGCGATATGATAAAAAAGTTACTATCAATGAAGATGGCAGTTGTTGTTATGTTTATCTTTGGTATAGCAATAGGTGCAGCGACATTTATAGAAAATGACTTTGGTACACAGAGTGCTAGAGCGTTGATTTATAAGGCAAAATGGTTTGAGTGGTTTTTAGCATATTTTATTGTTATCTTGATATACCAAATCATCAAATACAAAAGTTATAAAACAAGATTTCCTGTCTTTTTGTTTCACCTTGCATTTGTGGTGATAGCGTTGGGTGCATTGATTACTAGATATATAGGATATGAAGGTATTATGCACATCAGAGAGGGGCAAAGTAGCAATCAGATGATTAGTGATATCAAAGTATTGCAACTATATGCCAAGAGTGATGATGGCAATAACTCTTTTGAGATGCCACTGTTTTTATCTACTATGACTAAAAACCATATAGAAAAAACTCTCAATGTTGGCTCTCATACACTCAAAATCAAGCTACTTGAGTATCTACCTACAACAAATTATAAAATAGTCAAAGATGATAATGGTAAAACTGTACTTGAGTTTAAAATCTCAAATGGTGGAATGGGTAAGTTTCACTACATAAGTAGTGGTGAGATAAAAGATTTTGATACATTTTATATAGCTTATAATGCTAAAAATTTGCCAAAAGATAAACCAGTATTTAATATCAGTGGAGATAGTAACTTAAGTGTGGATTTTCCATTTAGTATGAATGCTTTTAGTATGGATACCAAAGAACAAAAGCTTCTGCCAACTGGTAAAAATAATTTTCATAAAAGAACACTTTATAGTTTTGGCGGAGTCAATGTCGTATTAAAATCAATCAATCCAAAATCCAAAGTAGAAGTTTATAGTAATGATCTCAAAACTAAAGCATCCAAGCCAGAGTATCTCAAATGGCTTATAGAGGTTGATGGCAAATCCAAAGAGCTTGTAACAAAACCTCTAAAAGGTCAGCTTGGTAGATTGCACAAACTTAGTCTAAATGGTGTGGATATCTCTATAAGAGTTGGTGCTAAGCTTATCAAATTGCCTTTTGCTATCAAACTAATTGATTTCCAGCTAGAGCGATATCCAGGCTCTATGACACCAGCTTCATATGCCAGTGAAGTAGTACTTATAGACAAAGAACAAAATATCACTCAACCATATAGGATATATATGAACCATGTATTAGACCACCGTGGATATAGATTTTTCCAATCATCTTATGACCCTGATGAGAAAGGAACAATCCTATCAGTCAATCACGACCCAGGTACATTACCTACATATCTTGGATATTTGCTACTGATGGTAGGTATGATTTGGAGCCTGTTTATACCAAATGGTAGATTCCAGATACTTCTAAAAGGTGCTAGAAAATTGCAAAATGGTGCTTCATCATTTATCATAGCACTACTATTTGCTTTGGCTATCAACACTACACCAACTCAAGCAGCTTCGCTAGAAGTCTCGCCACAACAATTAAAACAGATGAAAGCTTATGATAAAGAACATGCTACTAAATTTAGTACATTGGTAGTACAAGATAGCAGAGGTAGAATGAAGCCACTAGATACTATGGCTCAAGAAGTCATTAGTAAGATTACAGGCAAGAGTAAACCTTTTGGTTTGAGTGTAGACCAAATCTTTTTGGGAATGTTACTTCAGCCTGATTTGTATCAAAATATAGATATGATCAAAATAGGGCATCCAAAAATTGCACTAGATTTAGGCTTAGGCAAAGATGCCAAATATGCAAAATTTAGTGATTTTTTCAATGAAGATGGAAGTTATAAACTATATGATAAAGTAAACATCTCCAATAGGAAAAAACCACTTGAAAAGTCTCAATATGACAAAGAGTTGATAAAAGCTGATGAGAGACTCAATGTAGCGTATATGACATATCGTGGCGATTTTTTGAAAATATTTCCAAAACCAAACGACCCTAACAACACTTGGTACTCTCCACTAGATGCTATGAAGAGTTTTGATGTTAATACTTCAGCAGATGTACAACTAAGAATACAAGCATATTTTATGATGGTAGCACAAGCACTCAAAAGTGACAAATGGGATATGGCAAACAAGGCACTATATGGCATCAAACAGTACCAAAAGAAATATGGCTCTAAGGTAATGCCGAGTGATACTCATATAGAGTTGGAGATTTGGTACAACAAACTAGGACTCTTTAGCAAACTTTTCCCTATCTATCTAACATTGGGATTGATTGTACTTATATTTGCATTTATCAATGTGATGAAGCCTACATTTAAAATCAACAAAGTTATGAAGATATCTTGGATTATACTTGTAGTGGCATTTATAGTGCATGTTATTGGTATGGCTATTAGATGGTATATAGCAGGTCATGCACCTTGGTCAAATGCTTATGAATCCATAGTATTTATAGGTGCAGCTACAGTTTTTGCTGGAATTGTGTTGGCAAAAAATTCTCCATTTGCACTTGCTGGTACTGCTTTGTTGGCTGGATTTACTATGCTAGTGGCACATTTGAGTTTTATCAATCCTCAAATCACTACATTGGTACCTGTACTTAAATCCTACTGGCTTATGATACATGTGGCTACTATCATATCTGGTGATGGATTCTTGGGGCTTGGCTCTATGCTATCGCTTATGGTATTGGTGCTATATATCATCCGTGGCAAAAATGGTCATACCAATATAGATAGAGCTATCAAAGAGCTTAGCAACTTGGCTGAGATGAGTTTGATTATAGGTTTGATGCTTATGACTGTTGGTAACTTCTTGGGTGGTGTATGGGCAAATGAGAGTTGGGGTAGATACTGGGGCTGGGATCCAAAAGAGACTTGGGCAGCTGTAACAATTCTTATCTATGCTGTTGTATTGCACTTGAGATTTATACCAAGGCTCAATGATAGATTTATATTCAATGTAGCTTCAACTTGGGCATACTCAACTGTGCTTATGACATATTTTGGAGTCAACTATTATCTATCTGGACTTCATTCATACGCTGCTGGTGATCCTGTGCCAATCCCTGTTTGGGTATATTATGCTGTGGCTGGATTGCTTATCTTGACAATCGCAGCTGCTAGAAATAGGAAGATGGATAGCAATTAAAGCTTTATTGTGAGTAATAAGTACTAATTAGCTAAAATACACTCTAAATTATAAGGGTATGGATTTATGGATAAAAAGAAAGATTTTTTACGCAAGATTGTAGAAGAAGATTTGAAATCGCACAAGTATGATGAGGTGGTTACTAGGTTTCCTCCTGAGCCAAATGGGTTTCCGCATATCGGACATGCTAAGTCTATTAGTATCAACTTTGGTATTGCCAAAGATTTTGGTGGTAGATGTAATCTAAGGATGGATGACACCAACCCTACTACAGAAGATACACAATATGTAGAAGCACTTAAAGATGCAGTCAAGTGGTTAGGGTTTGAGTGGGATGGAGATGTGAGATATACATCTGATTATTTTGATAGACTCTATGAGTATGCCAAAGAGTTGGTAAAAATGGGCAAAGCTTATGTAGATAGCTTAAGTGAAGAGCAGATGAGAGAGTACAGAGGTACAGTAACCACACCTGGAAAAAGAAGCCAATATGCAAATAGAAGTGTAGAAGAAAATCTAGACCTTTTGGAGCGTATGAAAAATGGTGAGTTTGCAGATGGTACTCATGTGCTTCGTGCCAAGATAGATATGAGTTCGCCAAATATGAAGCTAAGAGACCCACTGCTTTATCGTATAAGACACGCTCACCACTTTAGAGCCAAAGATAAGTGGGCTATATATCCTATGTATGATTTTGCACATCCACTATCTGATTATATGGAGGGTATTACTCACTCTATTTGTACTTTGGAGTTTGAAAACAACAGAGATATATATGATTGGCTACTAGATACCTTGCCACTAACTCCACCAAGACCATATCAGCACGAATTTGCTAGACTCAACATTAGCTACACAGTGATGAGTAAAAGAAAACTGCTTGAGCTAGTACAAAAAGGCATTGTAAGTGGTTGGGATGATCCTAGGATGCCAACAATAGCTGGACTTAGACGAAGAGGTTATACCCCAGAGTCTATTTTGAATTTTTGTGAGCAAATAGGAGTGGCAAAAGCCAACTCAGTAGTCGATGTAGCACAACTTGAGTTTGCCATAAGAGATGATTTGAACCTAAAAGTACCTAGAGTGATGTGTGTGCTAGATCCCATCAAAGTAACAATCCAAAACTATGATGGCAGTGAAGATATAGAAGCATCATACTACCCACCAGATGTGCCAAAAGAGGGTAGTAGAGTATTGCCATTTTCGCGTGAGATATATATCAACAGAGATGACTTTAGTCTAAATCCACCAAAAGGATACTACCGTCTAAGTCCAACTCAGCCAGTAAGACTAAAATACGCCTATATCATCAAGTGTGATGAGGTGATTTGCGATGATGATGGCAATGTAGTAGAGATAATTGCTAGTTATTATCCAAACTCAAAAAGTGGAGCAGATACGAGTGGTATCAAAGTCAAAAGTGCTATTCAATGGGTAGAGGCTAACAGTGCAAAAGAGGTTGAAGTAAGGGTATATGATAGATTGTACAAAGTAGAAAATCCACAAACTATAGAAGATATCAACCCAAATTCACTTCAAATCATAGAAAAAGCTTTGATAGAACCATCTGTAGTAGAAGAGAAACCAGATTGTAGATATCAGTTTGAAAGAGAGGGGTATTTTTATGAAGATCCAATTGACTCAAATGATGAGAAATTGGTTTTCAACAAAATAGTCTCACTCAAAGATTCGTGGGCAAAAAAGAAAAAGCCAAAACCACAAACAAATCCACCAAAAAAAGAGAAAAAAGTCCAAATAGATGGTGAAGTAACACCTATGACGCCTCAGCAAGAAGCAAAGTTTGAGAGATATACAAAACTCAAACTAAATACAGAAGTAGCAAACACACTAGCTAGAGATGAAGCACTTTCAAACATATTTGAAGAGACATTGAGTATCTATAGTGGTGCAGTAACAGTTGCAAATATCATAGCCAATGATGTAGCAAGAGAGTTAAAACAAAGTAGTGATTTGAAGTTTGGTGCAAAGCAGATAGCATCACTAGCCAAGATGATAGATGATGAGACTATATCAAACAAAATAGCCAAAGATGTATTTGAGATGATGACTCAAAGTGGCAATAGTCCAGAAGATATAGTAGAGCAGCGAGGACTTAAGCAGATAAGTGATGAGAGTGTGATTGCACCAATCATAGATGAAGTGATAGCCAAAAATCCTGACAATCTACAAAAATACAAAGATGGCAACACCAAACTAGCAGGATTTTTTGTAGGTCAAGTACTCAAAGCAACTGGTGGCAAAGCCAATCCAAAGATAGTCAATACCTTAGTAGCCAAAAAACTCCAAGAAGCCTAAGATAGGCTATCTTGCCACGGTGCAGTTTCATCTAGTGGTGGGAAGCCATCAAGCTTTTGTTGTGGTTTGAAGTTGGTTTTGTATGCAAAAGCCTTGCATCCATCTACCCAATATCCTAGATATATCCATCTAAGATTTAGCACTTTTGCTAGATTGATTTGATACAGCAGTGAGTAGGTACCAAGAGACAATCTAGCAAAATCAGGGTCATAAAAAAAGTAAATAGAGCTAATGCCATCTTCAAGTATATCGACTAAATCAACTCCAACAAGCTTGTTATCAACCACATACAAAATCTCTTTGCCATAGTTGTTTGCTCCCTCGACAAAGTTCTCATAGTAGTCTTCTTGTGTGATTTTGTTGTATCTCCATTTGTCTTTTTGGTTTTTAAAAAGGTGGTATTTGTCATACAAATCCAAATGGTCTTTGGAGATTGAAGGTTTTTGGATGATGATTTTGGTATCTTTGTTGCGTTTGATAGCTTTTTTTTGTGATTTAGTGTATTGGTAATTGTTTGCATCTATCCTAAGACTTTTGCACTCATTGCACCCTTGGCATATAGGGTGAAAAAAGTAGTTGCCAAATCGTCTCCAACCACGCTCTATCACACTACTTGCAAACTCTTTGGGTGCATTTTGCACATATCTATAATACATTCTTGTTTTTTTGTTAGGCAAATATGCACAATCATACTCAAGTGTACAAAAATCTGTAGATGGAGGGTTTAGTAAATCAAGCTTATCATTCATAACCGCGATTATACACAAAATATAGTAAAATTATATACATTTTATGAAAGTGAAGTTAAAGTATGAGTAGAGATAGGCTTTTTTTGTATCAGCCAGTAAGTGGGTATTGTTATAATAGTGATTCAATATTTTTGTACCAGTTTATATCCAAGCTAGAGCCAAAAGGAAGTGTGCTTGATGTTGGGTGTGGAGTTGGGATAATCTCACTGCTTTTAAGTCGTGATTTTGATATCCAAACTACCATCATAGACAAGCAAGAGTTTATGCTTGAGTATGCCAAACACAATTTTGCTATCAATGGCTTGGAAGTATCAGCTGTGCAGGGTGATTTTATAGAGTGGGTGAGTGAAGATAGATTTGATTATATCGTCTCAAATCCGCCATTTTATGATCCTAGAGTAACCCAAAGCCAAGATACAAGCCTAAATATCGCTAGATATGCACACCATTTGCCACTAGAGAGTTTCATAAAGCGTGTCAAGAGATATCTCAAGCCAAAAGGGTGGTTTGTATTTTGTTATGATGCAAAGCAGTTGGATTTGATAATGTATTATCTCAAAGAGTATGGTATCAACCCTGAGATTGTCCGTTTTGTTCACTCCAAGATAGATAGAGACTCCAAGCTAGTCTTCATAGCTGCTAGAAACAACTCCAAATCTATGACAAAGATAGCTTCACCGCTTGTAGTATTTGGAGATGATGATAAGTATGCATTAGAGGCAAATCAAGCATTTGAGATGGCAAATACACATAGTATAAAAGCACAAAGAGACAAGAGGTAAAAGATGCAAATAGTACAAAAAGAGGGATATAGCTATAAGTTCAATCCACTTGAGTGTGAATCTTGTGGTGGAGGATGTTGCAGGGGAGAGAGTGGATATATATGGGCAAAATATGATGAGATAGTCAAAATGGCTGAATTTGTTAATAAAAGTGTAGAAGAATTTGCTACAATATATCTCAAAAAGGTCAAACATAGATATTCACTAGTAGAAAAGAAGTTAGATGAGAATGATTATGCTTGTATATTTTTTGATGAAAAAACAAGTAGATGTACTATCTATCCAGTTAGACCTTTGCAGTGTAGGACTTTTCCTTTTTGGGAACAATTTAAAAACAATGAAGATGAGGTGAGAAAAGAGTGTCCAGGGATTATCTAAAAAAAGCTATAACAGTATTTGTTCTTGGGTGTAGTTTGCTTGTAGCCAAAGAGCCAAATATCTCTGATGATGAGTTGATAATCAGAGGGATTTTTTATGAGCAGTATGGTATGTATAACTATGCACAAGCTATATATGATGAGCTATATAGTAGAGAGCCAATTGATGCATATTTGTTTAAAAAGGCCAAAGCTTCTATGCTAAGTGGCAATGGAGTATCGCAAAGTATAAGTGAGTTAGAAAAGTGGGAGGCAAAACACCCAAAAGAGTTGATGGCAAAAAGATTGCTAATACCACTGTACCTATTAGATGCCAATATGCCAAAGGCAAAAGTCAAAGCCAAAGAGCTTTTGGCACTATCAAATAAACCAAAAGATTTGGAACTAGCTTCCAATCCGTATCTTTTTGAGGGTGATTACCAAAAAGCATTGGAGTTACTAAATAGTGCTTATAGCCAATCAAATGATGAATCAACTCTGCTTCAGATAGTAAATATCTTGCAAAACTATACCAAAGAGTATAAAAAGGCAATACAGCTTTTAGAGATGCATAGACGCATCAATGTGGCTACAAGCAAAGATGTATATAAAAAATTAATCGAGCTTTATGTAGCTACATCAAATGTAGATGGGATATTGCAAACTTATAAAGATTTATATGAGATAGAACAAAACCCACAATATTTAGCCAAGATAGTCAATGCTTATGTACTCAAAGGAGACTATAAAGGTGCGATAGAGTATTTTGAAAAAAACAAATCAGATGACAATATCCTATTTGATTTGTATCAACACCAAAAGATGTATGACAAAGCATTTGCATTTGCATCCAAAATGTACCAAAAGAGTAAAAACCCGCAGTGGTTAGCAAAAAAAGCTATAGTCACTTATGAGAGAGCTAGTAACAAAAAAGATGCCAAGATGATAGATGAGGTTATTAAGTATTTTGATATGGCTATCAAAGGTGGGATCAAAGATGGTAGCTACTATAACTACTATGGATATACACTCATAGATAATGATAGAGATATCCAAAAAGGTATCAAAATGGTACAACAAGCACTCAAAACTGACCCAACCAATAGTTACTATATAGACTCATTGGCTTGGGGATATTATAAGATACATCAGTGCAAAAAAGCTTATAAGCTAATGAAGCAAATCCCAAAAAATGAGATAGAAGAGACAATAGAACTTAAAGAGCATTTTGAAGCGATAAAAAAGTGTAAATAAACTATAATTACAAAAATTTAAACAAAGAGCGATTATGGCAGATATTTTAGATGAGATTATCAAAAAAACCAAAGAAGACTTAGAACAACGCAAAAAAGACTACCCAATGGATTGGTTGGGTAGGTCTTTGGCATACAACCCATTTGTACCAAAAGATGTCAAAACAGCACTCAAATCCACACCACAAAACCCATACCGCATCATAGCAGAGGTCAAAAAAGCTAGTCCTAGCAAAGGGATAATTAGAGAAGATTTTGACCCAATAGTCATAGCCAAAGCATACGAAGAGGGTGGGGCAGACTCGCTTTCTATTTTGACTGAACCTCACTTTTTCAAAGGTGATAAAGAGTATCTAGGAATGGTAAGAAGATATGTCAATATGCCACTACTTAGAAAAGATTTCATCATAGATAAGTACCAGTTAGTAGAAGCATTGGTTTATGGTGCAGATTATGTACTGCTTATCGCCAAAGCACTATCACGCAAAGAGTTAAAAGAGCTTTATGACTATGCTTTGCATTTGGGATTAGAGGTACTTGTAGAGGTTCACGATAAAGCAGACTTGATCAAAGCGATGTTTGCCGGAGCCAATATAGTAGGAATCAACCACAGAAACCTAGATACATTTGAGATGGATATGAAGCTATGCGAAAAACTCATCCCACTCATCCCAAATGGCAAAATCATAGTAGCCGAATCAGGCATAAATGACCACGAAACTCTCAAAGAATTATCCAAAATGGGAACAGATGCATTTTTGGTAGGTGAACATTTTATGAGACAAGATGATATCACAAAGGCATTGAGAGCTTTGAAGTATGGGGAAGAGGGATAGTAGAGTTAGTAGTTAGTGGTTAGTGTTCGGATAGGGCTAATGATTAAGGAAGTGAGGCTTTAGCTCACCCATAATAAGCTTTATGCTTATAGCTTCAAATTTATTGTACTAAAAAGATTTGGTGAAGCTGAAGCATCACTTCCAAGATGTGCTTAAGGCTTTTATCTTTATCCTAATATCTCTTTAACAATCTTATTGATTCTGCCACCATCGGCTCTACTGCCTATCTCGGCTTTGGCTTTGCCCATTACTTTTCCCATATCTTTGATGGATGTTGCACCTACTTGAGTGATGATATTTTGAAGTATCTCTTTTAACTCTTCATCGCTTAGTGGGGTTGGTAGGTATGATTTGACTATGGCTAGTTCAGCTTCTTCTTTGGCTACTAGATCATCTCTTGAAGCTGCTGCAAATTGTGCTTTGGCATCTTCTCTTTGTTTGGCATATTTCATCAAAATCGCTTCTACATCGTTATCGCTTAACTCTCTTCTTTCATCTATCTCTACTTGTTTGATAGCTGCTTGTAGGTTTCTTAGTGTATCTCTTTTGGCTGTATCTTTAGCACGCATAGCCTCTTTGATGTCATTTTTGATTCTATCTTTCAAACTCATAAATTCTCCTAATAGTTTTGGTAGATAATAGCATAAATTTCTTTTGCTTTAAGTAATATTTGATTATGATGTCATATCAAATTTTGGAGTTAGTATGAGTATTTTTCAACTTTTTTTATTGTTATTGGCAGGTAGTATATTTTATATGTTTTTCAAGCAGCTTTTTTCAGGCAACTATCCAAAAAGGGGCATAGATTTTGAGGCGAAAGTACCTGATGAAAATATAGGTACTATCAACAATCCACAAAAGACTTTTGCAAAACGCAAAGAGCCGCAAAGCAGACTAGAAGAGTTACTCTCTATGGCTGATGAGTCAGTAGAAAAAGGTGATATGCTAGAGGCTAGAAAAGCGATTGATAGTGCATTGATAGTAGATGGTAACAATCCTGAAGTACTAAAAAGAGCAGGGTATTTGTACTATGAGCTTGGTAACTTTGAAGATGCCAAAGAGTATTACAATAAGCTTTTGGAGTTTGATAGCAATGATGATATGGCACACAATGCACTTGCAAATAGTTTGCATAAGCTAGGCTTGGATGATGAAGCTATAACTCATCACAAAAAAGCTATAGAGTTAGATAGTAGCTATGCACCATACTATTACAACTATGCCAATACCTTATATGATATGGCTAGATATGATGAAGCACTTGAGCTTTATAAAGAGGCATATAGATTGGATGATACCCTGAAAAGCGCCAAAGAGATGATAGAAAAACTGGAGGCAAAAGATGAGTAGTGCGTGTTTTGTATCGCAAGTTGCTAGTGAAGATATACTCCAAAGGGTTACTAGCTTTTGTGCAGAGTGCTATAGTGAGCTAAAAGTAGGTGATACAATCCATTATGATATGCAAGAGTACAGATACCTGTGTGATTGTTGTCAACAAAGACTATGTACTATGTTAAATGAAGAGTGCGAGATAGTCCGCGAGGAAGATCCAGGACTATTTTGCTGATGCTATATACTCAATTGCATTGATATAGCTTTTGGTATTTGGTATAGTTTTTGAGTATGCTATATCAAATGCTGTACCGTGATCTACTGATGTACGCAGGATTGGTAGATTGAGACTTACATTGATACTCTTATCAAAATATAGAGCTTTTAGAGGTGCTAAACCTTGGTCGTGATAGAGTGCTACTAAGTGGTCGAATCTGTTTAGACTATGAGGAGTAAAGGCGATATCTGGCACCAATGCACCTACAAATATCTTGTTGCCTAATTTTTTGTTGGTTTGTTTTATGGCTTGGTTTATGATGCTCTCTTCATCTCCGAGTACTCCATTGTCTCCTGCGTGAGGATTTAGCCCTAATATACCTATGGGTTTGGTTGGGTTTATAGAGTTTGCAAGTGAGATTAGAAACTTGATAAGCTTTTTCTTTTTGATGCTTTTGGCTACATCTTTTAGTGGTATATGCTCACTATATAGTGCCACATAAAGCTTACTACACCCCAGCATCATAATAGCATCTTTTTTGAACACATACCGTAAATAATCTGTATGCCCCACAAAATCAACACCAGCTTTCAACCACGCTTCTTTGTGGATAGGTAGCGTACAGATGGCATCTACTTTTTGTTTTTTGGCTAGTGATATGGCTTTGTTGAATGATGCAAATGAGTATGCACCACTTTTTTTGCTAACTTTGCCTGGCTTGATAGTAAAGCTTTTAGCTTTAGGAGATATAGTGTGAAAATCTTTTGGTATTTTTACTCCTAGCTTTGTGGCAGCTTGTTTTAGCATAGATTTGTCGATGATATATACAGGGTGTACTTTTTTGATGATTTGTTTGTGTGCCTGGAGTGCTATAGATATGCCTATACCGTTTAGATCTCCTATGCTTATGGCTACTTTTTTCATCTAAGTTTTTCTTTCATCTCTTTTATAGCTCTCTCAAGTCCCACAAATATAGATCTAGCTATGATGCTTTGACCGATATTTAGTTCAGCGATAGTCTCTATCTCAGCAATCGCTTCAACATTTTGCATATTTAGCCCGTGTCCAGCAGCCACACACAATCCATACTCTTTGGCATCACAGCTAAGCAATCTTAGGTTGCGTAACTCGTCATCTAGCATCTGCTTTAGTATTTTGCGAGATAGCTCGAGTTGTGGGATGCTATGGTG
>Ga0256913_10001349_pt1 | contig 12653 bp, 14 predicted proteins | sample Axial_MatmetaG_FD_185970 | JGI IMG/M metagenome (GOLD analysis project Ga0256913, IMG submission 185970) | Deep-sea worm associated microbial mat communities from Axial Seamount, Juan de Fuca Ridge, Pacific Ocean - Axial_Mat | ecosystem: Environmental > Aquatic > Marine > Oceanic > Microbial...
TTCAACTTGGCAAAGTGTTGTAACTCAACAACTTACAAACGATGGTTGGATATATGTAGAAACAGGATCTGCATATTTTGAAGATGACGGTGGACAATTAGCTATTCATTCATTATCAGAAAAAGATCTTTCAATAGGGACTAATAATATGCGTTTTGAATTTAACAATAGTTCAACAACTACACGTTTTAGAGATACTCGAGACACACCTCTTGGTATCGAATACGAAGCAGACTATTCAGCTAACTTTACAAATAGAAGTTTAGTAGACAAAGCGTATGTAGACTCAAAGGTATCAACATCTATATTTGATGACGATATGGATACTGGGATAGCCGTAGAGCAAACAGCTGACGATGACACTGTCAGAGTGTATTCTCAGTCGCAAGAGTTGATAAATGCTACTAACAACACTTATAAAAGAATTAAATTCTGCGACTACGAGGAGGACAACAATGGTACATATCTTGATATAAATGATGACGGGAGTATCATTCGCTTTAACGGATACCGTGCTGAGTTTGGAGACATTGAAGGAAACGGAAATGAAACTTATTTACTTGTAGATGACACTGCTCGAAAAGCTATTGTTAATGGTTCAGTTAGCGTTATTCAAAATGGAGCTAATACTGGCGAATTTTTAATGAGAGAAGACGTGTCGAATGGAGCAAATTACGTTGGGTTTAAAGCACCTTCTGCAATTTCAAGCGACCAAGTTTGGACACTTCCTTCGGTTGACGGAGACGAAAATAGTGTTTTGTCTACTAATGGTAGCGGAATATTAGGCTGGCGAGACGAATTTAATACAAAAAAATTCTCAGCTATTACTTCTGATACCACTCTTGTAATAGATAATATCAATAATACAACAGAAGTTATAATGGTAGATGCTACGGCAGGCGATGTAACAGTTACTTTACCATTAAAAACCGATATTGCTAATGACGGTAGAATACATCAATTTAGAATAGCTAAAAAAGATACAAGTGATAATAAAGTTATAATTAAAACAAGCGGAACTGAAACATTCCCACAAAGTATAACCGAATTGGTGCTATTATATGCAGGAGAGACTGCTACGCTTGGCGGAAGTTATGATAATGGTTGGTTCTGGTTAGGACAAATGAAAATAGTAACTAAGGTTGATAGAGAAAACGCTTGGGACGCAAGTAATTTTAGTTCTTTAACAGCAATTCCTTTTGAAAATTTATTAATTGATGATAACCCAGATATATTTTCTTGGGATAGTGGAGACCCTACTAAAATAACATCACATATTAAAAATAGAGTTACATTATCTTATTCAGTTGATATTGATAGTACAGGTGGTTCTACTTATAATGTTGAGACTTATGTATATAAGAATGGTGTAGAGGTTAAGGGCTCAAAAATGAGAACTGGGAATTATGGTGGTGAAGACTCTTGTATGAGTAAAGGTAGTATTATTGTAAATGTTGATGCAGGAGACTATATTGAATTGTATATTGTTCAAAATAATTTAACAGGGAATGTTGAATATGCAGATATACAAATGGAAACATTATTATAAAATAAAATAGAATAATGAAAGAATTATTAGAAATAGCTATCCCTATCATATTCAGTATGTTAGGGGTTAGCTTACAACAATTATATACTTATTTTAAAGCGATGAGGTATAACCTTGCTGATCATCGTATAATAAGTGACTTACAAATAAATATTCAGCATTTAACTACATGGAAAGTTAAACAAAATAGACAAGTATTTGTTGATGCTTTATCTATTAAATTTGAAATATGGTTAGAAGAAACTGAAAAATTTGTAGAAGAAATTAATAATAAACATATCAGTAGAGGAAAATTAAAAACTATGTTCATAAAATGGGCATTGAATACAATTAAGTTATATAATGAACGTTGGGAGCAAATGGGTATTCCTAAAATAGTAAGAGATCATATAAACAGAGAGCATCAGGAAAAGGTTGATAAATTTTTAAATGAAATAGAAATAGTCATACAAGATAAAACTTTTCCAAGTGTGCAATATATAAAGAGAGAAATATTAACTATATTAAGGTTATTATTATCTGAAACAAAAGATGACTTTAATACTATTGTATATAGAACAAAATACAATGGTGAATTTGCAGGAGCAAAATATAATAGCGTTCCTATTAATGATGCAGAATATACTAAATATATGAATAAAAATAAATTATAATTATGACAAAAAGAACAATTAATGAAATTTATACTCAAATAATGGTTGAAAAAAACTTGATGCCAACTTTGAGAAATAAATTATTAAAACCAGATGGAACTACTGGTATTGATGATGAACAAACTCTATTAGATGACTTAAAAACTAGCAGTAAGGTAGCTATTTATAGACTATGGGCGTATATAACAGCTGTTATTATATGGTTTCACGAGGCTGAATGGTATCAGTTTAAAGAAACTGTTGAAGATATTACAAGTAAACAATATGTTGCTACTGCTAAGTGGTTGATAGATAAAACATTAGAGTTTCAAGATGGTGATGATGTTGTTATAGAAGCTCCTTATTATTATCCTCATTATCAAGCAGTTGATGAAAGTAAACAAATAATTTCAAATGCTAATATAATTGAAACAGCGGGTCAAATTTTCTTAAAAATAAGACGCAAAGATACTGATATATTGAGTGTTGGGGAGACTACTAGGTTAAATGCTTATTTAAACAAAATAAAAGTAGCAGGGCAACGGATAAATGTTATTAATTTGAATGCAGATATATTAAAATTATATTATACAATTTATTATAATGCGTTATATAATATAAATGATGTTAAAACAAATGTTGAAAATGTGATAACTGACTTTATTAAAAATGTTGAGTTTGATGCTCAATTAGATATTTCGGCATTGACAGATAGCATACAAACAGTAGAAGGTGTTGTTGCAGTTGAATATAATGAAGGATATGGCAGAAGTTATGGTAGTTCAACTTGGCAACAAATAAATAATTATTATTCAAGTACTGCAGGTTGGAATATTATAGATACAGCAACACCATTAAGCTCTACTTTAACATATATAGCAAAACTTTAATATTATGATACATTTATTTAACATAAACTTTAATAAACTGATAACTGAATTATTACCTACAATTTGGAAAACTACAAATAAAGATGATAATGATAATTATCAGTGGCTAAAAAGTCTAATAAAACCTATTCAAACACTTCAAGATGATGAAGTATATATATATAGAGATAATACTTATTATGATATTAACCATAATTATCAAGTATATAGCTTAGAACATTATCTTAATGAATATTTTGGAACACCTTTTCCTATAAATTATAGTGAGAGTATTTGGATAAGTGACGGTGAGAAACTAGATGAACAATTCTTAATGCAAAATGAAGAGTTTTTTATCAATTTTAACGATGAGCCTATATATTTATATCAAAATAATGAACTTGAAAATTCATCATTTGATATAAAAGTTAGCTTTTCATATGGTAATGACGGACTTTATGACAAAGTAGTAGATAACGAAACAAACGAAATTACATATGTAAACCAAAGCGATAACACTAAAATAATTAGATATGAAAATGGATATTGGGTTATAGATGATAGTGAATGGGGCGTTGGAACAGCACCTCAATTTGTAAGACAATGGTATCTATATGACGGAACATTACCGCCTTCTACAAGTATTACAAGACCTACTCAATGTTATGAAAATACTTATTTATACGAACAAAATGAATATTTACAAGGAGTATCTTTTATAATTCATTGCCCAACAGCATTACAAAGTGTTCAAGACTTTGAAAATAAATTATTATCCATTGTTGAAAAATATAGAATTGCAGGGTTTACAGCAATTATAAATTATTATTAAAAAAAATATATAAAATGAATAAACTAATATTAACGTATGGTGGGGGGATGCCTCACACACAAAACGACTTGAAATATTTACAAGACGGAGTTATAAAGAATTTTGGTGATATAATGAAAGCATTAAATTCTTATGGAACGCATATTATATTATGGGGTTTAGAAGATAATGGTAGTGATACTATTACTGAAGGTGCATTGTATAACAAAGATACAAATGAAATATATTATATGCCTGAAAGTCATTACGCATCATTAGCACCAAGATATATTTGTTATACTAAAAATTATAATGCAGATGGTTATAAATTATTTAAAACAGGTGCAAACCACGATACTTACTTAAACAGTACTTGTTATTTAGATACTGCCGCAAGTGGTGTAGAATGGAGTATTGACTATGATGATACCAATGTTATTAAACGTTATAGCCCTGTAAAATGGGGAAATTGGGGAACACTTGATATAGCATCTAACGGTTATAACGGATATTTGAAATATAGACGTATGGACACAACAGGAATGTTAGAGATAAAAGGATATATAGATAGTGTTGGTGCAAGTGTATCTACTGTGGTAGCAGTGTTACCAGTTGGTTATAGACCTAATATAGATGTTGATAAAATAATAGCTAATGTATATGACCCAGGCACATCTAAGTTATTAACTATTAAAAGTGATGGCGGTATAATTTTATTTAACCCTGTAGACACTCAGTCACATCTTGACATTATTGTAACAACTTATTAAAATGAAAAATTTAATACATATATTAATAGGGGTTCTTTTTTATATTATCTTTCTTGATACTCCAAAAGGTGTTAAAGAAATTAAAGAACCCTTTATTGATATGTATATAATTAAAAATAAGAGAGTTAGTTTAACAAAATATATAAATATTCCTTATATATGAGGAGGGAATAGTACAAAAGGTATTGACTGTTCGGGTTTAAGTAGAATGTTTTATAAAGATGTATATGATACAATAATACCTAGAACTGCTCAATTACAAAGCAAACTTGGTTTAAAAACAGATACTTTATATTATGGAGCATTAATGTTTTTTGGAGAGAGTGATAAAAAAATAACACATGTAGCTATTTATGTAGGTGATAATAAATTATTACAAGCCACTTCACATGGATCAAGGATAGACAGTATTGGGAGTATTGTTTGGGATACTTATTGGGGTCAAAAATATTTATTTTGTAAAACTATTTAATTTATATTATCTATACTTAGGTTAATAACGGCTTAAAAATTTCATTTGTTTTAAAAAAGGTATCCCCTAAGTTGCGGTTTAAGCAGAGTTAGCCCGTCAGTGAATTTTACATTTTTATTTGTTAAAAATATAGGCAGCGTGACTTTGGACTCAATTTACGTTAAACTGTGGTGATCGTTTACCAGATATACTGTTGTTTACCACAAACTTTAACCTCCATATTTGGGTTCACTTCGCATTCCTAAAAGGTAGCGTGGAGATCCTATATACAAAACAAACTTATTGATCAGCGATACACTTATTTCTAAGTGGTACAGTACTTCACAGCACCTTCAAAATTCGGTTTAACTATATTGAAAAACCTATAAACCGCTTCGACTTTGGCTCTAATTAGCGTACCAAAGTGAGAATGCTCCCGTTGTAGCATGATCTTTGTAATTAATTATCATTCTTAGTATGAATGAACGGCATTTTAATTTCATTTGTTATATTATATATTACAAAAAATATTTTTTTTTGCTATTTTAAGTAAAAATTTTTAATTTTTTTTTAAATATATAAAGTAAATAGATATTAACTATGACAAGCTATTATGAAAAGATGTTAAATACTGGTTTAAAATACCAAGACTTTTTAACTAAAGAATTAATTCGATATGGAATAATTTTAATGAATTATTCTACTAAGGAGTATCAAAATAATTATGGAGAAGGTTATACAAGATATGAAATTAAATTTGATAATAAATTTAAAAATACTGGAAATTTATATATTGAATTATATGAAAGAAGCGATATAAAATATAAATGGACTGAAAGTGGTATTTTAAGAAATGATAACACATTATTTTATTTAATAGGAGACTATAATAAAACATATTTATTTCAGAAAAAAGTATTACAGCAAATAATTTCAAAATATAGACATGTTGAAACTCCTACATCAAAAGGTGTATTATTACCTATTGATAAAATAAAAAAAATAGCAAATATAATTGATCATAAAAATAAAACAATTACATAATGATAGAAAAAGATACATTAATTGATAATGCCTATAATTCTTTACTAGACTTAGTTAAAGAAGGCAATATACATGCTGTTAAATTTACACTTGAAAACCTCGATGAAAAATTTTCAATTCAATATAAAGAACTATTAACATCTTTATTTAAAAAAATTGTAGATAGAATAGAACAGTTTAATGGTTTAGATAATACCGATAAAATAAATGTAATAAGCATAATAAAAATATTATTCGCTGAATATTTATAATGAAAAAAGATAAGAAATATTATACGAAAGAACTTGATAATTACTATAAAAGTATAGTTACTCAATTAAATGATACAATTCATTATACTGAGTTATCTTTTAATGACTTTGTATTAAAATATTTTAAGCATCATACTAGGGATGAGTTTAATAAACAAATACCTCTTGCTAAATTTCATTTAGATATAGTAGATAAAGTAGAAAAAAGTATTAGAATAGAGTTAGCTGTTCAAATGGCTCGTAACCATGCAAAGTCAACTGTATTTAGTTTATTTTTACCTATTTATTTAATGTTAAAAGGTGAAACTCATTTTGCATTATTAATAGGACCTAATAAAGAACTTGCTACAAAACAGCTTATTAATATTCAAACAGAATTAGAAACAAATACTACTTTAATTAAAGACTTTGGTGAATTTACTAAAAAAGGAAATTGGGCAAAAGGAAATTTTATTGTAGATAAATATCAAACAGCATTCTTTTGTGCAGGAAAAGGACAAAGTACTAGAGGCTTAAAATATAAAAATTATAGACCTGACTTAATAGTAATAGATGATATAGATACCGATAAAGATGTATTAAGTATTAAAAGTATTGAGAAACAAACAAATTGGATATATCAAAGTGTATTTCCTGCGATGAGTATAAAAAAGTATCGTTTTATTATTTTAGGAAACCGTTTTGCTCCAAATATGGTTTTAAATAATGTGATGGAGAATACAGAAGGTATTGAGATACTTAAAGTAAATGCTATTGATGATATGGGGCATCCTGCATGGGGGGAACGCTTTACTATTGATGATCTTTTAAGGATAAAAGAAAAACTTGGGACAATTCGCTTTGAAAGGGAGTTTATGAATAACCCTATTATACAAGGAGCTATATTTAAAAGCGAATGGATACAATGGTTTACATTAACTAGTCAAAACTTTAAAACAGTTTTTACATATATTGATCCAAGTTTTAAAAGAGATGGTGACTTTAAAGCAGCTATTACTATTGGATATAAAGATAATAAATATTATATATTAGATATTTATGAAAGTAAAACAAATATGAAAAATGTTTTTAACTATCTTTATAAAATACATAAACAATGGGGGGCAAACCATCGCTTTTATATAGAGGCTAATTTTGCACAAGACTTACATAAAGAAACATTTCAAAAAGTATCTCTTGAATATGGCTATAATTTACCTATAATTTGGGACAAAAGTAAAAAAGAAAATAAAGAGGCTCGTATTGAAACAATGAGTATTTATTTTGAACAAGGTTTAATATTTTTTAATGATAAATTAAAGAATAGTAATAGTTTTAAACAGTTTTACCTAGAATATAGTACATTTCCTACAAGTAAAAATGATGACGGTATAGATGCTATGGAAAGCTGTATAAATGTTATAAACAAAACACAACGAAAAAATGCCGAGATATTAATTGGATATAGAGAAAAATTAAAATTATACTAATGATAAAAGAACTTAAACAAATATTAAAACGAAAAAATATATCATACCTTGCGTATGTTAGACGAATTACTCCTCAATATTTAACAATTGATGTTGAAATTATTAGTGACGCTTTTAATGAAAATATACCTAATGAAAATTATTTTATAAATGGAGTTAGAACTGGACCATTTACTAATTTATTAGGAGATGGAAGTAGCTCATTAATACCAAAAGAAAATACATATTGTATTATTACACACCTGGATAGCTCTGAAAATTGGATACTTATTAAAAGTGATGAACTCGCTTTACAAAAAGTAACAAATAATAATATTATAATAAATACTAAAGATACTTTTACAATAGATAACCCTGATATAATTCAATTTAAAAAACGTTTTAGACTTGGAATATATGAAACAAATTATGATATATTAGAAATACGCCATAATAAAATAATACTTAAAGGTAGTGAAAAATATATAAATATCTCAAATAATATTGAATTTAATAGTCTTGAAAAAGGTTTATATATGTATCACTCTAAATATAAAGCCGATGATAGTGTAAAAGGTTTAACAGACTTATTAACAGCTACATATGATAATTATTTAAGTACTTTAATGTATTCATATACATTGAATAAAAATTTAAGCAGTTATTATAGTATCTTTTTTATATGGAGTTGTAAAAATTATCCAAATGATCATCAAATATCAGCAGGTAGAATGCTTGAATGGTTATCTACTATTCCAGAATGGGAAAATAGAGATGTAAATAGTCTTAGTAATTATCTTATTAGGCAACAAGCAGATATAATAAATTCTGGTTATACATTATTTAATTATATGAAACATATTAAAAGAATACGTTATCATATTATATCGAGTGCAGTAATGGTTGAAATAAATAATATAAATTCACGTGAGATAAATACTATAAATGCTTTGGCTGCTATTCCATATAATTCAGCAATAGATACTGCTGCTAATTATTATTATGATAGTATTCTTTATGCAAATGGTCAAAATATACAAAATATTTTATATAATGCAGATGTTAATTATAGTGTTAATTATTTTAGAATGGTTAATGACTTTATAGACAGTATATCTGTAACTGATGATATTAAAAATAAATATATAGAATTTATGAGCTATTCTGTAGATGAAAATTCAATAGTATTCAATAATTATAAAAGTGATCATGTTGGCGGTGCTTACGATAAAGCATTAATGATATATTTTATAGATACTATATTAGCTTTATTAAATGTTATATCTTATGCGACAGGAAAAAAAACAACAGCCACCGATAATATAACATTAAATTTCGGTAATATGCTTGATGATATTATAAATTCCATGCAAAATTATAAAGTAATAGTTACAAATACTAGTATTCCTTCATCTGCTCCTGGAATACCAATTAATGGTTATTATTCAGATGTTAAATTAAAAAGTAATTCTTTATACCCAAAAATAAATTAAAATTATGATAGATAAATTAATAAAAGACCTTGTAAAAAATGATATAATTCCACATACTAAAATTGTTAAAATTGTATCAGATGTATATAATGATATAAACGGTTTACCTGTAATAGATGGTGAACCTGTTGATGGAGGTTCAATAATTAAAGAAATTCGTTTAAGTCCATCTCAAAATAATAATATAGAATACCCTAAAAAAGATACTTATAGTATTATAATATTTATTAATAAATATAACGCATATATAATTAATAATAGTTCAACAGAATATATTAAAAATATAATTTCAGATAAAGATGGCAATGCAATTACTACAATGGAAATAAAAACAGAAAATGATAAAAGTATTGTTGATATTGAAACAAAAGATGTTATTTTTAGAACTCATAATGGAGGGAGTTTTACTATAATTGATGATACAGTTTTGATAAGCAATACTCAACGTGCTAAATTTCAAGTAATTGATGATAATAAAAACGTTTTAAATGAAATTATAATAGATGCTGATGATGGTATTAGTTTAATTAGTTATAATGATACACCATTTGAACTAAAAAATAATATAACATCTTTAAAAATAGTATTAAATGATATGATAGATAAATTTGCAAATGCTACTTATATATCAGCAGTTGGTTCTGCAGTAGTAGATCCTACATCTAAAACTGAAATATTAGCTTATAAAAATAAAATTAACCAAATTTTAAAATAATGAATTACGTTTACGAAATAAAAAATGAAAATTTAGAAACTATCTATATAGGCAGAACTAATGACTTAGATAGACGAGAAAAAGAACATAATAGAAATTGCTTTAATAAAAAAGTGATAAAAAAAGAGTTATATAAATATATCAGAAATGAAACTAATATAAAATTTATAAAATTATATCCAGTAGGTATTTTTAAAACTAAAATAGAGGCAAAACGTTTTGAGATGTTATTAATATTACAAGACTTTTTTGGAAATAAAAAACTTAAACAAAAAGTACCAAGTATAAGTGATAGATAATTTATTATTTAAACCCCATTTAAAGCCATTTAAAGCCTGTTTAATTATTATCTGGTGTTATATATTAAAAAAGGGGTTAATATAGCTTAGAACGCTTAAATTGGTATTTAAATTCAATATAAATGAATATTTTTATTAACTTTTATTAAAAATTATCTATTTGATACTCAATGAATTATATTTAACTGATATTCAATAAGTTATAAAAAAGATGTCTTTTTTTTTTACTTTAAATAACTGCTATAACCACTTATGTTTTAGTGAGTTATAAAAAAATTTTAAAAAAAGTTGCCATCATAAGTATATTATTTACCTTTATCTACTTTTATACTTACCTTTATTATTATATTTACCTTTATTATTAATTTATTTTATAATTCTTATTGAGTGTTCAACTACTAAACCATTTAAACCCCATTTAAAGCCATTTAAAGCCTGTTTAATTATTATCTGGTGTTATATATTAAAAAAGGGGTTAATATAGCTTAGAACGCTTAAAAACCCCTTTTAAATGAGACATGTGTTTATTTATATACGATATTAAACGTGTTTAAATTTAAATGTTGAATATCATCTTTTTTATCTATTGGAACAATTATACAATTATCACCAAATACAATTGGAGTAATGTTTACAATTTCACTTAATATTTCATAATTCATAATGCTTGTTTTATTTTATATATTTCAACAATTTATTTTTTTTATATTCAATAAAATTACTCTTTATTAAAAATTATCTATTTGATACTCAATGAATTATATTTAACTGATATTCAATAAGTTATAAAAAAGATGTCTTTTTTTTCACTTTAAATAACCGCTATAACCACTTATGTTTTAGTGAGTTATAAAAAAATTTTAAAAAAAGTTGCGATCATAAGTATATTATTTACCTTTATCTACCTTTCTTATTATTATTTATATTAATTTATAATTCTTATAATTATATTTCTTAAACTTATCCTTTAACATATTTATCATTAATGAATATTCATTTTCAATTGTATAAATACTGTCATGAACTGGTAAGCACCAAGTATGTTTTTTTAATTCGTTATAAGAGCTAATAAATATTCGAGCTTCATCTTTTTGAAGTGTTAACGGAAGTTCATTTTTATTATTTTTCTTTATTTTGTTTAATACATTATAAACAGATGGATATTCTGTTTTAAAAATTTTTAATAAAGTAGCACCACCTTGTATTCCTTTATACATTATTTTTAGAAATTCAGGTTTAATATCATTTCTATTATTAAATTTTTTAATTATGACTTTCCTATTAATTACATGTCCATCTTTTTTTATTAATTTAATATAATTATATTCATTTGAGCCATTTAATTTAATATAATAGTCTAATAAAACTTGATATATATCTTTTTGTGTAACATCGTTATAAAATTTAATAATATTTTCATTATCTGGATATAATTTTAATAAGCGTGATGCTAAAAAATATGGTTGTGATGACTTTAAGTCGCTTTGAACAAGTTTTTGACCATCTACATAACAAAAATTTCTTAATTCTCTTTTTATTAAATTAAAAGTATGAAATATCCTACCTGTTTTTTCATCTTCTACAATACACCATTTTTTTTCAACCATATCATTTATCATTCTTTGATAAACATTATACTTGTGTGTATTAAATGTATCATTATTTTCAAAATAACCATTATTTACCAAATTAGATAACCATTTAATTGCAGATGGCTCATCAAATTCAATTTTATTTAACATATTAAAAGTAGCCCAATGTTTTCTATCGAAATTTTTACGTAAATATGTTTTTTTTATTTTTTGATATAATTTATTATCATTTATCGTTACTTCGGTTTGTATTGCTAATTCTTCTTTATTAACTTTATTTTGAAATGGTATAGATATCCAATAGTCTTTAGACTTTTTACCAACAATATAATGCTCATCACTACTAACAATACCATAATTAATAGATATATCAATTATAGTTTTTGCATAATTTCTGCCTAATAAAGTACGTAAATATTGCGTTTTTAACCGAGCTTTAATATTTCTAAATGTTTTTTCAGGATGTTGTGCAGATACTCGTTCTATTGTTTCATAAAATAAAAAGAATTTTTCTCTTGGTAAGGTTTTGCAATAAACATCTTTTAATAAATTATCGACTTCATTAACAAAAGCTAATGGAAATTTAATATGTTTTTTCATAATTTTAATTTTTTTTAGTTTTTAAGCCCTTTGCTATAAAAATTGTTCCCGTCCTTTATTTATTATAGTCTCGCCATCAAGAACTTGCAAATTCTTGATGACTAAAAAAAAATATGGTACGGGCAATGC
>Ga0256913_10001350_pt1 | contig 12653 bp, 10 predicted proteins | sample Axial_MatmetaG_FD_185970 | JGI IMG/M metagenome (GOLD analysis project Ga0256913, IMG submission 185970) | Deep-sea worm associated microbial mat communities from Axial Seamount, Juan de Fuca Ridge, Pacific Ocean - Axial_Mat | ecosystem: Environmental > Aquatic > Marine > Oceanic > Microbial...
AGCTCCCTGGATCGACTCGAGATCCCCCGGTCGGGGAGGGGATACCTGATGGTCGAGACCCACTTCTACGCCGCCGGCCCTTCGCCGAGCAATCCCAAAAAGTGCTGGACCACGGGGACGGAGGCGGAGCGGGCGATCTTCCGGCGGGAGCTGGAGACGGCCCTGCGCTGGCAGAAGCGGCATGGCATCTACATCTGGATCGGGGCCATCATGCCCGGAGACTACAACCACGGCGACCATTATCCCATCGAAGCGCAGGTGCGTTTCGCCCGCTTCTTCAGCTGCCTCTTCCGACGGGCACACGTCCCTTTCGCCATCAATGCCGATCAGCAGTTCTACGATTTCAGGGCGAAGCGCTGGCGCCGGGACCGCTGGCCGGTCCTGGAAGCGGTGCTCCATCCCGACTGTTCGGCAGATGGGAAGTGACCCCTCCAGGGATGTCGGGTCGGAGGTCGGGGCTGAAATCGTTGGCCCGATAACGTTTTTTCCTCTTTCTCTTTCGGCTATAATCCCGAACATCGAGCGTCGCTTTTTCCATCAGATCATCACGCATCAGCGATCGGCCGAGGGTTCAAGGCTTTTCTTCCTGTGGATCCCGAGCGAAATCCGGGATGCCTTGCTGGAGGCGATCCAACGGGTAGAAAGAGCGGTCTTTTGGTGGGGGCGGAGCCCAGCGATTCCTGAAGAGGGGGCTTTGTCCTGCGCTCTCCGTAGGGGAGGAACGGTTGCCGGAGAGCTCGGATGTGGAGAGATGCTTCTGATGAAAAAGTGAGCAGAGCCCGGTCCGACAGGATGGGAAAAAGCGGGTAGAATCGTCAAGAAACGGGAAGGGGGGACGGTCCAATGAAAGAGGTCTACGAGGTTTATATCAAGCGTTTCGAGAAGCGTTTCGAGGAGGAACTCGAGGGAGGAAGGATCGGGGAGTACCACTGCCTGCGGATCCTGAGGGAACTGGCGGAGGAGCTGGAGCGCCAGGGAGAGACGCCCGAGGATCGGCGGCGGATCCTGGACGCCCTGACCCTGGAGATGGCGGCCTATGTGGACAGCCGGGCGGGAGCCCAGGCCAAACGGGTCTATGAACGCTGGCGGGCGGAGGCACCCATCGAACGGGAGAGATTTGCAAAGGCCCGGGAGGAGCTTCTGCATTTCGACCGCTGCTACCGGAACGCCTACGAGGAGCTGGAGCGCTTCGACAGCATGGAGGGGGAACGGCTCCTCTCCCGGGAGACCGTCCATCGGGTCCGGGATGACCTGGTCCGATTCGAGCAGCTGATCCAGACCTACATCCGTCTCCTGGAGCTGGCGATCTCACAATCCGATCGGAGTGGGGAGTGAGTGGGGCGGAGAGTTTTTCTTTCAGATCTTCTCCACCCCCGATCTATAACGGGCTCAATAGAGATACTGATAGGAGAGGACCAGCCTGGTCTCTTTCCCGATACGTTTTCGGATGATCTCCGCGATATTGTAACGGCCGTTTCTGTCGAAGTTCCTGGGCAGGAGTACGGTGATCTCGGCGTAGAGCTCGTCTCCGACCCGATAGATCCGTTTGAGAGAGAGCTGGACCCGATTGCCGGCAAAATCGATCTGTTTGAGGGTATCGAAGGCCCGGTGGATCCGTTCTTCGCGCAGGAGGGTCCGGGTGGAGAGCCAGAGGGGGAAGGCGATGGCCAGGAGCAGGAGGAGCTTGATGATGAAGGCGCTGGAGGCGTAGCGCCAGGAGGTGAACCCCAGGAGATAGAAGGTGACCCCGGCGGCGGTGACGATCCCGGCGAAGTTGGCCAGGAAGAGGAGAAAAGCCCCTTCGAAGACGCCGAAGTCCCCCCATCCCAGCCCGATGCCCGCAACGCTGAGAGGCGGCACCAGAGCGACAGCGATGGCGACGCCGGCGAGGCTCTGTCCGACCTTGGTGTTGGCGGTGCCGTAGGCGGCGGCGACTCCGGAGAGAATCGCCACCGCCAGGTCCAGCAGGGTCGGATGGGTGCGCATCGACATCTGTTCGGTCAGGTGGTCGAAGGGAAGGGCCCAGGCCAGGAGGGCCGCAGTCCCCAGGGCCAGGGTGACGGAGAGGAGCAGCGTGCTGCCGCTACGCCGGATCAGGGTTCCGTCGAAGCGCATCACGCCCATGGAGAGGGAGATGATCGGCGCCATCAGGGGTGCCAGGATCATCGCGCCGATGATGGTGGGCGATGAATTCTGGAAGAGTCCCGTCGTCGCCATCAGTACGCTGACGATGAGCAGCAGCAGGTAGGAGCGGCTGAGGCGCGCTCCCTCCCGCAGGGTGGAGAAAAGATCGGCGAAAAGCGACTCGGGAGCGATGGGGACCAGGGGCAGGGTGCGTTTGACGTAAAAGTTGACCACCTCTTTGTCGGTCGGGATCTTCTGCAGACGCAGGCTCTCCTTTTCGGGATCGCCGCCGGTGCACTCCTCCGGAGGGGCGAGGATCGTTGCAGGGATCTCCACCGTTTCGACGATCGCCTGGCCGACATACTCCCGTTTTTCATCCCGGAAAAGTGGAAAAGGGCCGAGAGCGGATCGAACCGTCAGACGTCGGCTTTTGACGGTACCCACTCCAAGAGGCAGGGAAACGACCGTAGGCACGGGATGGTAAAGAGCGAAACGGAGACGGACGATGGAGAGAATGCTCAGCGGAGCGTAGAGGATGGCGGCGATCCGGCTGCACTGGTTGTCGGCGGGGTCCAGGTAGCGGGGGCGGTGTCGGGTGCGGATCCTCTCGTGGGCGATCGGGATGATGAGGGCCGCCGTTTCGATCTGCCGCCCTTTGGCGGTTTCGATCGAATAGGGGCGGAGCCGGAGCCGGAGGAGGTTCCGGAAGAGAAAGAGAAGCCAGCTCAGGAAAGGAAGCCGGCGGAGCCACTCCGCTTCGCCGATGGTCACCTCTCCCAGTACCACCCGGCCGTTGCAGAGGGTCAGCTGCCTCCAGGGAGTCGTTTCCGCTCCGTCCTGTGCCAGTGCCACCGCCTCGGCGACCGTAGCGGGGAGGAGATAATCCTTCCGAACCCGGGGGTTCTCCTTCCAGGGGAGCGGTATGATGGTGACGGAGGCCCGGGCGATCTTCTCGATAGTCGCCTGGAATTCCGCATCGCTCAGAAGCAGAAAGAGACGGTCCCCTTCGTTCCAGGATCGCTCTTTTGCAGCTGCGATCGTCTCCGGAGCGGAGCCCAGGGCATCCCGTATCGCATCGATCGCTTCCCCATGCAGCTCCTCCGGCACCTTCTCTCCCAGGAGCAGATAGACCTTCCCCATTCTCTTCCCCTTTTTTCCCGTCGTTGTTGCTGAAGATGATAGCGGGAAGGCTCTTAGAAGAACGGTTTTTCTTCCGTTCCGGGGGCTAGGATGGAGTTATTTCTTCCGCGCTTCCGGCCGTCGGACGATCGCTTCGATCTCCCGGACCATGCGGTCCTTTTTGAGCAGGATCTGCCGGCGGATGGTTCGACCGCCGGCGACCCGCAGGAGGATCTCGGCGAAGAAGGCGAAGGCGAAGGCCCCCAGGAGGTAGAAGGGGACGTCGGGCATCTTGTGGCGGCTGTAGGCGAGGGTCAGGACCGTCACGGCGAAGGTGAGGAGCACGGCCGCGAGGATGAGCGGCTTGCGTGCCCCGGTCTCCCGGAGCTTCATCAGGTGGCCCAGGTGGACGACCCCCTGGACGATCAGGACCACCAGGGCGGCGACGGTGGTGATCTGTCCAAGGTTCATGAAGAGGATCATCGGGACGATGAGCAGGGCGCTGACGACGAGTCCCTCGCTGGAGTGGAAGATGTTGTATTCGTAGAGTTTGGGCAGGTTCCCCTCCCGGGCCAGGGTATAGCTGATCTGGGTGGTGGCGTAGAGGGAGGCGTTGATGGCCGAGGCGGTGGCGATGAGTGCGGTGACCGCCATGATCTTGAAACCCCATTCGCCGAAGATCGGTCTGGCGGCTTCGGCGAGGGCGTAGTCCTTGGCCTTGATCACTTCGGCGAGAGGGAGGTTGCCCAGGACGGCGAGGCTGGTGAGGATGTAGAGGGCGGCGACCAGGGAGATGGCGAGGATCATGGAGCGGAGCATATTGCGGGAGGGATTCTCCATATCCTCGACGGTGTTGGTGATGACGCTGAAGCCCTGGTAGGCGAAAAAGGTCAGGCCGATGGCGTAGAGCATGTCGATCATGGGAGGCATCTTCGCCGTGGCCAGCAGAGCGGGATCGACGGTCCAGAGGGCGGCCCCGGTGAAGAGGACCAGAACCGAGAACTTGAGGAGGACGATGGCGTTTTCGGAGCGGGCGACGAAGGCGGCTCCCAGGAGGTTGATCAGGGTGAAGAGGGCGACGATACCCACGGCGAAAATGTTGACCCGGAACGAGGTATGCATACCCGTCAGGACGGCGAGATACTCGCCGAAGGATTTCGCCACGGCAGCGATGGCGATGAGCCCCGCCAGGTAGAAGAGGATCCCCGCTGCCCCGGAGAAGACCCCCTCGCCGTAGGTCTGGACCAGATACTCGATGATCCCGCCCCGGGAGGGATAGCGCAGGGCGAGTTTGGCCAGAGAGTAGCCGCTCAGCAGGGCTACCAGCCCTCCCAGGACGAAGGAGAGCCAGACGAGGTTGCCGGCGATGGCACCCGCCTGGCCGATGACGATGAAGATTCCGGCTCCGACCATGGAGCCGATCCCGAGGAACACGGCGCTCCAGAGTCCGAACGCGTGGGGAGGTACTTTGCCCATTGCCTGCTCCTTTCCAAGAGTATTGCAGTGATTCAGATCATCCTAGCGAAGGAGGATTATCGGAAGCTAAACGGGTGGAAACGGAACGGCCCTCAGCGCCCGTCCTCCTCCTCTTTCCGGGAGAAGAAAAGGAGGGAAAAGAGCAGCAGGAGGAAGAGGACGAGCAGCAGGTTCTTCTGGGCGAAGAGGATCAGCTGGATCACGTGCTGGCCGAAGAGGTAGCCGATGGTGACGAAGGTGAAGGCCCAGAGCACGATCCCGATCACATCGAAAAAGAGAAAGCGGAGAAATCCGTATCCGGACATCCCCAGGGTGAGGAGCACCGGGATATGGGTCCCATAGACGAAGCGCTCGAAGACGATGACGAGAGGTCCCCAGCGCCGGAGCCATCCCAGTGCCTTCGCCTTTTTTTTCGGATGGGCCTCGAGCCACCGGGCGACCGGCTTTTCAAAGAGCCGTCCCGCCAGGAAGACCAGCAGGTCCCCGATGAACGCCCCTGCGATTGCCACGGCGACCACCTGGGAGTAGTCGAAGACCCGATGCATCGAGGCAAACCAGCCCGCGAGCATCAGCCCGATCTCCCCTTCGAGGATGCTCCAGAGGAAGAGGGCCGTGTAGCCATGTTCCAGAAGCAGTTCCACCGGGAACTGAAAGAGTTGGAAAAGGATCATCCCTGCACACCTCTCACGATCTCGAGAGATCGGGCGGGGAGTCGGAAGGTTCCGCTCCGCGGGGTTCCTGCTCCTGCTGCAGGATCAGAGGGATGGAGCGGTCCACGGAACGGATATGGAGATCCCGCTGGGGGAAGGGGATGGTGATACCGGCCTCGTTGAGGGCATTGTAGATGAGGATCAGGAAGCGGGAGGTGGTCCGCTTGGGCCAGAGGGTCTTGGTCCCCTTGATCCAGACGAAGAGGGTGAAGTTGACGCTGCTGTCGCCCATTCCGGTCATGATTACCTGGGTTTGCCGGTCCCGGGAGGTGTAGATATCCTCGAAGCCGCTCTTGCCCACCGCTTCCATCACCACGGAGATCACCTGACCCGGCTCGGTGCCGTAGGCGACGCCGAAGGGGATCTCGAAGCGGCGGATCTTGTCGTTCATGGTCCAGTTGATGACCCGGTTCTGGATCAGCTCCTGGTTGGGGACGATGATATCGATGTTGGCGTTGGTGGTGATGGTGATGGAACGCATCCGGATGTCGGTGACCCGACCGCTGAGGGTGTCGCTCAGCTCGATGTAGTCGCCGATCTTGATGCTGCGTTCGAACATCAGGATGATCCCGGAGATGAAGTTGGAGACGATGTTCTGCAGGCCGAAACCGATCCCCACCGAGAGGGCCCCGGCGACCAGGGCGATGGAGGTGAGATTGATTCCCAGGAAATGTAGCGCCACAAAAAAGGCGATGATAACGATGAGGTAGTACCCCATGTTGGAGAGGAGGGTGCGGGTCGCTTCGGTGAGGTTGCGGGAGTGAAAGCCCTGGATCGCCCGTTTGTAGAGAACTCCGATAAAGATTCCGAAGGAGAAGATCAGCAGGGTGATCAGGATCTTGATGGGGCTGATGGGAGTGTCGTTGATCGTCAGGATGGGGGCGTTGATCTTTTGCCAGAAGAGGTGGAGCGTATGGGAGAGCTCCTCCCCCGCAGCGCTCTGGAGGGTCGTGGCGATCCCGAAACGGCGCTGGCTGATCGCCAGGATCAGGTCGGAGATCCTATTGAGCGCTCCGGGGCTCAGCCCCATCTCCCGGAGAACATTTTCGAGATTTTTGGCAAGAATGAATGCCTCTTTGTTTCGTTCTTTGAGTGCCAGTGCGAGGAGGAGGGAGAGGTCTTCCGCTTTGCGGCGCAGTAAGTCGTTCCGCGCTTTTTGCGTGCTCTGAAGGGCCGTGTCGAGAAGTTTCACTTTTTCCTGGGCGTTTCCGAGCAGTATGAGGCGTTCCTTCTCCAGGGTCAGGTCTTCGGCGCTGCGCTCCAGTCCGCGAAGTTTCCCCCGCAGTTCCTGCAGCTCTTTGCGGATTGACCGGGAGTCGAAATCGATCGTATCGAGGATCCCGAGGAAATGGTCGGGAAATTTCGCGAAGGAGTTTTCGAGAGCCCGGAGCTCCTCTTTCAGCTTTTTCTGCTGCCGATAGGTGTAAAGATACTGGAGCTGGAGGGTGAAGAGGTCTTTTTTCTTTTTGTGGGGTTTACTGAGGTCGTGTTTCAGGACCTCGAGCTCTTTGCGGAGTTTTTCGAGCCGCTGCTGAAGCTGGTCGAGCGTCACAGCGGCATCGATCATGTTCCGGAAGAGCAGCCGGTATCCTTCGATCCCCGTGGGCTGTTTACTCAGAATGGTATCGAAAAGATGGGGAGGCTTGTGGGGAAGTTTTTCCAGGAGGATCAGGCGTTGGAGGAGTGCTTTCTGTAGGGATTGCTGGAGGGGGTCCCCTCCGGTCTCCTTTTCGAGATGTTTGAGGAGGGCCTGATAACGGGTGACATTGGCGTCCAACAGGCTTTTGTCGATGACAGCACCGGGAAGGAGAGTGCTCAGGACAAGAAAAAATATCGAAAGGATCCAGATCTTCATTCGTGGCATCTCCATCCCGATTCATTTTTTTATGATTATCATACCAAAACCGGGAAATGTCTCCTCGATCGTTAGAGGTTGGGAAACCATTCGGGACTATAATATTTTTTATATTGATGTTTTGAAAGGATCGCCATGCCCGGCAACGACCCCTCCGCCAACCTGGCACTCCCGAAGCTCCCCGATGAGGTAGCGGGCCTGGGAGAGATCGCCCTCAATCTCTGGTGGACCTGGAATCCCAAGGGAAAGAATCTTTTCAAACGGATCAACCCCTATCTCTGGAAAGAGAGCGGCCACAATCCGATCCGGATGCTCAAATCTCTGAGCGACGAGCGGCTGACGGCATTGGCAGAGGACGAGAACTTCATGCGCGAATACCGTTACGTTCACGCTCTTTTCCGGGAATATATGGAGGACCGTACCGTCTACACCGATGAAGAGCCCCTGCCCATCGCCTACTTCTGCGCCGAGTACGGTCTGCACCATTCGGTACCCATCTATTCGGGGGGCCTCGGTTTCCTGGCGGGTGACATTCTCAAGGAGTCCAGCGACATGGGACTGCCGATGGTCGGGGTGGGCTTCATGTACCCCCAGGGGTATGTACGGCAGGTGATCGGCAGCGACGGATGGCAAAATGGAGCCAACGAGACGATCGACAAGGACGCCGCTCCCATCGAACGGGTGCTCGACGAAAAGGGTGAACATCTGGTGGTGCAGGTCCCTTTCATCGATCCGCCGGTCTACACCGCCGTCTGGAAGATCAACGTGGGACGTGTCCCCCTCTACCTGCTCGATACCGATATCGAACAGAACGACCCCTGGGATCGCCAGATCTCCTCCCACCTCTATACCCCCGACATGAACCAGCGGCTGCGGCAGCAGATCGTTCTGGGGATCGGTGGGTACCGGGTATTGGAGGAACTGGGCATCGAGTACTCGATCCTGCACCTCAATGAGGGCCACCCGGCCTTCGCTCTTTTCGAACGGATCCGGGCCTGTGTGGAGAACGAGGGGTTGAGTCTGGATGAAGCCATCGAGAAGGTCAAACGTACCTCGGTCTTCACCACTCATACGCCGCTGCAGGCGGCCACCGACGTCTACGGCTTCGACATGATGAGCCACTACTTCGGCGACTACTGGCAGCGGCTGGGGATGGACAAAGAGCGTTTTATGGGCTTCGGTGTCAATCCCGACGACCCGGGGGCCGGCTTCAATATGACCGTCTTCGGCCTCAGGATGTGCGGGCAGCGCAACGGGGTGAGCCGGAAACATCGGGACGTGACCCGGCGGATCTGGAAGGACCTCTTCGATCCCGGCGAGCTCTCCACCGCCCCCATCGAGGCGGTGACCAACGGGATCCACCTCCCCACCTGGCTGGGGGACGAACTCCAGGAGGAGTTCGATCGGACCCTGGGAGAGAACTGGCTCCATCTCCAGGACAACCCCGATCTCTGGTCCCGTATCGACGAACTGGACGATGGGACCGTCTGGAATCTCCACCACGCCTACAAGGTGCGGATGGTCAATTTCATCCGCGAGCGGGTACGCCGCAAATGGGCCGACGAGGGGATCGATCCCCTCGTGGCGATGGCCGAAGGGGTGATGCTCGACCCCGATGTTCTTACCCTCGGCTTTGCGAGGCGGATGACCTCCTACAAGCGCCCCGATCTTATCCTCCATGACCTGGAACGGCTGGAGCGGATCGTCAACGACTTCGCCCGTCCGGTGCAGATCATTTTTGCCGGCAAGGCCCACCCTTCGGACAACCCGGGCAAACAGATCCTCCAGCGTATCTTCAAGACGGCCCAGGATCCCCGCTTTCGGGGGAGGATCGCCTTCGTAGAGGATTACGGCGAAGCGGTGGCCAAATACCTGGTGCGGGGAGTGGATGTCTGGCTCAACAACCCTCTCATTCCTATGGAGGCGTGCGGGACCAGCGGGATGAAGGCCAGCGTCAACGGTACGCTGCACTGTTCCACACTGGACGGTTGGTGGCCGGAGGGGTACGATGGTCACAACGGCTGGGCCATCGGGGGCGAGCGCTCCGACGATGCAGCGGATGCGGCGGCGCTCTATGAGACGATCGAGCGGAAGATCGTTCCGCTCTACTATACTCTGAACGGCCACGATCTGCCTTCGGGGTGGATCGCCATGATGAAAGGGGCCATCAAAAGCGTTGCTCCCCGATTCGGAGCCCGGCGCATGATGAAAGAGTATCTGGAGAAGTTCTACCTTCCCATCTCCCAGAGACTTCAGGAAAGGAGGGATCATGGCGGGAGCTGAAAGCAAAACTTCGCGACTGATCCTGCTGCGCCATGGTCAGAGCCTCTACAACGAGCGCAACCTCTTCACCGGCTGGACCGACGTGGAGCTGAGCGGACGGGGGAGGGCGGAAGCACGAAGAGCGGGGGAGATTCTCCGCAATGCCGGACTCTACCCGGATCTCTGCTTCACCTCCTGGCTGAAACGGGCCATCCACACGGCACAGATCGCGCTGGGGGAGATGGGATGGGAGCAGATCGACTGCCTCAAAAGCTGGCAGCTCAATGAACGCCATTATGGCGCCTGGCAACAGCGGAACAAGGAGGAGGTGAAAGAAGAGGTGGGCGAGGAGCGCTTCGTTGCCATCCGGCGGGGATACGATACGCCTCCGCCGCCTCTTCCGGACGGCGATCCGAGGTTGCCCCGGAACGACCCGAAATACCGGGCGCTCGACCCGTCGCTGCTTCCGAGATCCGAGTCGCTCAAGGAGACCCGCCGCCGAACCCTCAACTATTTTGTCCGCGATATCGCGCCCCGGCTTGCGGAAGGGCGCACGGTCCTGGTCAGTGCCCACGGCAATTCCCTGCGGGCACTGCTCATGGCGATCGAGGGAGTGACACCGGAGGAGATCGTCGGGATCGAGATCCCGACAGGGCAGCCGATTTGCTACGAATTCGACGAAACCCTGCAATACCTCAGTAAAAGAGTATTAAAATAGAGGGGTAAAATACAGAAAGGGAAAAAGGAGGATAGAGTGATGAAAAAAATATGGATGATCTCCCTGACTGCTGCGGCATTGATCGGAATGGGTGGATGTGCACCCTACGGCGCACCGGTCGTGAGCGAAGGAGCGACCAATCAGGTAATGCACTATGAGACCGGAACGATCCGCTCGGTCCGTCCTGTCGCTGTCCAGAGCCAGACCGACAGTGCGGTCGGGACCCTGCTGGGAGCTGCCGCCGGTGCCGCGTTGGGCCACATGGTGGGACGCGGTCACGGGAAGGACCTGGCCACCATCGGTGGAGGCCTGGCCGGTGCCTATGTGGGGAACCAGGTCAGCAGGGCCAACGCATCCGAGCTGACGATCCGTACCGACAAAGGGCGGACCGTCGTCATCGTGGTCAAAGGGACCGGTTACTATCCCGGCGAGCGGGTCCGCATCGTCAAGAACGGCAGCCAGGTCGCCAGCGTAGAGCCGCTGTAAATTCCACCGGCGGGATCGGGGAGAGCGAACGCCTCTCCTGATTCAAAAAAGAGAGCTTTATGCTAAAAGGGGATGGTTTTATCCCCGCAGGACGCAAAAGAAAAGGAACCCTATGCCCCATCCTTTGGCCGGAAAACCGGTCCCATCCGAAAAACTGACGGATATCCCCGCATTGGTCAGCGCCTACTACACCGAAACGCCCGATCCCGGAGAACCAGCCCAGCGGGTGAGCTTCGGGACCTCCGGCCATCGGGGAAGTGCATTTCGACGAAGTTTCAACGAAGCCCATGTCGCCGCCATCACCCAGGCGGTCTGCGACTATCGACGGAAAAAAGGGTATGACGGCCCGCTCTTTCTCGGGAAGGATACCCACGCGCTCTCCACTCCGGCCGAGCGGACTGCCATCGAGGTCTGTGCAGCCAACGGGGTGGAGCTGGCGATCGCCGAAGCGAACGGCTACACCCCTACGCCGTTGATCTCCTTCGCCATCCTCGAGCACAATGCCGGGAACGGTTCGGTCGCCGACGGGATCGTCATCACCCCCTCCCACAATCCTCCCGAGGATGGAGGGTTCAAATACAATCCCCCCAACGGAGGGCCGGCCGATACCGATGTGACGGCCTGGATCGAAGAGCGGGCCAATCAACTGTTGGAAAAGGGGCTCGAGGGGGTCAGGCGCCTTGGGTATGCCGAAGCGATGGCAAGCGATACCGTGCGGGAGATCGATTTCGTCGGCCCTTACGTGGAGGCGCTGGAGCGGATCGTCGATATCGGCACGATCCGACGTTCGGGCCTGAAGCTGGGAGCCGATCCCCTGGGGGGGACCGCCCTGGCCGTCTACCGTCGGATCCGGGAACACTACAATCTCGACCTGGAGATCGTCAACGAGCGGGTCGATCCCACCTTCTCCTTCATGACCCTGGACCACGACGGCAAGATCCGCATGGACTGCTCCTCCCCCTGGGCGATGGCTTCCCTGGTGCACCTCAAGGACCGTTTCGATCTTGCATTCGGCAATGACGTGGATGCTGACCGGCATGGGATCGTCACCCCCGTCGGAGGACTGATGAACCCCAATCACTATCTGAGCGTCGCCATCGGCTATCTCTTCGGTTATCGCAACTGGCCCGCTGAGCTGAAGATCGGCAAGACCCTGGTCTCCAGCTCCATGATCGACCGGGTTGCCGCCGGCCTGGGACGGACGGTCTACGAGGTGCCTGTGGGCTTCAAATGGTTCGTCGACGGCCTCTTCGAGGGCTGGCTCGGCTTTGGCGGGGAGGAGAGTGCGGGGGCCAGCTTCCTGCGTTTCGACGGAAGTGCCTGGTCCACGGACAAGGATGGGATCCTGCTCAACCTCCTGGCTGCCGAGATCAAGGCGGTCACGGGGAAGGACCCCGCCGAGATCTATGCCGCCTACGAGGCGGAGTATGGCCGTTCCTACTATGGGAGGATCGACGCCCCGGCGACTCCCGAGGCCAAGGCGCGGCTCAAGGCGTTGCAGCCGGAGGACATTACGACCCGGGAACTGGCGGGCGAACCCATCGAGGGGATCTTCACCCGCGCCCCGGGCAACGACGCCCCCATCGGCGGGCTCAAGATCGTCACCGCCAACGGCTGGGTGGCGATGCGTCCGTCGGGGACCGAAGAGATCTATAAAATCTATGCCGAGAGTTTCCTTTCCGAAACCCATCTGGCCCGAATCCAGGAAGAGGCCCAGGCCATCGTCGCCGGCCTCATCGCCTGACAAGAAGGAAGGATCGCAGTGATTACCTATCGAATGAACTGGAACGACAAAGTGGAAGCAGCCGCCCACGGCATGATGGAGGAGGCTTACGGCCGCCTGGTGGAGGAGCGGGAACAGGGGATCGCCGGATACTACAATCTGCCGGAGGATGCCCTGCTC
>Ga0256913_10001351_pt1 | contig 12643 bp, 8 predicted proteins | sample Axial_MatmetaG_FD_185970 | JGI IMG/M metagenome (GOLD analysis project Ga0256913, IMG submission 185970) | Deep-sea worm associated microbial mat communities from Axial Seamount, Juan de Fuca Ridge, Pacific Ocean - Axial_Mat | ecosystem: Environmental > Aquatic > Marine > Oceanic > Microbial...
CGACTGGCTGGTCTGCACGTCCTGTTCCGCCGGCCCGGCCTTTGAAGGGGGCGGGGTGAAAAATGGCATGCGGGCTGCTTCGGGGGCAATTGAACAGGTACGGATCAACCCGGAAACCTACGAGCCGATGGTAATCACCATCGGCAACCGGAAAACCATGGGCATCTGCGGCTCCGGGTTGATCGACGCCGCAGCGGAGCTGCTGCTCACCGGAATTATCGAACCCAACGGCAAATTCAAACGGGACCTGGGCACCGACCGGGTTCGCGAAGGCGAAAGCGGCTGGGAATATGTCCTGGTGTACGCCGACCAGACGGCGCCTGGCATCGGGGACGTGGTAATTACCGAAGGGGATCTTGACAACCTGATCAGGACCAAGGGAGCCATCTATGCCGGCTGCCGTATCCTCCTGGAAAGCGTCGGCCTCTCCTTCGCCGAACTGGACAAACTGATTATTGCCGGCGGCTTCGGCCAGTTTATCAACCTGGAGCGGGCCATCACCATCGGCCTTTTGCCGGAAATAGAACCGGAGAAATTCATGTTTGTCGGCAACGGCGCCCTGCTCGGTTCCCGCCTGGTCTCCTTCTCCCGGGAAATGATGAAGGACGCCCGCCGGGTTGCCGACATGATGACCAACATCGAGCTGGCCAACAACATGAAATTCATGGATGAGTATGTGGCCGCCTTGTTTCTGCCCCATACTGACACCGCCGCCTTCCCGGGGGTCATGAAAATTCTTAAAGGAAACGACTGAAGGTCAGACAGGTGACAGGTATTAATAGTAAAAATTTTGTAATCATTAAATTAACGGCTAAAAAATAGCCACTCAATTTTAGGGACAACTCAACATTGCGAACGGATTCCGGCATTTTTCAAATAAAGATTTGCTGGCCACGGCCGAACAAGCGGCTGTTTAATCCGAAAGGTTCAAGGATATTATGGGAAAATCAATCGCCGTTGCCGGTAAAGGCGGGACCGGTAAAACCACACTTACCGGACTCATGCTGCGCTACCTGGCTGAAAAAGGCTTGAAACCGATTCTGGCCGTCGATGCCGATGCCAATGCCAATTTAAGTGAGGTGCTGGGGGTGGAAGTTCCCGGCACCATTGGTGACCTGCGTGAAGGCATGAAAACCGACGTCCCCACCGGCATGACCAAGGAAGCTTATATGGAATACAACATCCAGAAGCTGCTGGTGGAAACGGGGACTTATGACCTGCTGGTCATGGGCTTGCCGGAAGGGGCGGGCTGCTACTGCTATGCCAACGCCTTGTGCAAGAAATTCATTGATTTCCTGATCAATGAATATGATTATGTGGTCATGGACAACGAGGCCGGACTGGAACACCTAAGCCGCCTGCTGACCAAGGATATTGACGTGCTGATGGTGGTTTCCGATCCCAGCCTGCGGGGTATCCGCACCGCCGGCCGTATCAAGGAATTGATCGAAAAACTGCGCCTGAACATTAAAAAACTGGCTTTGGTGGTCAATCGGGCTCCCGACGGCAGGATATCTGATGAAGCCCGTCATCTCATCGATGAGCTGGGGCTGGAACTTGCCGGAATCATCCCCGAAGACCCGGTCATCGCCCAGTTTGACCGGGAAGGGAAACCAACGGTGGAAATCCCCGGGGACAGCGTTTCATACAAGGGATTGAGCGAAATTATGGCGGCAATTTTTCCCTTGTATTTGCAATAAAAATCAACTATAGAATACATCTTCTTCCGTACCAAATATGCAGTATACAATTCTTTGTACTGGTAGTACAAATAACATATAAAGATAGTACAACCTTAAAGAAAGGAGAGCAGAAACATGGCATTTGCAGCAGTGTCGGAAAAATATTCCGGCAAAATGAGAGAGTTGGAAATTGGTTCCGGTGACAAGAAGGTTGTGGTTGGCGGACAAGCCAGCATGCCTTTTTGTTCATTCGATGGTGATCTGGGGAACAAACCCATTGTCGCCATGGAAGTTTACGACATCGTGGACCCGGAATGGCCGGCGGCCGTAGTTGATCCTTTTAAGGACGTCATCAACGACCCGATTGCCTGGGCCAAGAAAAACGTTGAAGAGTACGGCGCTAAGATGATCTGCCTGCAGCTGGCGTCCACCGACCCCAACGGGGAAAATCGCGACGCCGCCTATGCTGCCGATCTGGCAAAAAAAATGGCTGAAGCCATCCCCGTCCCCCTGCTGGTCTGGGGTAGCGGCAATGTCGAAAAAGACGGCGAAGTTCTGGCCAAGGTCTGCGAAGTATGCGAAGGCATGAACCTTTTGATTGGCCCGGCCGTGGAAGAAAATTACAAAAAGATTGCCGCCGCCGCTCTCGGTTATGGCCACGCTGTGGTTTCCCAGAGCCCCATTGACGTCAACATGGCCAAACAAATGAACATCCTGATTGGCAACCTCGGCCTGCCGCTGGAAAAAATCATCATGGAACCGTCAACCGGCGCCCTGGGCTACGGAGTTGAGTACACCTACTCGGTAATGGAGCGTATCTCTCTGGCCGCCCTGGCCCAGAACGACGAGAAGATGCAGTGCCCGATGATCAACGACCTGGGCAAGGAATGCTGGAAATCCCGCGAAGTAAAACTGACGGATGTTGAAGAGCCGGCATTTGGTCCCGACATGGAAAAACGTGGTGTCCTGTGGGAAGCCATGACCGCGGTTGACATGGCCTTGTGCGGCTCAAACCTGCTGATCATGCGCAACCCCCACGCGGTGCAGCTGACCGAAGAAATTATTGATGAGTTGATGTAACCTTTAAAATTTATATATCGAAAAAGCAGGTATGAAGCCTGCGGGAGGAAAAAGCATGTCTAAAATTATTATCAGTTCAGCTATTCGCGGCGCCCACGCGATCGTTGACCGGGTAGAAGGCAAAGTCAATGCCGCCATTGAGAAATTTGGCGCTGACCATGAAGTCAAACTGCCCAACACCGCCTACTATCTGCCGGTAGTCTACGGCATGACCGGCTACAAGGTGGAAAAAATCGGCGACATGACCACGGTCATCAAGAAATGTCGCGAACTGTTGCCGGAAGTCCCGGCGGAAAACTGCTGGCTGCCTTACCTGGGCCCGGGCCTGGATGCCGGGATGGCCGCCTGCTTCGCCTTCGACGTGGAAGAAGCGCTGAAATATCTGGAAGATTGTCCTTACCTGCCGATGAAGGAAGATCCGGAAGAAACCGATGCCGACATCTGGCTGGGTGCTGCTGATGACGTCATCCTGCGGAAACGTGGGGTTGAGTTTATTGATGGATCCGCCCCCGGGTTTGCCGCCGTCGTCGGCGCTGCCAAGGATGTGGAAACGGCCGTTGCCATCGCCAAGGAGCTGCAGGAAAAAAGCATTTATGTCTTCATGGCTTCCAACACCAACGGCGTTTCCTTTGCCAAACAGTTGGAAGAAGGCGGCGTTCAGCTGGGCTGGAATACCCGTCTTGTACCATTTGGCTACGACACCTCGGCTGCCATCCACGCCCTCGGTTTCGCCACCCGCGCCGCCCTGACTTTCGGCGGCATCGCTCCCGGCGACTTTGCCGGCAACCTGAGATACAATAAAAACCGGGTTTTTGCTTTCGTGCTCGCCCTGGGTGAAGTTGATGATGAAAAATACGCCGCTGCTGCCGGCGCCATCAACTGGGGTTTCCCGACCATCGCTGACACCGACATTCCCGAAATCCTGCCCACCGGCGTCTGCACCTACGAACATGTCGTTTCCAATATTCCCCAGGAAGAAATTGTTTCCAAGGGTATTGAGGTTCGCGGCCTGAAAATCACCATCACCAAGATTGATATCCCGGTATCCTACGGACCGGCTTTCGAAGGTGAACGGATTAAGAAGGATGCCATGCAGGTGGAGCTGGGCGGCCCGAAATCCATGGGTTTCGAGTTTGCCTATTCCAAACCCCTGGACGAAGTTGAAGACGGCAAGTTTGAAGTGGTCGGCCCTGATCTGGGTGATGTTGAAGTTGGCGGTCTGCTGCCCATCGGCATCTGGATTGAACTGGCCGGGCGTAAATTCCAGGAAGATTTCGAGCCTATCCTGGAGCGTCAGTGCCATCACCTGCTGAATGGCGCTGAAGGGGTGCTGCATATCGGGCAGCGCGACATCGTCTGGATGCGGATTTCCAAAAAAGCCTACGATGCCGGTTTCACCCTGAAACATTTCGGCACCATCCTGCACGCCAAAATGCACAATGAATTCGGTGCCATTGTTGACAAAGTGCAGGTAACCATCTACACCGATGAAGCCAAGGTCAAGGAACTGCTGGGAGTGGCCCGCAAAACCTGGCATGAACGTGACAACCGCCTGGCCGACATGATCGATGAAACCACTGAAACTTTTTACTCCTGCACCCTGTGCCAGTCGTTCGCCCCGACCCACGTCTGCGTGGTAACTCCGGAGCGCCCCGGCCTTTGCGGTGCCTATAACTGGCTGGACTGCCGGGCTTCCTATGAAATCAATCCCCACGGCCCCAACCAGCCCATTGAAAAGGGTGACACCGTGGATGAGCGCCTGGGCAAATGGAAAGGGGTTGACGAATTCGTTGTTCCCGCTTCCGGAAACGCCTTTGAAAGCTTCGCCGCCTATTCGATCATGGAAGATCCCATGACTTCCTGTGGTTGCTTTGAAGCTATCGCCGCCTGTCTGTTCGCCTCCAACGCCATCATGGTTGTTGACCGCGATTATACCGGCGACACCCCCTGCGGCATGCCGTTCTCAACCCTGGCCGGTACGGTCGGCGGCGGCCTGCAGACCCCGGGTTTTGTCGGCATCTCCAAGTTCTACATCGGCAGTAAAAAGTTTATCTCAGCTGAAGGCGGCATCAAACGGCTGGCCTGGCTGCCCAAAGCCCTGAAGGAACAGCTGAAGGAAATCATTGAAAAACGCGGCGAAGAAATCGGCATTCCCAATTTCTACGACATGATCGCCACCGAGGAAAACGGGACCACGGAAGAGGAAGTCATGGCTTTCATGACTGAAGTCGGACATCCGGCCCTCGAGATGGATCCGTTGATGTAAATTATTGCAACCATTATTGAAGGAATTTTATCCGGCCCAAGGGAATCCCGTGAAAGTCGGGAGCGGACCCGCCGCTGTGATCGGGGACGAAAGCCGTAACGAACCACTGAACATTAATGTTTGGGAAGGAACGGTTAGTAGGACGATCCGTAAGCCAGAAGACCTGGCCGGGTATATCACTTTCCTCATCTCTCTTCGCGGATTACAGGAGAGTGGGGGGCAGCAATCAAACCAACTATGAAAGGAGATAAGTGAATGGGACTCACTGGAATCCAAATATTCAAATTGCTCCCCAAAACTAATTGCAAGGAATGTGGCAGCCCCACATGTTTGGCTTTTGCCATGCAGTTGGCAGCGGGTAAAGCTGAACTGGACAAATGTCCGTATGTATCTGATGAAGCCAAGGCTCAACTGAGCGAAGCTTCTGCACCGCCGATCCGCGGGGTGGAAATCGGCACCGGTGACAACGCCATTAAGGTCGGTGAAGAGCTGGTCATGTACCGGCATGAAAAAACTTTCATCAACCCGACCGCTATTGCCGTGCTGGTTAGCGATACCATGGCCGATGATGAAGTAGATGCCAAGATCAACAACCTGAACACGGTGTCGTTTGAACGTGTCGGTCTGAATTTGGCTCCCAACCTGCTGGCGGTTCAGAACGCCAGTGGCGATGCCGGAAAGTTTGAAGCCCTGGTCAATAAGGCTCTGGGTGCCACTGAAAAAGGTTTGATCCTGATCAGTGATGACCTGGCCGCCCTTGAAGCCGGCGCCAAGGCTGCCAAGGACCGCAAAGCCCTGCTGTATGCCGCCACTGTGGACAACGCTGACAAAGTGGCCGCTATTGCCAAGGAAAACAACGCTTCCGTGGTTGCCAAGGGAGACTCGGTTGAAGCTGTTTCGAACTTCACCAAGACCATTGTCGATGCCGGGGTCAAAGATATCGTCCTCGATACCGGTGCCGGCAGCCTGAAGCAGATGTTTTATGACAACCACCAGGTTCGCCGGGCAGCCCTGAAAGCCAAAAACAAGGATGTCGGCTACCCGACCATCAACATGGTCTGCAACCTGACCGATGATCCCTACAAGGAAGCTCTGTATGCGGCTATCGCCATCGCCAAGTACGGCAGCATCGTCGTCATGAGCGACGTTGACAAGGAACGGATGCTGCCGCTGCTGGTCCAGCGCCTGAACATCTACACCGACCCGCAGCGTCCGATGATCATGGACGAAGGCATCTATGAAATCAACAAGCCCGGGCCTGACTCTCCGGTTATTATTACCACCAACTTCGCCCTGACCTACTTCATTGTCTCCGCGGAAGTGGAAGCCAGCCGGGTACCCACCTGGTTGCTGATCATGGACGTGGAAGGGATGTCTGTCCTGACCGCCTGGTCTGCCGGTAAGTTTGTTGCCGACGCCATGGCGCCTTTCGTCAAGAAGAGCGGCATTACCGACAAAGTCAACCATAAAAAGATCATTATTCCCGGCTACGTGGCCCAGTTGTCCGGGGAATTCCAGGAAGAGCTTGGTGATGACTGGGAAGTGATCATCGGCACCCGCGAGGCCTCTGATCTTCCTGCTTTCCTGAAACAGATGACCGGCGCCTAAAAGAAATATGTTCAAAGAGATAGGAGCCGGCAATAATGCCAGCTCCTATCTTTTTCTCCAACTTTCACTAATAGAAAAGAGTTCTATAAAAAACGGAGGCTAAAAAAATGGCAAAAGTACTGACCCTTGCTGAAAGCATCAACATCATGTCAAAGACCATTGGTCCGGCGATCAAAGAACGTGATCCGAAACCGATCCAGAAAATGGCCATCGAGCAGGAAAAAGCCGGGGCCGACTACCAGGACCTGAATCTCGGACCGGCACGGAAGGCCGGCGACGAAATGATGGCCTGGCTGGTAAAAACCGTCGAGGAAGTGTCCTCTCTGCCCCTGGCACTGGACAGCACCAACCATGACGCCATCATTGCCGGTTTGAAGGCAACCAAAAATCCGGAAGACGCCATTGTCAATTCCATTACCGCCCAGCCTGACAGCCTGAACACCAGGATGCCGATCGTCAAAGAATTCAACTGCAACTTCGTCGCCCTGACCCTGAGCGAAGAAGGCATTCCCCGGGATGTCAATGAACGCGGCATGTGTGCAGCCGAGATTTACGGCAAAGCCCTGGAGCATGAAATTTCATCGGAAAAAATGTGGATCGATCCCATCGTCCTGCCAGTCTGCGTTGATCCCGGACAGGTGGCTTCTTTTCTCGAATTCCTGCCCTTGATTCCTGATTTTGCTCCTGGAGCCAAATCAACCTGCGGGCTCTCCAATATCTCCAACGGTACCCCGACAGAGCTGCGCCACTTTTTAAACCGAGCCTACCAGGCCATGCATAAATATTTAGGGATTTATTCCTCCATTGTTGATGCCTATGACGCGGAAATGATGGCCCTGTGCCAGGATCAAATTCCGGCGGTTGACGAACTGACCAAGAAAATGATGGAAGGCGAAGACGTTGACGAAAAATCTCTGGGCGTTGAACTGCAGGTATACTACCGCAGCATCAAATGCCTTAAAGGCGAGGTTCTTTATTCACATTCCTGGATCGAAGATTTGGTAGACAAGTACAATAAAGACTGGTACAAATAAGAACTGCGAACCGTGGAATAAAACAAACGACGACAAAAAAGCCGCACGTTGAAATAACGTGCGGCTTTTCTTTATTTGTCAGGAAACAGGTTTTGTCTTTTTGGCGAAATTATGCTTCCACTGGTTGATGCTCCTTGATCCAGCGGGCAATTTTCTGCTTATTGAAACGCCAGAATTTACTGACCTTGTAACCAGGAAGGATGCCTTTCCTGGCCATATAGTTGACATTGTCAGGGCTGGTATCAAGCATGATCGCCACGTCAACGCTGCCTATTTCCCGATCTGATCGGACAATCTTCATCAGATCTCACCTCCTCTGCAACTGCGTGAATATTTTCCGACAACTTTATCTTACATCTTTTTCGGCAGATTCCATTCATTCTTTACTGTTTTCTTAAGGTAATAATAATTATTCTCCCATCTCTTGTCAACAACAAAAAAAGCTATGGAATACATCCATAACTTTTTTAACCCGCAATCTTGTCCGGTTGTCGGAGGGTTGGTGGAGCTGAACGGGATCGAACCGTCGACCTCTTGACTGCCAGTCAAGCGCTCTCCCAGCTGAGCTACAGCCCCATGAAATCTCCTATCACCAGTCATCTTTTTGCGAGCAATTCTCCTATCATAGACAACCCTTGCTTGTCAACAGGATATTTTTTCTATTCCTCCACCACTCCCGGCATAATCTTGATATCAGCCATCTGCCGCAGCCGGTTGCGCAAATTATTTAGTTCCCTGTACTCTTTATAACGATATAATTGACGGGTAATCTGTTTTTTATCCTCACCAACAGCATTTTTTCCCGTTTCATCCATCTTTTTTTCCTTCAATTGCACCAGATAGGTTATTCCCTGAAACTCTAATGGCTCGGGATAAAGCGGGTGTTCCCGATCCAGGGCAAAAACCTTGACACTTAACTTTTTGTCCAATCCAATTTTAGGAATATAGCCTCTACCCCGGACAAAAAGTCCAGTATAATCCACTTTTAGTTTGTGTTTGGCGGCAACAACATCAAGATTTTTCTTCTCCCTGGCTTCACTGATGATGGTTGTGCCCAGCTCCTTCACTTTAGCTCTGGCCCTCTCCAGCTTGCACGCATCTTTAACTTTTGTTTCAACCTGCTTAAATTCAGGCAGGTAACTTTCCTGAATGCCTTTAACCATGAACAAGTAGCTGTTCTGACGGGGGTTCTCCACCCGCGCCAGCTTTCCAACCGGGGTTGAAAAAACTTTGGCGGCCAGCATCTTGTCGCTGCCAATCCCTTTTATACTTTCTTTTTCGGCAAAAAAACCGGTTTTCACCAGCTGATAAGACAATGTCTTGGCTTTCTCGTCAAAAGTTTCCGGACTTGCATCTTTCAGCAGGTCTGCGGCTTTATCTACCGCCTGCTTCACAACCTCCGGCAGCCGCTCCCTGACCAGCTTCTCCTTAATCTCTTTCTTCACTTCAGCAATCTTCTTGGTGTAAGCTGATTTGTGGTCATCAATTTTAATGACATGGTAACCAAAACGGGTACGTACCGGTACCTGGGTAAAAGCTCCAACACTGAGACCAAAAGCCGCTTCTTCAAAAGACTTGACCATTGCCCCCCGCGGGAACCAGCCGAGATCTCCCCCCCGGCCGGCGGATGGCCCCTGCGAGTACTGCCTGGCCAGAGCAGAGAAATCCTGCCCTTGCTTTAGCTTGGCAATAACACCCAGGGCCTTCTTATCAGCCTCATCCCAGGCAGATGCTGGCGCATCCTGCTCCACTTTAAAAAGGATATGACGGGCCTTCACTTGCTCGGGAACCACATAATCCCCCAAGTGATCATCATAATAGGCCGCAATATCCTGGTCACTGACCACAACCTGTTTTGCCAGGTCGCGGGAATCTATTTTCAACGCCACAATGTCTCGCTTCTCCGGCACCCGGAAATCCTCCCGGTGGGTGGTAAAATAATCTTCCAGATCCTTCTCGCTTACTTTTATCGCCGCAACAAAATCCTGTGGATCCAGTTTCACTAAATCCAGAGAAATTTTTTCCTTTTGCCGGCGATACAACTGCTCAACTTCCTCGTTGCTCACTTTGGCACCGGAACTGAAAAGCTGCCGGAGCTTGTCAATCAATAAATCGTCCCGCAGGCTGACTTCAAATTCGGCCGGGGTCAGGTGATTATAACTCAGCAGTTGCCGGTAGAGACGTGGATCAAACGAACCATTGCGTTGAAAAGCCACCATCTTGGCGATGCGTCCCTGGAGCTCTTCGTCACTTACTGTCAACTTGTATCGGCAGGCATAATCAAGCATCAGTTGACGATCGATCAGGCTGTTCAGCGCCTGCTGTTTCAGTTTGAGTTGAGCGGCCATTTCCGAAGTAAATTGGTTTTTATACTGCTGCTGATAGCGCTGCAGCAACCGGTCGTAAGCATCAGAAAAATCCTTGGTTGTTATGGCACTGCCATTCACCGTCGCCACCACATTTCGCTTCTTCGCAGTCATGCTGCCCACGCCCCAGAAGGAAAAAACCACGATAATGACAAAGAACGCCAGTTTGACGATCCAGGATTTCACATTTTTTCTCATGTAACGTAGCATTATAAAAAATACCTGTGCATAATAATGGTTGAAAGACGACTAGTTATAGGTAAAATCAGCGGAAAATGCAAGGTTTTTAAGGTAAAAAAGAAAGGTGGCAACCTTTCCGCGGCAGGCTTTCAGTGCCTCTCTTGTTTTCTGTGCTTCTTTTGCCGGAAGGAACGTCCCGGTCGAAGTGACATCTTTTCGTTTTCACCCCCAAGCCGGGCAACAACCCGACGGCCATTGATCATCAGGTCTGAAAATGCCCGGATGACTTCGGCTTCAAAGCGGCTGTCCGCTTCCAGCAGGGTAAAATTCTTCATGATCTCAATGCGCCCGACCCGGATTCTTGTCCCGCCGCCCCGGACAGTAGCATCATTAATTTCGCCAATCAGGCGACCGGGATTGACCCCATCTTTTTTACCGACGTTAAGGTGAAAGCGGCTAAATCGTTCCCGGCCTTTCATTGCCGGCGGCCGCTGGCCGCCAACCGCCCGGCGCTCGTGGTAATCAGCACGGCTTTTCTGTTCCGGTCCCCTGGCATTAAGGTCCGGTGCGTCCAGGTAGTAGCGCAAAAAGACATTAAATTTCTCAAGCATGAAACACCGGATAAGTTCTTCCCGTTCCAAAGGCTCAAGAGCCTCCCGGATCGCCGGCATGAACGAATCAAGCAGAGTGGCATCACCAGCCACTAACCGTTCTTTAAGCTGTCCAAGATAATGCACCATCCTCTGCCGGCAGATATCTTCACCACCGGGAATCCGGCCCTGCACGAATTTTCGTTTCAACCGCCGTTCAATTTCCTTGATTTTATATTTTTCCCGGGGCTGAACAATGGCAATGGATATACCCTCTTTGCCGGCCCTGCCGGTACGTCCGCTGCGGTGGGTATAGCTGGACACGTCATCCGGCAAATTGTAATTGATGATGTGGCTGATGTCCTTGACATCCAGTCCCCGGGCAGCCACATCGGTGGCCACCAGCAGCTGTATTTTTCGCCGCCGGAATTTATACATCACCAGGTCCCGCTGTCCCTGGGAAAGCTCGCCGTGCAAAGCATCGGCACTGTAGCCGTCCTCTATCAGTTTCTCGGCCACTTCCCTGACCTCCTGACGAGTACGGCAGAAAACAATGCCATAAATATCCGGATTGCTGTCGACAAGACGCTTCAGCGTCGGATAACGGTTTTTCGCCGCCGCCAGATAGTAGAGGTGGCGGACGTTCTCCACTCCCTGGTTGCGTTCCCCTATGGTTACCTCCACCGGCTTGTCCATATAGCGGCTGGCTATCCTGACTACTTCACGGGGCATGGTCGCCGAAAAAAGAATGGTTTTTTTGTCCACCGGCGTTGCCGCCAGAATGGCATTCAGGTCTTCCTGGAAACCCATCTGCAGCATTTCGTCGGCCTCGTCCAGGACAATGGCACGAATATTTTTGATATCGACTTTTTCTTCATTGATGAAGGCCAGGAGACGTCCGGGCGTGGCCACGATTATCTGAACCCCTTGCCGCAACTGCCGGCTCTGGTTGACAATGCTGGCGCCACCATAAACCGCAACGATTTTCACCCCGGGTAGAAAACGGGCAAATTTGTTCAGGTCTCCAGTCACCTGGACACATAATTCCCTGGTCGGGCAGAGAATCAGAAACCGGGTGCCCTGCTGCCGGTCAAGCATCTGCAGGAGAGGCAGACCGTAGGCAGCTGTCTTGCCGGTGCCAGTCTGGGAAAGGGCGACCAGGTCATGCTGCAGGGACAGGAGATGCGGAATCACCTTTTCCTGGACCGGCGTGGGGGTTGAAAAACCCAGCTGCTCAAGACCTTTAAGCAGGTCGGTAGTCAAGCCGAGTTCGGCAAATGAGATCATGGGAAAATACTCCGGAATGAAGTGACTCAACTTATCTGACTGGTGCTGAAAACAGTTGGAACAGCCTTACCGGCAGCCAGATGCAAAAAAGTTGAAAAATGATTAATTGACCGCCAGCCAGCAGCCCATCCGGAAAAATCCTCTTTCCGGATGCAGGTTGATTTCAACAGAGCAGGGCTCTGACGGCATAATTACGGTAAGGCACCCGCAGGGGATTTCCGGCCGCATACAAACAAAAGAACTCCGCCCGGTGCAATCCGGAAAGGGCCAGGAGGGTGGAAGAGGTGGTCCCGTATCCATCCAGCCTCACATTGAATCCCTGGGGAGGAATCGATTCCTGGGGGAGAGGGGTGCACAACATCCGCTTGAAACCGAGCATGATATCATCTGCTACCACCATCCCTTTCCTCCAGCGGTCAAACTGGCGCCTGGCCATCCGACTTTTCGGCGTCCGTTCCTCCCCCAGGCAACCATTGCCAATAAAATGAAATCCGGGCGACAGGGGAAACTCCTCAAAAACGGGATAATTGCTGGCCATGAAACCGCCAGA
>Ga0256913_10001352_pt1 | contig 12638 bp, 13 predicted proteins | sample Axial_MatmetaG_FD_185970 | JGI IMG/M metagenome (GOLD analysis project Ga0256913, IMG submission 185970) | Deep-sea worm associated microbial mat communities from Axial Seamount, Juan de Fuca Ridge, Pacific Ocean - Axial_Mat | ecosystem: Environmental > Aquatic > Marine > Oceanic > Microbial...
TATAATGATAAGCAATATCTGCTGCAAAATATGTTGGAAATCCATTACTTCTTCTTATAACTTCATCTTTTTCTACTCCCATTGCTTCGCCTTTTAACCAAAGAGCTCCTTCTTTTTCAATTGTATATCCATTTTTAATTAAATAGTTTATTGTTTCATCCACATATCCTTCATTGTATAAAGTTTTTTCACTAAACCAATTGTCATATGTTATTCCATAGCGTTTTAACCCTTTTTTAATATTAGCAATATTTTTAGGTAATGCATATTCGACTAAAGTTTTTTTTCTATAGTCGCTATCCTTATCTAATAAATTTTCTAAACCTTCTTCTATATATTTTTTTACATGATTTATTATATCTACCCCTTGATATCCATCTTCAGGAAACACCACTTTGTCTTCCCCTAATAATTCTTGTAAATATCTAGCTTCAAGAGAGTTCCCAAACTTTTCAATTTGATTTCCCGCATCATTTACATAAAATTCCTTATAAACTTTAAATCCCGCTTTTGAAAGCACTTTAGCTATTAAATCTCCTAAAGCCCCACCTCTTGCATTTCCCATATGTAGAGGTCCAGTAGGATTTGCAGAAACATATTCAACTATTACACTTTTATTTTGTCCATAGTCAGATTCTCCATATTGTTCTTTTGCTTCTAATATATATTTCATATTTTCATATAGCCATTGACTATTTAGATAAAAATTAATAAAACCAGGACCTGCACTTGTTGCTTTTTCAACATATGAATTTGATAAATCCATATGCTCAATTATATTCTTTGCAATTATTATAGGCGCCATTTTAGCTTGTTTTACAATAAGCATTGCAATATTCGTAGAAAATTCTCCATGCTCTTTTTCTCTTGGTTGCTCTACATTTATATCGCCTATTTGAATATTTGGAAATATATTATTATTTATACATTCTTGTATACTTAATAATATTATTTTTTTTATGCTATCTTCTAATTTATTGATTATATTCATGTTTGTTTACCTCTTTTATTGTCATATAAAATTTATTATTCGAGTTTTTGCCATCCATTAAATTTAAACTATATTCCATTTCAATAACTCCACCACTATCATCAATATTTGTATTAATACTATTAGCTTTAATTTCTATAGTAAATATTCCATATTGTGTTTCATATTTTGATATATTACTTATACCTTCTTCAAATATGAAATTTGAATTAACTGTACCTTTTCTTATAAGTTCTACAATGTTATCTTTTACTTGTAACGTTGTTGTAGTCCCTTCCATACCTGTCATTTCCGTTTCTTTATATGTAATATAGTATTTACCATTTTCACTATGATATTTTCCTTCTGTTATAAATTCAATCTCTTCTTCATTTTCACTAAATCCTTTAAGAGATATTAAAACATTTTTCATTCTTTATTGCTCCTTAATATTCTTCAATATTTATTTTATCAACCTTTATGGTATTATCCTCTAAAATATCTTTTGCCAATGGATAAAATTTACTTATTCTATCACTTGTATATAATTTAAGACTTCCTTTTCCACTTGTATTTAATAGTTTTAAATTTTTTAATACTGTTAAGGCTTCTTTTGCCACTTCACCTGCCGAATTAATTAGTGTTATTTTATTTTCTACCACTTCATTAATCGCATCTTGTAATAGTGGATAATGGGTACACCCTAAAACCAACGTATCAATTTCTTCATTAACTAAACTTTCTAAATAATATTTTATGATTTCTTTTGTTATAGTATTATTCCACCAACTTTTCCCCTCTTCAACTAATGGAACAAGTAGCGGACAACTCTTTGAATAAACGGTTATATCTTTATCAATTTTATTAATTGCATATTCATAGGCCTTACTATTAATTGTTGCCTTAGTTGCAATAACTCCTATTTTTTTCTTTTTTGTTATTGTAGTACTTATATATGCTCCAGGTTTAATAACCTCAATTATAGGTATATCTGTTTTTTCTTTTAATTGTTTTATTGCATTTGAGCTTACAGTATTACAAGCTATTATTATTGCTTTTACATTTTTAGATAATAAGAACTTAACATCTTGTATTGAATAATTAATAATAGTTTCTTTTGATTTAGATCCATATGGTGTTCGTTTACTATCTCCAAAATAAATAATGTCTTCATTAGGCATTATTTTTTTAATAGCTTTTAATACTGTTAAACCACCTAAACCTGAATCGAAAATTCCAATAGGACGCTTATCCATCTATTTAACCTCTTCTAAATCAAATACAAAGTCATATTTCTTTTTTCTGTCAATAGCATATTCTATCAACTTTGTAATAATTTTTTTATATTCTATTCCATAAGCTATCATTAATTTAGGAAACATACTTATCGTAGTGAATCCAGGCAAAGTGTTTATTTCATTTAAAATAGGTTTATTATCTTTTGTTAGAAAAAAATCAACTCTAGCTAATCCGTAACAATCTATTGCTTTAAACGCTTTTATTGCATATGCTTTGATTAATTCTTGTGTATTTTTATCTATATCATTGGGTATATAAGTTTTTTCTTCTGAAATATACTTTGCTTTATAACTATAAAAATCACTTTTTAAAACAACCTCGCCTACATTTGATACAACAACTTCATTATAATCTCCCATTACTGCACATTCTAATTCTCTTCCAACTATATATTCTTCAACAAGTATTTTGCGTTCAACTTTTTTACAAAGTTTTATACCTTCTAATAATTGTTCTTTGTTATATGCTTTTGTAACACCAACAGATGACCCTAAACAAGCCGGTTTAACAAATACTGGATAAGTAAAGATTTTTTCAATCTCAGAAATAATATATTTATTTGTGTCATCACAAGTAAACTGTAAATACTTTGCTTGTGGTATCTTTGCGTTGTTAAAGAGTACTTTACATATCGCTTTATCCATACCAATAGCCGAAGATATAACATTAGCTCCTACATATGAAACTTTTGATATTTCAAATAGCCCTTGTAAATGTCCATCTTCTCCACCTGAACCATGAATAATAGGAAATATAACATCATATGTTTTTATAAAATTAATTGATAAATCTATTTCACGTTTATTAAGTGTATTATTTATTTTCTGTATATCGCTAACAATATCTTCTTTTTTTTCTTCAAGAGAATATAATAAAAATTCATTCTTTTTACTTATTTCCAACGCATATAAATCATAAATATTATCATCAATTTCCTTTATTATTGATGATGCAGAATATCTAGACACCTCATGTTCTGTTGATACTCCCCCAAATATAAGTAATACTTTAATTTTCGCCATTTTTTTCTCCATCATCTTTATAACATGTTAATATTTCCCCATAATACAATACATGGTAATCGTCATTTGCATCATAATAGATCTTTTTAATACTACCATCTATTAACCCTGGTTCCATAGCTTGTTTATATATAACTTTACACTCAAAATATATATTACATCCACTAATTATTGGTACATTAACACTAGACCCTTGTTTAGTTTTGAAGCTGCACTCTTTAAACTTATTATAGTCTCTTCCCGACTTACTTCCACAAAAACTTAATTCGTCTTTAAAATCACCTAATTTTGGGATATTAACTGTGAAAACATTAGACTTATCAATTAATTTATAAGTATATCTTGAATATCTAACGGCAATTATCATAACCGGCTTACCCCATATAGTGCCTATGCTAGCCCAACTTATAGTCATACAATTAACTTTTTGATTATACATCGTATTTAAAAAAGCGCCATTTTTAGATAGCTGTTTCATCGCTTCTTCTGATAGGTGTGTATAATCAATTTGTTTCATTGTTACTCTCTTTCTATTTATTAAATTATATTATAGCATATTATACTTAATATTCTAAAGTGGCTTTTATTATATATTCTTTTTTAAATAAATCCAGAGAAATATCTTCCCATTCAACATTATTTTTATTACCTACTCTAAAAGTAAATATAACAGTATTTTTATCCATAAATTTATAAAAATCCATAGATTTTATATCGTAGCCAAATGCTTTTAAATCGTCAACTACTATACTATCTATATCAGCTATTAATGTAGCTTCAACTTTAATCTTAGCCATATTCTCTTTTTTATTATTAGCTTTGTCAACTCTACTTAAAAATCTTAATGTAACAAATATTATGATTGATGTAACTAACGCAATATAAAAATATCCCATTCCTACGGCAAGACCTATACATGCAACAGCCCATAAACTTGCTGCAGTTGTTAATCCTTTAACTTTAAACTTATCTCTTATAATTGTTCCTGCACCTAAAAATCCAATACCACTAATAACCTGTGCTCCAAGTCGTGATGGATCCACTCCTGAAAAATTATTAAACATATATTCAGCAATAATCATAACTAAAGCTGAACCAATACATACTAAAATATGTGTTCTAAATCCAGCTGGCATATGTTTAACTTCACGCTCATATCCTATTAATCCTCCAAATACCCCTGCTAATATTATTCTTAAAGCTATTTCTAATTCAAATGACATTTATTCGCCCCCTTTACTTATTACTTCATTTATAGCCTCCCATATTGAATCGTTTCCCCAATTAAGCTCCCATAAACAAACTCCTTTTAAATCATATTTATTAACTAATGCAACTTTTTCTTTTATACTACTTTCATCCTCTAACCACATTTTATATGTATTTCCTTTTTCATTATAAGTAGCCACATATTGTCCGCTTTCATTATCCCATTTAATTGTTGCATTTTTATCTTCAATAAGTTGTTTTGCACCATCAATAGAATAATTTCTAATATTGCATGCTCCTTTAGATGTTATTTCCCATAATCTCGTATATAAAGGTATCCCCATTACTAATTTTTGGCTATCAACCAACTCAAGTGTTTTTTCTAAATTCTTTTCTACCCAACTAACTTGAGCTTGACTCCCTGCTGTTTTAGAACTACCATAATATTGGTCATAAGTCATAACCATTATATAATCAGCTATTATACCTAATTGTTTATGATCATAACACTTTGAATAAGTTTCACTTCCTTCAGGAATACCTACTGCAACCGAAATAAGTAGATTTGATTTATGGGCTAGAGTAACTAACTCTCGTATGAATTGGGTATATACATCTTTATCTTTCAGATATATATTTTCTAAATCCACACTTATTCCATCAAATTCATATATAGCAGAAAATGCAATAATTTGTCTTATTATATTATCTCTAACATCAGTATTTCTTAAAATTTCACTAGTCATTTCTATATCACTAAAAGTGTTACTTACAAGGGGCCATACTTGATACCCTAGTTCATGGGCTTTTTGTACATAGGTTGCTTCTGCAAAACTATTAATATTCCCTGCAACATCTGCTATTTTAAACCATGTTGGTGATATGACATTTAAAACATTACTATCAACTACAGTGCTATCGCCTTTTGTTTGATTATAAAAAGCCTCCCAAGCAAATATAATGGTATCTATTGTGCCTGGAATATCTTTTCTTATATCTATAACTACCTTTTCATATTCAATATGTGTATTTAAATACTTATTTTCAATAAAACCTATAATTCCTTTACTTGTTCTAATTTTTGTCCAATCGCCCAGTGTAGAATATACAATGACTTCTATATCATTTGGATTATACATTTTATATATAGGTTTATATAATGACATATCACTTCTAATAACACCTTGCTCATTATTTATATAACCTACTATTTTATAGTTTTTAAGTTTATCAATAATCAACACATGCTCATCTTTTATTAGTTGTATATCTATATTAAATATATCTTTAAATGCCATAATTGGTACATATAATATTCCATTTACATAACGAGAACTTGCATCTAACGTATATTTTTCCATATTAAGAAAAGCTTGCAAATCATTGTTACTTATTCTAATAACTTTATCATCAGACGTAATGGTTATTTTTGCTCTATCTTTATCATAATAGATGGTATCATCAATATATTTTTTAATTAAATCAAAAGGAAGTAATATTTCTTTACCTTCTATAATTGGTTGACCGTATTCATTTACTAACTCATCTTCAATAACAATATTAATTTTATCTTTATCAAAAAAAGCAATAATATTTTTATTAGGAGAATACCTGTTTTGTATAGATTTTATAGCAAAATTTGTTATTCCTATAGATATAACAATATAGATAATTGAAATTATAATAATATTTATTTTATTTTTCATTTTTATCTCCAGCTATTTTTTAACTTAAAATCCACTTGCTTTTTTATATGCTTCAAAATTCTATCATCCGCTTCAAAAAAAAGACATGTTCTTTTATTTTTATATTGAATAATCCCAAAATATACATTTTCATTTTCAATGGCTGATATTGATTTTATATTAACTTGTACATTTCTTCCGTATTCTTCAAAATATTTAGATTTTCTTTGTGCAATTATATCAAAATCATTTAATATACCTTTAAATAATAACCTTCTTCTACTCTTATTAATTATTTTAGAAACGGTTAATAAATTTTCAACAAATTCGTATTCATATTCTATATTTCTAGATACAACAATATTATATGCTATAAAAACAGTTACTAAAATAATTACAGGCGAATATGCAATTATATGAAAAAAGAGAATGGGTATTAAACATATAATAAAACTTATAAAAACAGTTATTGCAATAATATATTTATCAAGTTTTTCTTTTGGCTTTATAACACATTTTTCAATGATATTTTCCATTTAATCACCTGCCACTTTCATATATATAATATCACAATTTTTTTAAATAATCTTAATTAGGTCCTTTATTGAGTCTATTACTAAACTAGGCTTTATATCCGATTTGCTAAGTATTTTCTTTGTGGTGGCTCCAGTTAAAACTAAAACTCCCATCATTCCATGATTAATAGCTAAGGCAATATCCGTTTTTAATCTGTCACCTACACATACTATATTCTCTCGTGATATATTGGTTTTTTCTTCAATGGCCTTTATCGTGTGTAAAAATGGTTTTCCCATTATTAATGGTTCTACACCTGTAGAGGTTTTAAACATTTCAATCATCGCTCCCGTATCTGGAATTAATCCATTTTTTGTAGGACAATTAGTATCTGGATGAGTTGCAATAAATTCAGCTCCATTACGAATAAATCTACATCCTTTTTCGATTTTTTCGTAAGTTAATGTTGTATCAAATCCAAGTACAACAATATCTGGCTCTTCTTCATTTATCTCAATACCACTATCAACAAATCCCCTAATAAGACTTGGAGTTCCTATTACATATACTTTTTTCCCTTTACGTTCTCTTTTTAAAAAACTAATAGTAACATCTCCTGAACTAAAAATTTGCTCTTTTGTTGCAACAACGTTAAGCTTTTTTAATTTTTTTTCATAATCAACCAGTGATTTTGATGAATTATTAGTAAAAAATAGGAAATCATATCCTTTTTCTTTTATTTTCTCTAAAAAGTCATTTGCTCCATCAATTAATGTTGTATCAAGATAAAATGTACCATCCATATCAAGTACAAAAAGTTTTTTTCCTTTAAATATATTATTATTATTCATTATTACTCCTATTTATTGCTCTTTTAGCTTCAATCATTATGGCACATTCAATTCTCTTTTTTTGCAATATACATGCGCTATCATTAGGTATATTTATATCACCATTTGTATAATACGAATTAGCATGACAACCACCTGAACAAAAATATTTTGCAAAGCAATCGCTGCACTTGTCTTTAGTAAATACATTGCTATTTGCAAACATATTTACCAATTCCATATTTGTTATCCCCTCGTCAACATTACCCAATAAAAATTTATCTTCACCTACAAATTGATGACATGCATATATTTTACCCTCAGGAGAAATAGCCATATATTCAAATCCTGCACCACAAGCTGCTACACGTTTAAATATACAAGGCGAATTATATAGGCTTATATTAAAATGATAAAATTTATAATCACTTTGTTCTGCATACAAAATAGCAAATTTTTCATATTCCTCAATAGCCTTTTGTATTTCTTCATCATTTAACTCAAATTCTCCTCCTGATACTGGTTCTATTGATATCTCTTTGAGCCCTAAATCTTGATAAATATGTAATACATCATTATAAAAGTCTAAATTATCCCTAGTATAGGTTCCTCTTATAAAATATGACTTACCATTTCTATTTGCTACTATTTTTTGTATGTTTCCAACAATTTTATCATATGAGCCTTCATTAGAAGGATAAACTCTTACATTATCATTTACACTTTTTCTACCATCAAGACTAAGCACAATATTATCCATATACTTATTTATGAATTGCTCGATTTCATCATTTAAGATTGTTCCATTCGTAGTTATTGTGAAATGAACTTCTTTATTATATTGTTTTTCTTGTTCTTTTGTATATGCCACTACCTGCTTAATAACATCAAAATTTAACAACGGTTCTCCCCCAAAGAAATCAACCTCTAAGTTTTTCTTAGAACCACTATTTGCAAGCAAATAATCTATAGCTCTTTTTGCTACATCATATGACATAAGACTTCTTTTACCGCCATAAGAACCTTTTTCAGCAAAACAATATTTACATCGCAAATTACAATCATGCGCAATATGAAGACACATTGCTTTCATATTAATTTTTTTAATTTTTTTATTTATGAACTTATTTTTATCAAAATCTAAAGTAAACAATGTATTATCGTTTATTAATCCATTTATTTCTTCTAAAGCTTGTTCAAGTAGTTCGTTATCATACTTGTTACTTAATTGTTCTATTATTTTTGGTAAATCCTCTTTTTCTTTAGCTCTAACAAGAATTTCTTTTGCTATATCATCAAGAATATGAATAGAGCCACTATTGACATCTAAACAAATATTTATTGAATTTAAAGTAAATACATGTATCATTTATCACCCCTCTATTTTCTTAATATAGATTATAAAAGTGATACATAAAAGTCAAGGAAATACCCTTAAAAACTCTAATAATAGGGTTTTGTGTGTAAAGATAATATTATTATCCTCTATTATAGCTAATATATGATATATTATATATGGAGGCTTATTATGAAATGTTCAATCGGACAAGATAGTCATATATTTATTAATGATGAAAATAAAGAATTGATTTTAGGTGGAGTGCCTATTCATAATCATAGACCTCTTAAAGGCAATTCCGATGCTGACGTTATCTTACATTCTTTAACAAATGCCATCTCTGGTATAACAGGTGTTAATATCTTAGGTGAAATTGCCGACGATTTATGCTTAAAAAAAGGAATCACAGATAGTACCTTATACGTAAAAGAAGCTCTTAAATATATGAATGATTATAAAATACTTCATGTTTCTTTTTCTTTAGAATGTAAAACACCCTATCTTTCGCCATATATTGATGAAATAAAAGAAAAGATATCATCAATACTAGATATCAGTATTAATGATGTAGGCTTAACAGCCACTTCTGGTGAGGGGCTTTCTTCTTTTGGTAAAGGTTTAGGAATTATGTCTTTTTGTATTTTAACGGTTGAGTAGTAAAAAATTGGCAAACTGCAAATCTTCTTGTGTTGTAATTTTAATATTGTTATAACTTCCTTCAATCATGTGTACTTCGTATCCCATTTTTTCAGCTAAACTACTATCATCAGTTGCTTCAATTTTTTCTTTTTCAGCTACATTGTGTATCTTATAGGCTATTTCATATGTAAATGCTTGTGGAGTTTGTACATTATAAAGATACTTGCGTTCTGGAGTTTCTTTAATAACATTATTATTATCCACCACTTTAATAGTATCTTTACTTTTAACACCAATGCAACAAGCTTTATATTGTTGCGTTTTTTCTATAATATTCATAACGTCTTTTTCTCTGATAAAAGGTCGTGCACCATCATGAATCAATACTATATTAGTATTTTTATTTAATTGCTTAATTCCATTAAAGACAGACTGTTGTCTGCTTTTTCCCCCGACTACACATTTTATTTTGCTATCAAAGTATTCTGATAAAAGCATCCTAAATTGTTCTATATTGTTTTTATTACAAACAACAACAATATCTATAATATCTGGAATATTAAAAAACACCCTTATAGTTCTAACTATAATTGGTGTATCTAATAAGTTAATAAGTAACTTGTTTTTAATTTTCATTCTTGTGGAATTTCCACCTGCAGCAATAACGACAGCAACTTTCATATTAATCCACCTTTGTAAATATTAATCTGCCTGCTGAGGTTTGTGTCACAGATGTAACTATAACTTTTATTGTTTGCCCAATATACTCTTTACCATTTTCAACAATAACCATGGTACCATCGTCTAAATAGCCAATTCCTTGCCCATTCTCTTTACCTTGTTTTTGTATATTAATTGTGATATTTTCCCCTTGCATAGCGGTAGTTTTTAAACTACTGCTTAGGTCGTTAATATTTAATACTTTAATGCCCGTAACCGCTGCCACTTTATTTAAATTAAAATCTAAAGTGATTATAGTACATTTATGTTTTTGAGCATATTTTAACAATTTCACATCGGTTTCTGCTTTCATTCGATCAAATTCAGTATCTTTTATCATTATATTTGAACTTTCTTTTTTTAGTTGCTCTAACAGTTCTAATCCTCTTTTTCCCTTGCTTCTTTTTGTACTGTCATTACTATCGGCTAACATTTGTAATTCCATTAATATAAATGTTGGAATCAAAAATGGTCCTTTAATAAATCCAGTTTTAATTACTTCATTAATTCTACCATCTATAATGACACATGTATCAACCACTTTAAGGGAATCTTTAGCTATAATTCCTTTAAAATTAGCAAAAGTAATTTCTTCTCTTTTCTTATAAAAAAGATACATACCTAGTAATCCAAAAAACACGTTTAAAATAACAGCAATGGGTCCACCAATAATATCAATGTTTTTTAAAGGTATTGCAATGAGATTTGCAACAAGTAAACCTATGATTACTCCTAAAAATGCTACTAATATATCGTATAATGATAAATCAGAAACTGAACGTTCTGCAATCCCAAAAAATATGTTAACACTATTTAATATTTTCCCTGAAATAAAATACACTATTAGCGCAAATACTATGCAAAAAACAACATAAAGCGATATCTTTATTATAAAAGGAATGTTAATAAAATATTCAGTTATTAAAGAGGTGATAATTGTAAAACCAGTTATTCCACCGCAAATTGCAAGTATAATTTTAAGAGTCTTAATAAACACTAATTTTTCTCCTTTTATTAAGTTACATGTTCACTAATTAATTTATCGGCTTCATCAATACTAATTTTTTTAACCAACATGATTTCGCTAGTTAAAATTTGTTTGGCAGTAGAAAGCATTTTTCTTTCTCCTGTAGAAAGTCCTTTTGCTTGCTCTCTTATAAATAGCGTCTTTATGACTCCTGCGACATCAGTGGCATTTCCTGTTTTTAATTTTTCCATGTTTTCTCTATATCGTTTATTCCAATTTGCGTTTTCAATAAATTCCATACCACTTATTGAATTTAATAAGTCGTCTGCTTCTTTAATTGTTATTATATTTCTTATACCAATACTGTCTACTGATTCAACAGGTAATAATGCTTTCATGTTACCTATTGGCATTTTTAAGACAAAATAGTCCTTTTTTTTACCTAGAATTTCTTTTTCAGTTAGATCTATAATTTCGCCTGCACCATGCATTGGATATACTACTTTATCACCTATTTTATACATTTCTCCTCCGAACTGCTAATATAAATTATATACCATATACCTTGTAGTGTCAAAAAATAAACTATTGATTTAAACTAGTTAAATAGTATATTCAAGACCTTTTTAATATTATTTACTACAACTATTTCTATCATATCACTATATTTTTTTACGTCCTTTTCATTTGCTTTAGGAATGATAGCTTTTTTAAATCCTAGCCTTTGTGCCTCTTTAATTCTTTTGTCTATAAAAGAAACCGCTCGCACTTCACCTGTAAGTCCCGCTTCTCCAATAATAATATATTCACTATTAATCTTCTTGCTATTAAAGCTTGATGCTATAGATGCCAAAATAGCCAAATCACATGAAGGTTCATTTATTTTTATTCCTCCTGCAACATTTATATATGCATCAAAGTTATATATCTTATAACCTAATACTTTTTCAAGTATCGCCATAAGCATATTAACTCTACCGTTATCTACTCCAGTAGACATACGTCTTGGAATTCCAAAAGAAGTTGCACATACAAGTGCTTGTATTTCCACCATTAGCGGCCTATTTCCTTCCATTGCAACACTAACACAAGAACCATGGGCATTTTCATCTCTTCCAGAAAGCATTCTAAGTGATGGATTTTTTATTTCTTTTAAACCCATATCTGTCATTTCAAATACACCTATTTCATTTGTGGAGCCAAACCTATTTTTAACTGCTCTTAAAATTCTAAAGTTTGAATTACTATCTCCTTCAAAATACAAAACAGTATCTACCATATGTTCTAAAATTTTAGGTCCTGCGATACTTCCTTCTTTTGTAACATGTCCTACAAGAAAGATTGCACTATCAGTTTTTTTTGCAATGTTCATTAACATTAAAGATGCATGTCTTATTTGACTTGCACTTCCTGGTACAGAGGTAAGAGTTTTAGAGTATATA
>Ga0256913_10001353_pt1 | contig 12636 bp, 9 predicted proteins | sample Axial_MatmetaG_FD_185970 | JGI IMG/M metagenome (GOLD analysis project Ga0256913, IMG submission 185970) | Deep-sea worm associated microbial mat communities from Axial Seamount, Juan de Fuca Ridge, Pacific Ocean - Axial_Mat | ecosystem: Environmental > Aquatic > Marine > Oceanic > Microbial...
TGCCTTTCAACTCCGGAAATTGTTCCGTTACCAGCTCCAGCAGTTTTTCCGCCTTGGCCGTTTTCCAGGCATTATAGGCTTCGCCGCGGTGTTTGAGCGGCAGGTTGCTCCATTGCGCAACTTCGTCGAATTTCATATATGTATGGATACTGACACAACGGCTGTACGTGCTTTCGCCGGAAACGGCAGGTGTGAACAGATAATAAAATTCAGGCCATTTTTTTCCCGAATAATAGGAGGCGTACCAGACATCTGGACGGCGGTAATAATGATAATTGTAATTCCTGTATCTGAATGTGTTTTCTTTCAGACTCAGGTGCAGGCTGAAGGCGGAAATAGTGTTTTCCTGTTGCAGCAGCCTTTTCCGGTAGGAGGAACGCAGCAGATTTTTATCCAGCATCTGAATTGTCAGCACGGGATGGATGTTGGAGATAAAGCTCTTGGCCCTGAATGTGTTCCCTTTAGCTGTTGTTACGCCTGTCAGTTTGCTGCTGTCGTGTGTGAAACCAGTTACTTCTTCCTGATTGATGATTGTTCCGCCTGCGTCCGTTATCTTTTGGGCGAGGAGTTTCGTCAGTTGCTCGCTGCCGTCTATAAATTTCCAGGCGCTGTCGATAAAATGCTTCTGGATGATTGCATGCGTATAAAAAGGTGTTTTCTCTTTCTGTCCGGCATAGGAAAAGTTGATGGCAGCCAGTACATTTTGTAGTGAAGTATTCGAAGTCAGTGCCTTGATTTTGTCGAAGGCGCCTGTGCCGAGTGAATCATGATTGGCCTTGACGGGCTCCCGCAACGGCCTCAGGTTATAGAGGTCTGTTTCTTCAGTGGTGCGGCTGATTTCTGCCATATAATTTTTGATGGAAGAAGCTTCTTCGGGAAAGTAAGACAAAAGCTGCTGCGAGAAGTGTTCCATCCCCATCGGGTATTTGTATTCTTTACCTGCTATATGGAAAACATCAAAGCCGTCAGGATCCATCTTTTTCATGGGCAGCTGATCCATCACGCCGAGATACCGGAAAATCCTGTTGATGACCTGGCCTTCGTCGAGGCTGCCGACATAGTGCATGCCTGTCCCGAAACGACAACCATGGCTGTTGAATCCCTGCAATGTGCCGCCTGATTTTGTGTTCTTTTCCAGAACACAGACGTTATATCCGTGCCTGCTGAGAATGGCGCCGCTCTCCAGCCCGCCCAGTCCGCTCCCTATAATGATAACGTCGTAATTGGTGTCCATGAGCCTGATTATTCCGTCCGAAGAAGGCCGAAATACGGTCTGTTTCGGTTAAAAATCAAAAATAGCAAAAGAATTAAAGGAAGGGAAAATAAGACTGTTTTTATTGCCTTTTGAACCAGGTGAAACCGTCTTCGTCATCGTCATATTCCTTCAGGATGTTCCGGATGCGTAATTCTTCGGTTTTTTTGGTGTAATAAATGGCGTGAGTCGTAAACTCATCCGGGTTGTGTTCTTTGTCGGGATACAAGTACATGGTGCTGTTCAGCAGCGAATAGTCATAATGCAAGGTGCCGTTGCCGTCGGCAATGTGCATGTCCCACATGCCGAATTCAACATAAACGGTTGGAGGGCCGTCTTTCACCACCCATTTGCCCACCAGCGTCTCCCTGTCGGGAAATTCTTCTTTTTTGCACGAAGAGGAGGCATAAAAAAGTAAACCTAAAGCCAGTATGAGAAAGATTTTTGTTTTCATGACGGTCATTTGCTTTGTTTGTTTCGTTCCGGTAACGTGTGTACGTAAACGGCAGGGTCAAAGATACAAAATGAGGCAGGAATTTACAAACGACGCCCTGTGTCGATGTCAAATAGCTTTATTTCTTCAGTAAATAGATCAAATTCGATGTCCTTTTCGTCTGATCTACGATGTCTAATGTCAGTTTATGCCGGGAGGCAATATCTATGATCATAGTGCGTGACACGAATTCAAGGCGGAATTTGGTTTTGTTAAACCCGAAATTCGTAGAGAAAAATTCGGTCATCCGCGTGCCGAGATGCCTTTTACGTAAGCTTTTGTCGGCATCCCTGATGATCATCATCCCGCCGTCGTTTAGTTGGCCGATGCATTTTTCGATGGTTTGCACCTGGAGTGTTTCCGGCATATAGTGAAGCACGTCATTCAGGATGAATACGTCCGATGGATAAAAGTCTATTTCGTTGATGTCGCCTGCTACAAAACGGATACGTTCATTGCTGATGGCGCAGTTTTTGGCGATCTCTATCTTTTCGGCATCATAATCCACGGCCGTAATTTCCCGTTTATCCGAATTGAGCGACAGCATAAAATCAAGATAACCATAGCCACAACCCAGATTGGTGATAACCGCCTTTTCGGGAATGATGTCGTTGAAGAATTTGTATTTGTCTTCCAGTTGTACTTTGATTTTCGTGTACCATTCCAGGACCGGCCCTTTGTACACAAAATTCTTGATGATATAGTCGTAAAAATAATCGGGCGTTTCCAGATCTTTTTTTACAATGTCATATTCTTTGATAAAATATTCCCGGATGCCCTTAGTCTGCTCTTTAATAGTCTCGCCGAATTCTTTTTTCGACAGGTCGATGCGGGGCAGTATTTTAATCTCCAGAAAGCCCCGTTTCAGGAAAAACTCGCTTTTCTTCAGGCACTGATATTGTCCGTGGATAATGATCGGAAGAATGTCGATGCCCAGATCGGTGGCGAGTTGGAAAGCCCCTTTGTGGAAGCGCCTGATGACGCCTGTGTCGCTGCGGTGGCCTTCCGGAAAGATCATGATTGAATAGCCCTCTTTCACTTTTTCGGCTGCCAATTCGGCAAACTTCTCATAGCCGATATCCTGCGGCAGGAAGCCGGCGTAGCGGATGGCTTTTCCGTGAAACGGATGGTAGTAATTGCGGGTATTGGTCAGGATCAGGACTTTAGGGGTGAGCAGCATCATCAGCATCAGGTCAACATGCGACTGGTGGTTGGCAATCACGACGGCCGGTTTGCTGAAATCTTCGTTCTCGGGATTGATGATCTTTTTCGGTGTCAGGAAGTTAAAATAGATCAGGAACCAGGTGAGTTTGCTGAAAATCACATGGAAGAACCACTGTTTTTTCTGTTGGTTACCCGGAAGCACCTCCAGAATAGCAGCCAGTAAACTCATCAGCAAAGCTTCGCTAATGAATATGATGAGCGACAGAATGGAAAAGATAAAGTCCAGAAAAGTAACCGGCCGGTTGCGCAGCCCGTTCTGATAGCTGACCAGCCAACGGAAAATGCCGGGGAGCAGGTTGAAAGTTACAAACACCACCGTGGCAATGCCGATGATAGACATCAGCGCAATGGAGCGCAGGGCAGGATGTCTGGCAAAAATCAACACGCCTATGCCGAGCAGGGTGGTAAGGACGGAGAGCAGAACCGACACTTTGTAAGACGACAGCTCTTTCGACCCGTATTTGTAGCCCTGTACCAGTCCCCGCATGATAAAAATGCTGTAGTCGATGCCCAGCCCGAATATAAATGTCAGGATGATGACATTGAAAATGTTGAAAGATATTCCGAACAGCCCCATGATGCCGACAGTCCATATCCAGCTTACCAGGACCGGTGTCATGGTGATCAGGGTGAGTTCTATGCGGCCGTATGCGATCAGAAGAATAAGAAAGACGACCGCCAGCGAAATCCACACAAGTTTGTTCAGGTTGTCATTCAGCAGACGAACAAGTTCGCTCGTAACGAGCCGTTTATCTACTACCCACACAGATGGCGTTTTGTCGAAAGTTTCGTAAACCTTTTCAATAGCTGCCGGGTCGCTGTCCACCTTCACTACATTGATGACAGCGGCCATCGTATCTGTTTGGATGATGTATTTGTTGAGCAACATGTCGTAAAGCAGTCCTGCCTGTTCCATCGTAACGGGTTGAAAATCTTTTTCAATCAGCTGTTCGAAATTCCGGAAAGCCGTTTTTTTAAACCCAAGTCTGCTGCCTTCCTCTTCGAGGGCCGTTTTCACGGCTTCCCCGTGTTGTTGCCAGAATTCTTTCCAGCGCCTGATGGCTTTTTGTTGTTCTTCTTCCGGCTTGAACAAATAGTTAACCACCGTAGCTTCTCTGATAACGCCTTGTGTTTTTAAGCTGTCAATCAGGTGCTTTGCCGTTTCGTTATGAGTGAGGGCGTCGCCGGGAGTCTGGCCGGGCGAGACAAGATAGATCGTTTTTTTAGACAGGCTTGTAACACGGTTCAGATCCTTTTCGGCCTGTTTCAGGCGGTTGCTCATGTAGTTGTTCTTCATCATGTCGGCATCAAAACCGACTCTGCCGGCGAAGAAATATAAGACTACCGTTAAAATCAGGATAAGCGGCCAGATAAGGTTCTTTTTCTTCAGGTGAAAATCAGCCAGTTTGTCGAGCAGGTTTGCTTTTGGCTTTTCTGTCACTTTGCTTCGGATCAGATGGGGCAATACAATAAGCGAGAAGAAAGCGGCACTCAGGATGCTGATGGCAGCGAATAATCCCAGATCGTTCAGCGCTTTGGAATTGAGGAAAAACAGACTTAAGAATGCAGCGGCAGTTGTAAAACTGCTCATCAGGATGGGCGTGGTGATGTCTTTGTAAAGGACTTCAATATCCAGATGTTTCCGGTAGTGCGTGAAGATGTGCAACGCATAATCCACCGAGATGCCGACCAACACAGAGCCTATACCCAATGAAATGGCAGAGATGTTCGATCTTAAAAAGTAAAAGACGGCCAGGGAAACGATGACCCCGAAAACCAGCGGCAGGAAAATGATCAGTACCGTACGTTTCTTTCTGAAAAAGGCGGTGATGGCCAGGATCAGCAGGATAGCCGCAATAGACACGGTTGTTACAATGTCTTTTTTGATCCGCCGCGCATTGCCAAGGGCTACAACGGCATTGCCGAAATAGGTGACTTTAACTTTGTTGAATGACTTTTCTTGTTCCAGTGCCGGGATCAGTTTGTCAATGTTACTGAACAGCACTTCGTTAACAGCCGAATTGCTGGTGTAGGTAGGGGTGATGATCAGCAGTAAATTCCTGTGGTCTTTGGTGATGAAGTGGCCGTTGTAGATTTCAAAGTTATCGCTTATCCGGAACATTCTGAACTTTTCCAGTGCGGGCATGGTCAGGTGTAACGGGTCGTTTTTGATCATCTTCTTCACACCGAAACCTGCCGGAGAGATCAGGGTCCGTAAGTCCCCTTCCAACGCCTGCCGGATGGACGTGTCCGTAATTTTTTCAGCCAACACCACATAGTCGGCCGAGTCGAGAAAGACAGGCAGGTGGCTGTACACGAAATCGTATAGTTTCATCATCTCCGAATCATCGGGAGGCTTTTCGATATTCCTGACCCGCCCGGGGATGTGCCTTGACGCGATGGAATCGGCCAGCCGGTTGGCAAAAGCCGCGAGCAAATCGGGATCGGCTTTTCCGGTAGTGTCTTTCAGGCTGATGTTGAAAACCACCTTCTCCATAAATTCCGAATTGTCCAGCACAAAATTCAGCCGGTTGATCTTTTTGCTTTCCGGCAATACGTTAGTGATGTCTTCGGAAAAGGAAATCCGGGAAGCATAATAAACGGAAGAAGCAATAAATGCAAGTAACAACAGCGAAAATACTGTCTTGTGTTTCTGTATCCGGTGGTATAGATAGATGAAAAATGTGCTCATATCACGAATTTGCTCCCGCTTTTTTATACCGAAACAAAACTAACAGGAAATATGACACGACAAAAACTGCCAGCCCCAGTGCCAGCCCTAAGACAAGACTTCCCGCAACATACTGATAAAGATTGTATCCCAGTTCTTTTAATGTTTCGTAAAAATGCCCGGTCATGATGCGGTCTTTCAGGTAAGCGACAGTTTCACGCGTCAACGTGCCTTCCGTTCCCAGAACGAACCCGCCTGTTTTGTAACTGAAATAAATGATAAACGGAATGACAGGGGGAATGGAAATGTTGGAAGCCACCAGGACGAGGACTTTGTTCAGCCGCAGCAACTGCGCCAGAAAAACGGCTATAAGCATCTGGAAGCCCCACACAGGTGCAATGCCCATGAAAATGCCGAAACCAAGAGCCGAAGCCACTTTGTCCGGGTTTTCGTTGTGTTGCCGCATCTGTTCTTTGACGATGTCAACAAATTTGTGCCGGGTGAAATAACGGACGAGTTTCAGCGGCCAGATGTAGAGAAGCGTGATAAGCACAAGCACTGTGTTCAGTACGCTGATTCGCGAGAAATCCTGAAACGGGCGGAAATGCGTTACCCGTTCTTCTTCCGGCGGGTAATATACCTTGACGGGAATGGGAATGACGGGAATATTACTCCATGCCGAACGTACCAGCACTTCAATTTCAAACTCGTATTTTTTTGTGTAAAATCTGGTGTTACGGTAAAGTTTTACCGGATACAGGCGGTAACCCGATTGGGTGTCGGGTAAACTGATGCCCGTTTCGAACTTAAACCAGAAATTGGAGAATTTGTTGGCAAAAGTGTTTTTCCCCGGCATGCCTTTGGCTTCAATGTTTCGTGAGCCGATGATCAGATTATCGGGATGTTCTTTCAGGGTATCGAGGAATTTCGGCAGGTCATTGGCAAAATGCTGCCCGTCGGCGTCCATGGTGATGGCGTAGTCGTAACCGAGTTCCAGAGCCTTACGAAACCCCTGCCTGATGGCATATCCCTTGCCGATGTTCTTGTCGTAACCGATGATGTTAATGCCTTTAATCTTTTCAATGATTTCCTGGGTGTCGTCTGTCGAGCCGTCGTTGACCACCAGGATATTGGCTGTGTATTTCCTGACATCGCTGATGACCCGGGCAATGGTTCCGGCGTTGTTGTATGTCGGAATAATGACACAAACATTTAGTCTGTCGAAGAGGTTTGTATGTTGGTTTTCCGGCGGCATAGTACAAATGCAAATGTAGGGAAATTGAGGGTTTGATTTGGAAATAAAAGAAGACGGTTGATATCAGAGTGCAGACTGCAGAGTGCAGACTTGAGAAGTGTTTTTGAGTGAAAGAATGATGAAGTGAGAGATTTTCTTTGCGCAACTTTGCGTGTTCTCAGCGCAGCTTTGCGTAACAGCTATAACGCAGAGGCTCGCGAAGTTCCGCAAAGGAACGCGGAGGAGTTTTTATACCGGACAGTCTGCCCGCATCAGAAATAAGGTGCTGGCTATTGCCACTTTACCTCTTCCCATTCCAACTGTAAGCCTGCTTTCCTGTTGCTGATATCCACTTTTTCAGGGTAGTCGTTGCCGGGTGTCAGCCGGATGGTTGCTTTGACGGATTTCCCTTTCCTCAGCTCGATTTTGTTTGGTTTATCAGAGGCCGGCCGGGTAAATACGGAGGCTGTATATTTGTCGAAGCGGATTGTTGTTTCCGTAGTCTCATTTTCCATGCTTTTAAAAAAAGCCGTTTCGGCATTTTTAGGATATTGTGCAAAAAGCAGCATAAAATCTGTTTTCAGCGTATTGACAATGAACTCCCTGCTCAGACTTTCCATAATGAAATTTATATGAAACCAGTCTTCTTGTTTGCCGGGCCTGATCTCAATGTCAAAAAATTTCAGTCCTATCTGCGACATGAAAACCACATGAATGTTCCGGTGTACCTTTTTAACGATGGTGATGCCCGTTAATTCCTGTCCGAAAACGCTGAAAACGGTTGAGTAAACGGCTTTGTTAAAGGTAGTGTCATATATCTCAGGAATAAGTTTGTTTTCCGTTGCCACTTGTTCCAGACCTTTATAATGCTGGTAGGAGCAGGAAGAAATTCCTGCCGTCAGCAAGACAAAAAGCAACAAAAGATGATATGACAGATGGTATTTCATGAATGTTATTGCGAAACGTTAAACACTTCCTCGGGGATGGGTTCGTTAAACACTTTATTGGAAAAAACGATGAGTGTAAAATCGTCGCCGGGCTCCTTAAATTTTACTTTAGTCACCTGCATTTCTTTTTTGTCGAAATAGATGTCTATTTCACTCAGCATATCTTTAACTTCCGGCTTGAGCGGTATCAGTCTGGCGAGATAGAACTCGTTGTTTTCCATGTAGGAAGCCTGAAAGTCCGGATTGTCCAGAAAGTTTCCGCTGACGGAAGTAACGATCATGTTGTTGATCTCTTTAAACATCCGGTTGGACTGGATGTCAAACTCTTTCACCTTTTCCCCGTCCCTGATGATAAATTTCCCGTTGTGCACAATGATGGCATAGCTGATGGGGTTAGTGTATTCCCAGACAACATTGTCTTCCTTCTGAAAGATAAAATGTCCTTCGCTTATCAGCACTTCTTCCAGCATGGTGAGGTGCTTTTCCTGTTTGAAATTGCTTTGGATGGTGTTTGTAGCCAGCGAGTAAGCTTTTACTTTTTCAATAAACGGTGTCGGGTCCGACAGCGTTTTATATCCTTCCTCCTGGCTCAGACAAGAAAATGCCATGAGAAAAAGGCCTGTGGCTGTAATGTATTTAATCCACTTCATAAACTTCAATATTAAGCATTTTATCCAGGCCGGTGATTTGATAACCGTTTTGTTGCAGCCACGGCAGAAAGTCCTCCAGAACAGGGATAATTCTTTCATGCGTATCGTGCAGCAGAATGACGGCGCCGGGATGGGTTTTCTTTTTCAATCTTTCCAGCACCTCTCCGGCTGATTTCACCGTGTCCAGTGAACGTACACTCCATCCGGCAGGTGTCAGTCCTGTTTTTTTCAATGCCTTCTTCAGCAACGGGTTGGTAACACCGAAAGGAGGGCGGAACAGACGCGGTTTTTTCCCCGTTGTACGGTAGATAACTTCATTTGTTTTTTCCAGCTCTCCGGCCATTTTTACCGACGGTAAAAAGTCAAAAAAGTTGCTGTGAGAGTAACTGTGGTTGGCAATGATGTGTTTTTTTTCAAAAGCAGCCTTTGTTATTTCAGGATGCTTTGTCACATTTTTCCCGATGCTGAAAAAGGCAGCCCTGGCTTGATTTATTTCCAGGATGTCAAGTACTTTGGGGGTGATCTCCGGATGCGGGCCGTCGTCAAAAGTAAGGGCTATTTCCTTCTTATCCGGTTTGCCTGAGTTCAGGGAGGTGAAGAAAAAGTTCATCCGGATGTTAAAAGCGCCAACCGTGACAATCGCCAGATAAAGCACAATTAAGACCAATACGGGGAGAAAACATGTGATTTTCAAAAAGAACAACACAACTAAAACCGTCAGGACAGGAAAGAACAGTATGTTCAGGTTTTTATAGGTCAACATGCCGGTTAGAAATTCAATTAACGTGCCGTTATTGTTTTTTCACGCATTTGAAAAGTGTATGGCTTACACCGATGTTTTCTGTCACTTTATCCAGAGCCAGTCCGGCTTCTTCCACCAGTTTCACCATGTCGTTGGAATGATACATCTGGCTGTTGCCGTTAGCCATAGCCGTAAAATACAATGATGTGGCATGCAGGCTGTAGGTGGAGGCTTCGTGGATTTGTTTGTCCCAGTATGTTTCCAGAATGTATAAAGAGCCGTTCTCATCGAGGGCATCGTAGGCACGTTTCAGCAGTCCGGCAATTTCTTCCTGTGAGAAACAGTCGAGAAACTGGCTCATCCAGATAGCGTCGTAGCCTTTGGGAAAAGGGATGCTGTTATCGAGTAGATTCAGGGCATGGGTGGAAATTCTTTTTTCAAGATTTTGTTCCCGGATGTTTTTTTCCGCTTCTTTGATTTGTCCGGGCAAATCAAGTATTGTCAGATGCACGTTTTTGTCATAACCGGCGCAGAAGATGCTGAATTTACCCGTATTTCCGCCTACATCAAGGATTTTTTTCGGGCGATCGGCAAACAGGTGAGGCATAACCTCGGGAAAGGCGTAATCGGAATAGAAATGATCAAAAGCAAACCAGCTTTTTCTTACCTGTTCGGGCAGTTCCGCCAGAGCTTCATAGATTGTGTTCCAGTTGCCGAACACTTTCAGCCCTTCCGGTTTTCCGTTTTTGATGGCTTCTTCGAGATGGAACATGCCCAGGTAATTGACATCGTGCGTGAAATCCATATTCACCCGTGTGAGCTCATCCCGCTCAATGAAGAAACCTGTTTTAGTCAACACATATTTTCCTTTTTTGAAACGAACCATTTTCAAACTTAACCCGGCCTCAAGCAGGACTTTAGCCCCGTAAACAGAGAGGTTAAGGTCTTTGGCAATGGCTTCCGTTTCGGCACCCTGATTGCCTTTTTCCAAAAGATAAGCCAGAATGCCCAGATCGCGCATAGCTTTGGCAGCCTGAAACATAATGGGGCCGAAAGCTATTTTTTGGGCATCAAGTTTGGCTTTGTAAGCCGACTTTTTATCATTTCCAAAATCTTCATTCATAGTCTGTACGGATATACGGGTGATCAACTTATTTTTTCACCGGCTCCCAAAAATAGTAATAATTAAACCACTGCTCAGGATAGGCGGCTATGATTTTCTCCAGGTTCTCAATATACAGGTCAATCAGTTGATTAATTGTTTCTTTCGTTGAATTGTTTTTCAAATCGGGGTAATAAGCTTCTGTAGCCGACAGGTGATAATGTGTATCGGTTTCTTTCTCTGCCGAAACAAAAATCACAGGCTTGTTGTATTTAACAGCCAGATAAAAAGGCCCTTCAGGGAATTTGGCCGGGTATCCCAGAAAAGTTTTTGTAATTGTTTTGGCTCCTTCCAGAAAGCGGTCGGCATGCATGGTAACAATCTCGTTGTTTTGCAGGGCTTTTTTCATCAGGATCAGATGCGACAGGTCTTCTTTGATTGGGATGATGTGCATGGTTCTTTTGCTCATTACCTTGTCGAGCAGTTGTTTTATCTTTTCATGCTCGGCTTCCAGCATCAGGATGTTGACTTTGGTGTTGATGCGTTCCAGCAGTTGTCCTGCTATTTCCCAGTTACCCACATGGGCGCCTATCAGCAGTCCGCCACCGCTTGCCGCCATTTTTCTGATGTTTTCTTCCCCTTCAAACTCGAAAGTGAATTTGTCGAAAAAACCGGACAACATAGCCACTTTGTCAATCAGCACCTGTCCCAGTTTGTAATTGTTTTTATAAACATACCGGAAAGATTTGAGCTTTCCGTAGCCCAGAATGGTATGGAAATAATGGAAAATGGGTTTTCTTGACTTCGGCGAAAACAGTACGAAATAAGTAACTACAAAGTGAAGGAAAAGATAAGTGAACCTGATGCCGAAGTTTTTCAGGATAAAAATAAAAAAACGATGACCGGCGACACCGCCCCTGGTCTGGCCTTTCCAGGTAGCCATTAGTTTTTGGAACGTTCTAAAATAAAGTTATATAAATCTTCCAGTTTTTTGATTTTAACCATCTGCTCACTGGTGACCTTCAGGCCAAATTCCTTTTCGATGATAACAGCAATATCAACAAAGTCAAGACTTTCAATATCAAGGTCTTCCTTCATCCTGGCGTCCGGCTTCAATTGCTCTTCCTCGAGCTCAAACTCGTCAATTAAAAAGTCGTTGACGATCGTTACAACATCTTCTCTAATCATTATTGGTCTGATAGATTTTGGTCGTGCAAAAATACTATTTAATTCATATAAATAAAAGAAGAATTTCTTCCTGCCGGGAGAATTTTATCAGAAGCGTGAAAACGGGGTTGTGAAAGGAAAATATATTTTTCCCCAATTAATGAAAAACTACAGTTTTTTCACGACCAGCGAAGAATTAGTTCCGCCAAAGCCAAATGAATTGGAAAGAAATATGTCAATCTTTTGCTCTTTGGTTTCGTTGATGATATTCAGTTTTTCGGAATATTCATCAGGGTTTTCAAAGTTGATGTTAGGGGCGATAAACGAATTGTGTGCCATGATCAGCGAATAGATAATCTCGCTGGCGCCGCCCATCCACATTTCGTGGCCGGTCATTGATTTGGTAGAGCTTACGGGTACTTTGATATCGCCGAACACTTTATGAATAGCCTGTGCTTCGTTAGTGTCACCCACAGGAGTGGAAGTGGCATGAGCGTTCAGGTAATCAATGTCTTCAGGTTTCAGGTTAGCATCTCTGAGTGCCATTTCCAATGAACGGGCAGGGCCGTCCACATTCGGGATGGAAATATGTTCTCCGTTGGAAGAAAAACCGTACCCCAGCACTTCGCCGAAGATAGGAGCGCCCCTTCGTTTGGCAGATTCATAACTTTCAAGAATGACCGTTGCTCCGCCACCGCTGGGTACTAAGCCGTCACGGTCGCGGTCAAAAGGTCTGGAAGCTTTTGCCGGGTCATCTTCTCTGACAGAAAAAGCACTTAAAGCATCGAAACTACCCATGGAAAAGGCGTTAATTTCCTGAGCTCCGCCGCAAATGATCGTGTCCTGTAAACCCTGCTTGATCATGAGATAACCCAGCCCGATGGCATGTGACCCGCTGGCACAGGCTCCGCTGATAGTAAAGTTGATACCTTTTAATTTCAGGATAACCGACAGGTTCATGGTGACTGTCGAGTTCATGGATTGGAAAATAGACCCTGAACCGATACGCACAGTCCCCTGTTTTTCGCGGATGATGTCGGTAGCTTCCACAACGGGAACAGACGAACTGTCGTTACCATATAAAATACCTACCTCGTGGCGTGTCAGGAAATCTTCATCAATGTTGGCATTCCGGAGCGCTTCCATGGTGGCCA
>Ga0256913_10001354_pt1 | contig 12632 bp, 10 predicted proteins | sample Axial_MatmetaG_FD_185970 | JGI IMG/M metagenome (GOLD analysis project Ga0256913, IMG submission 185970) | Deep-sea worm associated microbial mat communities from Axial Seamount, Juan de Fuca Ridge, Pacific Ocean - Axial_Mat | ecosystem: Environmental > Aquatic > Marine > Oceanic > Microbial...
ATAGAATTGAATGAAGTTTTCAAAAATGCACTCTCTTATGCCAAAGAACAAAGACACGAATATCTAACACTAGAGCATATATTTTTATCGATTTTGAGTAGTAAAGATGGTCAAGCTATCTTTGAGATGTTAGATGTAGATATAGATGGATTAGAAAAAGCAATAGCTTCACACATACATAGCAAGATACCATCAATCCCTAGTGACAATATAGAGCCATTTGAGACACCACTACTTAGTAAAGCTATCAATGAGATGATACACCATATCAACTCTTCAGGCAAAGATAGTGCAACTATTGGGGATATGTTAGTAGCTATATATGCACAAGAGAACACATATGCTAGTTATCTGATGAGAAAAGAGGGGATTACCAAAGTAGATATACTAGAGGTTATCTCTCACGAATTGCCCTCAGCACTATCAAGTGTTGAGACCAAAGAGGAGCAAAAAACTCAAAAGTCATATCTAGCAGAGTTTACCATAGAGCTATGTGCATTGGCAAAAGAGGGTAAGATTGACCCAGTTATTGGAAGAGATAGTGAGATACAAAGGGTGATGCAGACACTCTGTCGCCGCAAAAAAAACAATCCACTTTTAGTAGGTGAGCCAGGAGTTGGAAAGACTGCTATAGCTGAAGGGTTAGCACTCAAAATAGCCCAAGATGATGTACCAAAAGCACTCAAAGAGTCCAAAATCTTTGCACTTGATTTGGGTACTTTGGTAGCTGGGACTAAGTTTAGAGGTGATTTTGAAAAACGCCTAAAAGGTATCATCAATGAGATAAAAGGTATAGAAAAAGCGATACTATTTATAGATGAGATTCACACACTAGTAGGTGCAGGAGCTACAAGTGGTGGTAGTATGGATGCAAGTAACCTTCTAAAACCAGCACTAGCTAGAGGTGAGATGAAGTGCATAGGTGCGACTACTTATCAAGAGTTTAGAAACTTTTTTGACAAAGATAAAGCACTCTCAAGAAGATTTGCCAAAGTGGATGTAGAAGAGCCAAGTGTGAGTGATACATATCTCATACTCAAAGGTGTACAGCACAAATATGAGAATTTTCACAACATATTTTTCGATGATGAGTCGCTTCAAAGGGCTATAGATTTGTCAGTGAAGTATATACACGATAGATTTTTGCCAGATAAGGCGATGGATATCATAGATGAGGTTGGAGCATCATTTATGCTAAAAGGCAAAGAGAATGTCATCATCAAACCAAATGATATAGAGCAGATTGTTGCTTCTATGATGAAGCTACCTTCATCAGTAGTAGGAAGTGATGATATAAGCAAACTCCAAACTCTAAGCGATGAGCTAAAAAGCCACATCATAAGCCAGGATGAAGCTATAATGCAACTTACAAATGCTATCAAAAGAAGCTATGCAGGATTAAATAGCCCCAACTCTCCAATAGGCTCATTTTTGTTTGTAGGACCTACAGGGGTTGGTAAAACGGCACTAGCAACTCAGTTGGCATCTAGTATGCATATACACTTTGAGCGTATAGATATGAGTGAGTATATGGAGTCTCACGCTGTTAGCAGACTGGTCGGAGCTCCACCTGGATATGTAGGGTATGAGCAGGGTGGTTTGCTAACTGAGATTATCAAAAAACACCCTCATACTGTATTGTTGCTCGATGAGATAGAAAAAGCACATCCAGATATTATGAATATACTGCTTCAGATTATGGATGGAGCCAAGCTAACTGATAACAATGGTGTAGTGAGTGATTTTAAAAATGTGATACTCATTATGACATCAAATCTAGGTACCAAAGAGCCAAATGTTATGGGCTTTAGCAAAGATAATTCTCTTAAGACTACAAAAGCAATCAATGAGTTCTTTACGCCTGAGTTTAGAAATAGACTTAGTGCTATAGTGGAGTTCAAACCACTAGATATAGAAGCTCTAGTGCAGATTGTGGATTTGGAGATAGATAAATTAAATGAACTTTTAAGTGATAAAAACATTACTATCAAACTTACTAAAAAAGCCAAAGAGTATATAGCCAATGAGAGTTATGATATCAGCTATGGTGCTAGAGAGATAGCTAGAGTGATAGATACACAAATCAAATCACAACTCATAGATGAGGTACTCTTTGGCAAACTCAAAAATGGTGGTAAGGTTAAAGTATCACACAAAGATAACAAATTAGAGTTTACTATCTCTTCGCAGGATGATTGATGGCATCAATGTTTGATGATGATTACTTCATAACACCACTTAGTGAGTACTCATACATTTTTCCCGACCCTTCACAAGCTTCAGATGAGGGGCTTTTGGCTTATGGTGGGGATTTGAGTAGTGCTAGGATTATCACAGCATACCGCAATGGTATATTTCCGTGGTTCAACGAAGGCGATCCTATACTTTGGTGGTCTCCTAATCCAAGGCTACTTTTGTATCCCCAAAATTTCAAAGTATCCAAATCATTTCGTAAAATCCTTAGACAAAACAGATTTGAAGTTACATTTGATAGAGATTTCAAAAGTGTCATAAGGTATTGTGCTACAGTACCAAGAGATGGGCAAAATGGCACATGGATACTACCGCAGATGCAAGAAGCATACACAAGATTGCACGAAGAGGGATTTGCTCATAGTGTGGAGGTTTATCTTGATGGTAAACTTGTTGGCGGATTGTATGGTATCGCTATAGGGAGTATGTTTTGTGGGGAGTCAATGTTTTCGTTGGTATCCAATGCTTCCAAGGTAGCTTTCAAAGCACTAAGTGATGTTTTAGTAGTTAATGGATATGATTTTATAGATTGTCAGTTGAAAACTAATCATTTGGTGAGTTTGGGTGCAGTTGAAGTAAGCAGGGATGAGTTTTTATCTCAACTTCATCAAGCACTAGCAAAGCCAAAAGATATAGCTAAATGGCACAATTTTAGTTGGAGTTATAAGGAATAATAATATGGTAAATCAAGAGATTGGATTTTCACTTTGGTTGGATTTTGTTGAGAGAGATTTTCTCAAAAAAGAGTTCAAAGAGTTAATTGGTAATAATATCATCAATGGAGCTACAAGCAACCCTGCTATCTTTGCATCAGCTATTACTACTTCACCAGCATACAAAGAGCAGCTAAAATCCCTAGAGGGTAAATCACCAAAAGAGAAATATGAAGCGTTAGCGATAGAAGATATCAAAACAGCCGCAATTGCACTAAGAGAGTGTTATGATAGTGGAAATGATGGGTATATCTCTATTGAGGTTGATCCGTTTTTGTCAAATGATACAGATGCTACAGTAGCAGAAGGCAAGAGACTCTTTGAGGCTATTGGTAAGCCAAATGTGATGATAAAGGTCCCAGCGACTCCAGCTGGATATGAAGCTATGACTCGTTTGATGAGTGATGGGATATCAGTAAATGCTACACTTATCTTTTCTCCTGCTCAAGCTAAAGAGTGTTTGAAAGCTATGAAAAAAGGTATAGAAGATTATGACAATACTGGCGGATGTAGGGTAGAGGGTGTGATATCTGTATTTGTTAGTAGATTTGATAGATTGCTAGATAGCAGATTGGCTGAGCTTGGTTTGCCAACAGCAAAAACAGGTCTTTACAATGCAGCTACAATTTACAATATGATAGAATCAAACCACACTCCAGCTATCAAGACTCTGTTTGCAAGTACTGGCGTCAAAGGTGATGAGCTAGAGCCATCATATTATATAAGAGAGCTTTTAGCACCACATTCAGTCAACACTGCACCACTAAACACTATCCAAGATTATATCAAAGGTATAGAAGCATCACCAAAACTTCCCATAGCACAAAGTGAGTGTGATGAGTATTTTGAAAAATTGGCAGCTAATGGTGTGGATATGCAAGAGGTGTATAATAAGCTACTTGATGATGGCTTAGTAGCATTTGAAAAAGCATTTAGCGATATGTTAGAGACTCTAAAATAAAAGGCAAAATAATGGAAGAGAAACTCAAACTCTATCTAAGAAGTATGATTAGCAATAACGGTAGTGACTTGCATCTCAAAGCAGGCTCTATCACTAGAGTGAGAATTGAAGGTGTTTTAAAGCAGTTGGGCAAAGATATCCTTACAGCAGAAGATATTGACCTTATAGTTAGAGAGATTACTACTCAAGAACAGTATATGAGATTACAAGAAGATAAAAATCTTGATTTTACATATATTTTGGGTGAAGATTATCGATTTAGGGTTAATGTATTTTTTCAGATGGAGGGGCTTAGTGCGGTTTTTAGGATAATTCCTGTTAAGATTTTGAACTTAGATGATTTGAAACTACCAAAAATTATACATGAGTTTACTCAAATTCAAAGAGGTTTGGTCTTAGTAACAGGTGTTACAGGTAGTGGTAAATCAACAACACTAGCTGCTATTATAGATAAAATTAATCGTGAGACAAAAAAACATATTATTACTATCGAAGACCCTATAGAGTTTGTACATAAAGATAGAGGATGTCTAATCAACCAAAGAGCCATAGGTCAAGATACGCACTCTTTCTCAGATGCACTAAGAGCGGCACTAAGAGAGGACCCTGATATTATCCTAGTTGGGGAGATGAGGGATTTGGAGACTATTGATATAGCACTTCACGCTGCCAATACAGGTCACTTGGTATTTTCAACTCTGCACACATTAGATGCAAAAGAGACGATAGATAGAATTATTGGTATGTTTGCTAAAGAGGAGCAAAATCGTATTAGAGCATCTCTCGCTTCAGTTTTGGAAGGTGTTATTTCTCAGAGATTAATTCCTACAAAACAGGGAGGTAGGGCAGCTGCTGTTGAGGTTTTGAAAAAAACAGCTAGAATTGAACAGTTGATACGAGAGGGTAGAGATTATGAAATACCAGATGCTATCTTTGAAGGTAAAGAGGTTTATGGTACTCAGACATTTGACCAAGCTTTGCTTGATTTGATTAGAGAAGATAGAATTTCTGAGGATATTGCATTAGAGTATGCCTCAAATCCAGCAGATATGAAGCTCAAGTTAGAGGGTGTTGGAAAGGGAGCATTGAAAAAAAATAGTAATTCTAATGCTGATATTTTTGCATTTAAAGATGAATAAGATATTTTTAAAAAAATTTGGATATAATCACTTCCTATTTTAATACAAGGACAAAATATGTTAGAAGGTATCGTTAGAGAGAGTATCGGAAAGACTACTGCAAAGAAGCTTAGAAGAGATGGTTATCTAACAGCAAACCTATATGCCAAAGGTGTTGAAAATATACAAGCGGCATTTAAAAGAGGTGATTTTGCTAGAGCCGTTAGAAACAAAGAATCTTTGGCATTTCCTGTAAAAGTGGGAGACAAAGAGTTAAATGTAGTAATCCAAGAGTATCAACTACACCCAGTTCACGGTGAAGTTGTGCATGTAGATTTGCTTATCGCAGTTCCTGGTCAAGTGACTGATTATCTAGTGCCAGTTGTAACTCACGGAACACCTATTGGGCTTAAAAACAAAGGTGTACTTGTAATGTCAAAAAGAAGAATCAAAGTTAGAGGTGCTATAGAGAATGTACCTGCTAAATTTGATCTAAATGTTGAGCCACTAAATCGTGATGACTCTATTTTGATTAGAGATATCGAAGTACCAGAGGGTTGTAGATTGATGGATAGACCTGATGTTGCTATTTGTGGTGTAATCAAGTCTAAATAATCTTTGAAAGATATGTCGTGACACTTTTTGTAGGATTGGGTAATCCAGGAGCCAAATACGAAGATACACGACACAATATCGGCTTTAGAGTTATCGACAAACTTGTTGATGACTCTAACGCTAGAGATATCTCCAAGTCTTCATTTGAGGGCGAACTCTATCGCAGTACCAATGCACTTTTTTTAAAACCCACTACTTTTATGAATCTATCTGGCAAATCTGTAATTGCAGTTAAGAACTTTTTTAAGATTGATTTAGAGGATATTATAGTTATCCACGATGATATCGATTTGCCTTTTGGTGCAGTGCGTTTCAAAAAAGGTGGTGGACATGGTGGACACAATGGACTCAAATCTATAGATGCAGCAGTTGGCAAAGAGTATATACGAGTTAGAGTAGGTGTCGATAAGCCACAGTACAAATCACAAGTAGCAGATTATGTTTTGAGTGATTTTAGTAGTATAGAGAGTAGTAAGCTTGATATGCTTATAAATCATTGTGCCAAAGCTTGTATAGAGTTGCAAAAAGCACCACTTAATGTAGTCAAATCATTTTATTCACTCAAATCTATAGATGCTTTGGAGCAAAAAAGGTGAGTGTTTTGGTACCAAAGCTATATTTTAGATATTTGGCAAAACACTATTTTTTAAATCTCATAGCTATACTTTTAGGGCTATCGTTAGCTTTTGCTATTATTGATTTTTTTCAACATATGCAGAGTCTCAATACCACAATAAGTAGTAAAATCTTATATATCTTTTATATATGGCAAGAGGCATTAAAATTGCTTTATCCACTAGCGATAATTTTTGCTTTGATAATGACCAAGATAAACCTTATCAAACACAATAATATGTCAGCTTTTTATGCATTGGGATACAACAACAAGCAACTTATTAAGCCGATATTGGCAGTTGCATTTGGTCTGTATGCTATTTTTGCCCTCTTAAGTACTACAGAGTTTGCCTATGCCAAAGAGAAGGCTATCTCGATACTTAAAAAACAGTCATATGATTATAATGTAGATGATATATTTTTCAAATATCAAGATACATTTGTATATATGAAAAAACTCTATCCAGTAGAAAAAACGATTGAGCAAATTACGATTTTTAAGGTCAAAAACAAAAAGGTACTCTATACTATACACGCACCGTATGCGATATATGATGGACTCTCTTGGATAGCTAAAGATGCTATCTTAAAAACACACAACTACACAAACAGTCAACTAACTTCATACAAAATAGAATACAAAGAGAGTATCAAAACACTAACAGGTTACAAACCAAAGATTATCCGTTCACTATATGAGGGCAAAAGCCTTAGTACTCTTGATGCATTCAACACATATAGACTCTTAAAGCGTGAGCATATCAACACAGATAAAATCAAAACTTCACTCTATAGTGCTTTGGTGGTTCCACTCTTTGCGATAGCTTTTGTTGTTATACTATTTTTTAAGATGCCTTATCTTGGTCGTATGAGTAGTATGGGATTGGTTATAGCTGCTTCACTTGGAGCTACTTTTGTGGTGTGGGGGCTATTTTTCGGGCTTATGCGGTTAGCTAGTAGCGGTGTGGTTGCATCTGAGATTTTGTTAGTAGTACCTGTTGTTTTGCTTTGGATTTATGCTTTGTATCTATACATTTTGGGTGATAAAAAGTTGGCATAACTGTTCAAACTACATTTTAATCAAATTTTAGATAAAATCACTCATAAAATTACAATCAGGAAAATGTATGAGTTTAGATTATAAAGCTTTGGTTGAAAAGTACAATACACCACTTTATGTATATGATTTTGACTATATCACAGATAGATACACTACACTAAAAGATGCCTTCGGTGGCAAAAAATCGATTATCAATTATGCTATTAAGGCAAACTCAAATCTATCAGTTATCAGACACTTAGCTAAGCTTGGAGCTGGTGCAGATTGTGTAAGCATTGGGGAGATTCGTCGTGCTATGGATGCAGGAGTAGATAAGTATAAGATAATCTTCTCAGGTGTGGGCAAAAGAGATGATGAGATTAAAGAGGCACTAACTCGTGATATCTTGATGATAAATATTGAGAGTGAAGCTGAGATGAAAAGAGTAGAGATGATAGCCAAAGAGTTAAACAAAGAGGCTAGAATCTCAATCAGAGTAAATCCAAATATAGACCCGCAAACTCACCCATATATCTCAACAGGATTGCACGAAAACAAATTTGGTGTAGAGATAGATATGGCAAAGAGGATGTATATATATGCCAAACGCTCAGAGTATCTCAATCCTATAGGTATCCATTTTCATATAGGCTCACAGTTAACCAACCTAGATCCTATCAAAGAGGCTAGTGAGATAGTAGCTGATTTGGTAAGAAGCCTAAAAGCTATAGATATAGATATCAAGTTTTTTGATGTTGGTGGTGGTTTGGGTGTAGTATATAGTGATGAACATACTATACCAGCTACTGCATATGCAGATGCTATTATCCAGTCAATCAAGGGACTTGATATGACTATCTTGTGTGAGCCAGGTAGATATATGGTAGCCAATGCTGGAGCATTTTTTACAAGAGTGCTTTATGAGAAGATAAATGGTAAAAAGAGATTTGTCATAGTTGATGGTGCTATGAATGATCTGTTGCGTCCAAGCCTTTATAATGCTTATCACCGTATAGAAGCTCTTGGAGTAAGTGGTGATGTGAGTGATTGTGATGTGGTTGGTCCTGTTTGTGAGAGTGGAGACTTTTTGGGTAAAAATGTAGCATTGCCACCACTAAATCACAATGATATTTTAGTAGTACACTCAGCTGGTGCATATGGATTTACGATGTCAAGCAACTATAACACTAGAGGAAGAGTGGCAGAAGTTGCAATAGAGGGTGGCAAAGACAGACTTATACGAGCTAGAGAGAGTTACGAAGATCAGATTCGTTTGGAGAAAGAGTATCTACAAGATTAAGGTTACAATATGACACTAGAGACGCTACGCAAAGAGATTGACAAGATAGATGATAAGCTTTTGGAACTTTACAATGAAAGGATGGAGCTTGTACACAAAGTTGGAGAGTTAAAAAATACTACAGGTGCACCTATCTATAGACCAGAGCGAGAGAGAGCTATCATAGATAGACTTCAATCACAAAATAGTGGAAAGCTCACCGATAAAGCTATAGAAGCACTATTTTTGGAACTCTTTACAGTAGCTAGAAATCTTGAAAAACCAGAAGCAGTAGCATATCTAGGACCTGAGGCTAGTTTTACTCACCAAGCAGCTGAGAGCAAATTTGGTGCGATGAGTACATACTATCCTATCTCTACAATTCGTGGTGTTTTTAGAGAAGTAGCCAATAAAAAAGCTAAGTTTGGAGTAGTGCCGATAGAAAATAGCTCCAATGGTATAGTAAGTGATACTATCACAAGTCTGAGTGATTTTGATCTCAAAATCATAGCTGAGGTGATAGTAGATATCCACCATGTCTTAGCTTCAATTGCACCAGATATCAAAGATATCAAACGAATCTACTCCAAAGATATAGCCTTTGGGCAGTGTCAAAACTTCTTGAGTGATTTTGGTTTTGATATGGTTGAACAAATCCCAGTAGAATCCACAGCCAAAGCAGCCAAACTAGCTGCCAATGATGCTCAAAGTGCAGCTATATGCTCTCAAGTAGCAGCCAAGCTATACAATATACCAGTACTATTTGAAAATATAGAAGATAACCAAAACAATAAAACAAGATTTTTTGTAGTGAGTGATTTTGAAAATGCCCCAAGTGGCAATGACAAAACATCACTTTTGGTTCATCTACCGAACAAACCTGGTTCACTTGTGGAGTTTTTGAATGATTTTGAGAAAGCTTCTATTAACCTTACCAAGATAAAATCACACATAGTAGAAGGTGAGTCTATCTTTTTTATAGAGTTCAATGGACACAAAGATGATGAAGCTATCGCACAAATTATACAAAAGCACAAAGATTCCATCAAAGTGCTAGGTTCATATGTAAAAGAGACAGACGATATATAAGAGGAAAATATGAGATTTAACAAAGTATTAGACGGTATCAAAACTTATGAAGCAGGTAAGCCTATCGAGTTGGTAGTAAGAGAGTATGGCATAAAGCCTACAGATGTAGTCAAACTAGCATCAAATGAAAACCCAATTGGTACATCACCAAAAGTAACCCAAGCTATCATAGATAATGCCACAAAAGCACATCTATATCCAGATGATAGTATGTTTGAGCTAAAAGATGCACTCTCAAAGAGATTTGATGTAAATAGTGATCAAATCATCATAGGTGCAGGAAGCGATCAGGTACTTGAGTTTATTTCAAGAGCTTTATTGGATGAGGATAGTACAATCTTAACTTCAGCAGTTACATTTGCTATGTATGATATATATGCCAAGCAGATGGGTGCAACTATCATCAAAACTCCAAGTTATGAGCATAAGGTAGATGAGTTTGTGGAGCTATATAACAAGCACAAACCTAAGATAGTCTATATATGCACACCAAACAACCCAACAGGTGATGCTACAAGCAAAGAAGATGTATTTAAGATTATAGATGCAGTTGATAGTGATACTTTAGTAGTAGTCGATGGGGCATATATGGAGTATGCTAGTAGCAAAGATGGCAGATATCTTATAACTCCAAAAGATATCTTAGAGTATGAGAATGTAATCTATCTTGGTACATTTTCCAAAGCTTATGGATTGGGTGGTATGAGAGTTGGTTATGGTATAGCAAATAGTGCTTTGATATCACAACTATACAAACTAAGACCACCATTTAACATCTCTACGCTATCACTTGCAGCTGCGATTGCTGCTTGTGGTGATGAAGAATTTGTTCAAGAGTCTATTAAACTTCATTTTGAACAAATCACAAGATACGAAGAGTTTGCCAAAGCAAACAATATAGAGTATATTGATAGTTATACCAACTTTATTACATATATCTTTGCAGATACTCAAAACTCATCACATATCGCTAGTGAGTTGTTACAAAAAGGTGTGATTGTTAGAGATTTGGCAAGTTATGGGATGAATGCTATTCGCATAACTGTTGGTACTGCAAAGCAAAATGATAGATTGTTTGAAGAGTTGGCAAAGGTACTTTAGTGAAAAAAGTTCAGATACTAAAACCCTCATCGATTGATACACAAGAGTTTGATTTGGATTTTTTTGTATCATCATCAAATAAAAGCATAAACAAAAAACTCATAAAAAGCATAGCCAATGAGTTGGGTTTAGAGTATGATAAGAGCAAAGTAGAGTTTGCCAAAGAGATACTAAAAGCGTATATAGAAAAAAATTAAAAGAGAAGAGATATGGATATCAAAGATTATACAATAGAGCAACTCCAAGAGTTATCGCAAAAGCTTAGAGATAAAATCTTGCATACAGTTAGTCAAAATGGTGGGCATTTAAGCTCATCGATGGGGGCAGTTGATTTGATAGTAGCTATGCATAAAGTCTTTGATGCTAAAAGCGATCCATTTATCTTTGATGTATCTCACCAAGCTTATGCACACAAGCTACTTACCAATAGATGGGATGAGTTTGATACTCTAAGAACTTTTGGAGGACTTAGCGGATATACAAAGCCCCAAGAGAGTGAGTATGATTACTTTGTAGCAGGGCATAGCTCTACTTCTATCTCCATAGCAGTTGGAGCAGCCAAAGCTATCAAACTTAAAGGTGAGAGTAGAGTGCCAGTTGCACTTATAGGCGATGGTAGTATGAGTGCGGGGATGGTTTATGAAGCACTCAATGAACTAGGAGATAGAAAATACCCAGTAGTAATCATACTAAATGACAATGAGATGAGTATAGCCAAACCAATAGGTGCAATCTCCAAGCTACTTTCTCAAACAATGGCTGGTTCATTTTATCAAAAGTTTAGATTAAAAGTAGAAAAAGTTGTAGAGATGCTACCAGATAGTGCTAGTTATGTAGCCAAAAGATTTGAAGACTCTTTTAAGCTTATAACTCCAGGTATTCTTTTTGAAGAGATGGGTATTGAGTATATAGGACCAGTTGATGGACACGATATAGAATCGCTTATAGAAACTATGAATCTAGCCAAAGAGATGCAAAAACCAGTCATCATCCACGCTCAAACTACCAAAGGCAAAGGGTATGAATATGCTGAGGGTAGCAAGGAACATTGGCACGGTGTTGGTGCATTTGATTTGCAAACAGGCAAGAGTTTGAAATCTTCATCCACAAAACCATCAGCTACATCTATCTTTGCAAACAAGCTTGTAGAGTTGGCAGATAATGATGAAAAGATTGTAGGTGTAACAGCAGCGATGCCAAGTGGTACAGGATTAAACTTAGCTATGCAAAAGTATAGTGATAGATTTTGGGATGTAGCTATTGCAGAGCAACACGCAGTTACATCGATGGCAGCTTTGGCAAAAGAGGGGTTTAAGCCATTTTGTGCGATATACTCTACATTTTTGCAACGAGGGTATGACCAAGTGATTCACGATGTGGCATTGATGGATGTAGGTGTGGCGTTTGCTATAGATAGAGCAGGTATTGTAGGAGAAGATGGAGAGACTCACCAAGGTGTGTTTGATATCTCATATCTAAGAGCTATACCCAATATGACACTTTTAGCACCTTATAATGAACAGAGTTTACAAAAGGTTATGGAGTTTGCAGCTAATTATGATAAACCTTGTGCTTTTAGATACCCAAGAGGAGCATTTATAGCACCAGATACAGAAGTGGCTGATTATGAGTTAGGCAAAAGTGAGCTTATATCTGATGGTAAAGATATGCTCTTTATTGGCTATGGCAATGGCGTAGGAAGAGCAATGGAGACTGCTTCAAGATTGGAGCTTGATTTTGATATAGCAGTGCTTGATTTGAGATTTGTCAAGCCACTAGATGAAGATATGCTAAAAAAACTTGCTATGAGATTTAAAAAGTGGTATGTTTTTTCTGATTCTGCCAAGAT
>Ga0256913_10001355_pt1 | contig 12628 bp, 9 predicted proteins | sample Axial_MatmetaG_FD_185970 | JGI IMG/M metagenome (GOLD analysis project Ga0256913, IMG submission 185970) | Deep-sea worm associated microbial mat communities from Axial Seamount, Juan de Fuca Ridge, Pacific Ocean - Axial_Mat | ecosystem: Environmental > Aquatic > Marine > Oceanic > Microbial...
CGATGAAGGTTTTTTTGATTTTTTAACTATCAATTTTCTTAAACCTGAGTCCGGTTATCAGTTAGGGGCTGTTTTCTATTGGCCACTGCCTGATATTCCGAAGGACTTTATTTATGTTTTTTCGGTTGCATCCCTTAACAGCCGCGGCTGGCACAGTGAGTTTTCCAATAAGTTGGCACTATTTTCACTGCCCGAGATTGCACCGCCTTCCAAGGTTGAATTAACGCCCTCTGCTTCGATTGTTGACTTGAATTGGCAAGCTCCGCTTATACCGGACACTTTTTCCGGCGAACTTTTTTACCGGGTTTATCGCCGTCAATCTGAGGGTGAATCACATTCGCGATGGCGGTTAATTACCCCTGAAGCCTTACGTGAGACCCATTTTATTGATGTCGGCCTTAAGGACTGGCACTCATACGAGTATGTTGTAACAGCTGTAGCCGCGATTGAAAAATCATCCATTGAAAGTCAATTTTCGACACTCGCGCAGGTTACTCCAGGAGATTATACAGCTCCGGGGCAACTTGAAAACTTTTCCGCCTTTTATTATGAGGCTGGGGTTCAGCTTATCTGGGACCCTTCAACTGCAGCTGATTTATCTGGTTATAATGTTTACCGTAGAGACGATGTTTCCGGAATTGATAAGATTATTGCAGTTTTACCTCCAGTACAGCCTGAATATTTTGACTCTAAAGCAATCAGCGGCCGAACTTATTATTATCGGGTTACTGCTTTCGATACCTCGGATCGCCGGAACGAAAGTGATTCTACCCCTGAAATAGCTGTCAAGATTCAGTGACATTGCTTATTTTAATTACATTGTTGTTTTAGCTAACAGTACTCCCTGATTATAAGGTCTTTATTATGGAACCTTTTATATATCGTGACAACGCTCTTTTTTGTGAAGATGTTCCTCTATCTGAGCTTGCAGAAAAGTTTGGAACTCCCTGTTATATTTACAGTAAAGCATTTTTACTTTCCCGATGTCGAGCCTATCAGCAAGCTTTATCCGCACATAAGCACCTTGTCTGTTATTCAGTAAAAGCATCTTCAAACGTCAACCTTTTGCGGATCTTTGCAAAAGAGGGTTTAGGTTGCGATATAGTCTCCGGAGGTGAACTTTTTCGGGCTAAAATTGCCGAAGTACCCGGGCATAAAATTGTTTATTCCGGGGTCGGTAAAACTGTTGATGAAATTCGTGATGCCTTGAACTACGGCATTCTTTTTTTTAATGTTGAATCGGAAGACGAACTCCGCCTGATTAATTCTACCGCTGCTGAGATGGGGGTAGTCGCCCCAGTCTCTTTACGTGTAAACCCCGATGTTGATCCGCTTACTCACCCTTATATTTCAACAGGATTAAAAGAGAATAAATTCGGTATTCCTATGGTTGAAGCTGAACAAATATATCTTCAATCTTCTAATGATTACAAAAATATTAAATTTACCGGCATAGATTGTCATATCGGGTCTCAGTTGATTAACCTTTCTCCTTTCCGGGATACTGCTCTCAGACTCAGGTCTTTAATTGAAACTCTGCATTCACAGGGATTGAAGCTTGACTATGTTGATTTTGGCGGCGGATTAGGCATCCTTTACGATGATGAGGACGTTCCGGAAGTCACTCAATTAGTTGATATCTTTACAGAAGTATTTGCCGGCCTGGAGATTACTTTTGTTTTGGAGCCGGGCCGTTCAATGGTTGGAAACAGCGCGGTATTATTGACTAAGGTACAATATTTAAAGAGCAATGCTGAAAAGAGATTTGCTGTTGTTGATGCCGGCATGAACGATTTAATGCGTCCTACTTTATATGGTGCATTTCAGAAAATTGATAAGGTTGTCAGCACTAAACAATCTTCTCCTAATCCGGTTTATCAATATGATATTGTCGGGCCGATCTGTGAGTCCGGTGATTTTCTGGCTAAAGACAGGGCCATGCCGCCGCTTAAACAAGGAGACCTGCTGGCTGTCAGGAGTTCCGGCGCTTACGGCTTTTCCATGTCATCCAACTATAATTCCCGACCCCGTGTCACTGAATTGCTGATTGATGGTGCTTCAGTTACAGTTATCCGAGAACGGGAGACATATGAAGATTTAGTTAGAGGAGAAAATTTTGTCCGCTAATCTTTTGAGTATGACCGGATATGGGGAGGTACTCTCGCTTATTGACGACTGTGAATGGCGCTGTATTGTTCAATCGGTGAACAGTCGCAACCTCGATGCCAGGTTCCGTTTACCTTCTCGACTTAATGTCTTAGAGAATACATTTCGTAAGATTGTTCACAATCGAATTCCAAGAGGGAAGGTTGATATAACTTTTTCCTTTTCTCCCCAATCTACTGACAATATCAGCCCTGCGGATTCATCTGAATTTTTCAATGCCTCCTGGATTGCCGATTTTTGTCGTGCAGGTGAGGGTTTATTAGATACTTTATCCTGGCAGTCTTCTGATCATTTGAGGGCTACTATTTTACAGGGTGCCTTTTTGAGGAAGGATGCATTTCTTGAACCCCAATTTGAGATAGATAACGTTGCTGATCCTTTAAGCAAATTGTTACATGCAGCCTTGGACAAACATTTTACTTCGCGACAGCAGGAGGGTAAGCATCTTGCAGCTGACATCGTTGAACGTCTTTCACAACTAGATGTCTTTATTGCCGCTATATCGAAAAAGGCTGCTTTAATGCCGAACCTTTTCCGAGAAAGAATTAATCTTCGCATTGATACCATACTCAGTGACCGCAAATTTGAATTAGACCAGGCCCGGCTGTCCCAGGAGGTGGCCCATTTAATTGATAAAGCAGATGTATCTGAAGAAATTGTTCGTTTTCAGTCCCATATAACTCAATTCCTGACCGAGATAAATGATCAGTCTTCTGACCGTAAAGGCAAAAAGCTGGAATTTATTGTTCAGGAAATGTTACGGGAGGTTAATACTGTTGGTTCCAAGGCAAACCTTTTAGAGATCACCAATGGTGTTGTTGAGATCAAAAACGAACTCGAAAAGATCCGCGAACAGGTACAGAACGTTGTCTGATCATAATCCTTTCTTAATTATAGTTTCGGCCCCATCCGGATGCGGCAAGACCACATTATTAAGAATATTATTAAATAAATTATCAGGCCTTAACCTTTCAATATCTCACACGACCCGTCCCATGCGTAAAGGTGAGGTTGCCGGAGTTGATTATTTTTTTGTCACTATTGAGAAGTTCAATGCAATGCTTAAATCAGGTGATTTTATTGAATCTGCCTTAGTACATAATAACTACTATGGCACATCCTACGCATCAATTGACACCCTTTTAACTCAGGGGAATGATGTTATCTTAGACATTGATGTCCAGGGGATGCATACGTTAAAATCTGAAAATAAATATGACTTAGTCACTATCTTCATAATGCCGCCCGATCTTGATACCCTGGCATCCCGTTTACAAACCAGGGGAACCGATTCAGGTAAAGTTATAAAACAGCGCTTAATTAATGCAGAGAACGAAATTAATGCTGCCACTGACTATGATTATTTAATCACTAATGATGACTTGGATAGGGCTGTTTCTGATTTATTTTCTATAATTACAGCAGAACGTTTACGTTATTTTCGAAGAAACTCATTATAGAACAACCATCCTACAACCTTGATTAAGGAGTTACCCATGGCACGAATTACCGTTGAAGACTGTATTGAGAATGTTCAAAACCGATTTGAACTCATAGTTTTAGCTGCTACCAGATCTAAACAGATTATCAAACAGAAAGTCTCTCTTGTAGACAACTACAAAAACCGTCCTATTGTTTTATCTTTAAGGGAGATCGCTGCGAAAAAGATTTGGCCTGAAACCAACTAATCTCAGTTTTATGTTCCACGTGGAACATAAAACTATCCGCACCGGGGTGGTCCTAGATGAGCAATGAATGGGAAATATTCAAACTGCAGATAGCAGCATTATGCGGGCTTCTATTTCTTTCTCTCGCAGTGACCTGGATAATTCTTTATTATGTTCGTCTACTTGACCACCCTAACGAACGCTCTTCACATGAACTGGCAACCCCGAAATGCGGGGGAGTCGGGATAGTAACAAGTTTTATCGCCGGTGTCTACCTGTCACAACTTTGGGGTACAAAGTGTCTTATCCATCCCATGATTCTATACGCATTTATAATCCCTGTTCTACTGGTAGCAACGGTCTCTCTGGCAGACGACATCCAGGAGCTTTCCCCAAAATTCAGGCTCGGAGTACAAATTGCAGCGGCATTATTATTCCTAGGGATGACAGGCTTTGGGCATAACTCAAATACAATTATTACTGCATTATTACTCCAGGGACTATTATGGCTTGGGGCCATACTCTGGATCGTCGGCATGGCAAACTCATTCAATTTCATGGATGGCATAGACGGGTTGGCTGCAGGGCAGGGGCTGGTGGTTTCATTCTTTTTCGCCGTAATCCACTTCGGGCAGGGAGATTGCTATCTCGGTTTTATCTCATCAGTACTCCTGGTGGGGTGCCTCGGGTTTCTCGCCTTTAATTTCCCCCCGGCAAAAGTTTTCATGGGCGATGTTGGAAGCGTAAGCATCGGTTTTATTCTGGCAATAATGGCCGTATTGGCCTTCTCCAGAGATTATTCATTGCAAAACTTAATAATTATGCCCTTATTGATGGCGAACTTTCTCTTCGACACAATTACCACATTTATTCGTAGACTCATAAAAAAAGAGCCGCTGCTGCAACCACACCGCACACATCTATACCAGAAATTTGCCAGCTGCGGATTCAGTCAGCGCACTGTAACCATGACAAACTACGGCATGGCAACAATCCAGGGATTGATAATTTTACTCTTAGGAGAAAAAATCATGTTTGCAATCATTGGCTGTATTGGATTGCAGCTGCTGTATGCCGGCATGGTGCAAAAATTGAGTAAAAGATGATTACATAGAGAAATCTTGAATAACAGAAACCTAACAATCCCCAAAAAATAGTAACCGGAAAAGTAAAGATGAAAACAGCGCTTATTTTTGGAGTATCAGGTCAGGATGGAAGTTTTCTGGCAGAATTCTTACTCAAAAAAAATTACCGGGTAATAGGCGTCTCCCGGGACGCGATGGGGTCAACATTTCATAACCTTAATACCCTGGGCATAAGAAGCCGGATAGAATTAAGATCCGCTTCAATCCATGACTTCAGGAGCGTTCTTCAGGTTATCAAGCAGGAAGAACCCGATGAGATATATAATCTTGCAGGTCAGAGTTCTGTTGGTCTTTCATTTGAACAACCAGTAGAAACATTTGAAAGTATCAGTATAGCAAATTTAAATTTACTGGAAGTAATTCGCTTTCTTAATCAACCCATGATAAAACTATACAATGCAGGATCAAGTGAGATCTATGGAAATAGTGGGCAGAAAAAAATTACTGAAAAGTCAAAGCTTCGACCAAGAAGCCCATACGGCGTTGCTAAAGCAGCAGCCCTACTGCAAATCGCAAATTACAGGGAAGCTTACAATATCTATGCATGCACAGGCATTCTCTTCAACCACGAATCGTTTCTAAGGCCGGAAAGATTTGTAACCAAAAAAATCATTAAAACTGCTTGTCGAATAAAAAAAGGAATAGACAAAAAATTAAAACTGGGGAATATCAACATTAAAAGAGACTGGGGCTGGGCCCCAGAATATGTCGAAGCGATGTGGTTAATGATGCAACAAGATATTGCAGATGATTATATAGTGGCAACCGGCAAAACATACAGCTTAGGCCAATTTGTCGAAACAGCCTTTAGCACCCTGGAATTAGATTGGCATAAATATGTTGAGACAGACTCATCACTATTAAGACCGTCAGACATAGAATCAATTTATGCCAACCCGAAAAAAGCTAAAAATAAACTTGGCTGGAAAGCCAAAAATAAAATGCCAGCAGTTGTAGAAAAAATGATAAAGAAAGAAATGGAAATATAATTAAAAATAAATCAAAAAATAACTTATAAAACTTGATACTAAAGAATTAACTAAAATATGAGCCTTCTAAAAGAACTATGGGATTACAGAGGATTTATTAAAGGAAGCGTAAAACGAGAATTCCAATTAAACTATCAGAATTCAATGCTGGGTGCTGCCTGGACAATAATAAATCCACTCGCAATGATAGTAGTTTATACAGTAATCTTTTCCAAGGTAATGAAAACCAGGCTGCCGGGAAATGCAGGAACATTTTCATATAGTATATTTCTCTGTTCCGGACTATTCACTTGGAACCTCTTTGTTGAAATAACATGCAAAACCCAAAATATCTTCATTACAAACGCAAACCTAATAAAAAAACTCTCTTTCCCCCGCATAACATTACCTGTTGTCGTAGTTCTGAATGCGCTAATAAATTTTTTGATAGGCTTCTCACTATTTATTATATTTCTCATTATCACTGGAAATTTCCCGGGGTGGGTATTTATATCCATATTGCCAGTGATAACCTTACAAATAATTTTTTCAATCGGTGTCGGAATTATATTAGGTATATTAAATGTTTTTTTTAGAGACGTAGGACAACTATATAGCGTAATCCTGCAATTCTGGTTCTGGTTGACCCCAATAGTATACTCACCTACTATTATACCAGAAAAAATGAGGCTTGGATTAAAAGTAAATCCCATGGCATCGATAATGAACGCCTATCAAGGTATATTTGTCGAAAAACAAATACCTCAATGGCATAGTTTAATATACCCGGTAGTACTCGGCCTCATATTATGCATGATTGGAATAAAATTATATATACGCTGCTCAGCTGATATGGTTGACGAATTATGAGTGGTTCGATTAAAGCTGTTAATATAGGAAAAGCTTATAAAAAATATTCAAACCGATGGTCTAGACTTATAGAATGGGTCTCCCCATTCTATAAAAAACAACATGAATTAACCTGGATACTAAAGGAAATTAATTTTACTATCTCACCAGGTGAAGCAGTGGGAATTATCGGCATAAATGGAGCCGGGAAAAGTACTCTGCTTAAACTTATAACAGGCACCGCCAAACCATCTACCGGATCAATCTTTATTGACGGACAGGTATCTGCTATGCTTGAACTAGGCATGGGCTTTCACCCTGACTTTACCGGCCGGGCAAATGTAATTATGGCAGCCCAACTGATGGGGTATAACGATGAGGAGATAGAAGAAGTCATGCCTGAAGTTGAAGCCTTTGCCGAGATAGGCAACTATATAGACCAACCGGTAAGGGTATATTCAAGCGGAATGCAGGTACGCCTGGCCTTCAGCATTGCAACAGCCAGGCGTCCGGACATACTAATCGTTGATGAAGCACTATCCGTTGGTGATGATTATTTTCAACATAAAAGTTTTGACCGAATACGCAAATTCAGTAAAATGGGGACAACTTTACTCATTGTCTCACATGATAAGTCAGCAATCCAGACCCTTTGTGACCGGGCAATTCTTTTAGACAAGGGCTGCATCGCCCAAGAAGGTAAACCGGAAGCAATTATGAATTTTTACAATGCCATGATTGCTGAAAGAGAAAAAGAGGATATTACACAAGAAGAATTTAACAATGGCAAAACCCAAACAACCTCAGGTACAGGTGAAGTCAAAACAGAGGATATAGGACTGTACAACTGCGAAGATCAGAGGATTGAAAATGTACGGGTAGGTGAATCAGTAATATTGAAAGTCAGAATCAGAGTCGTTGAAAAAATAAAGACTTTAGTCCTAGGGTATGTAATCAAAGACCGCCTAGGACAGGATATGTATGGTACAAATACATGGTATACTAAACAAGTCATCAATAATTTGCAAATCGGTGATAGATATCAATTTAATATTAAGTATAAAGCTAACTTAGGAATTGGAAGTTATTCAGTCAGCATTGCACTTCATGAACAAAACACACATATAAGCGCGAATTATTATTGGCAAGATCTGGCCTTAGTATTTAATGTAATTAACACCAAAGAAGTCCAATTTGTAGGCAACAACTGGATGGAGCCCGAAATCAAAATAAAACCATATGAATAAAAATTTCTACAAAAAATTTGAAGACAAGTTTCGTGGCCCACGAAAGATTATCAAAGAAAGATTAAAGATATATCTTCCGTTTATAGAGCCTATGACCAGTATTTATCCTGAAACACAAGCTGTAGACTTAGGATGCGGACGAGGAGAATGGCTTGAAATCCTAAATGAAACAGGAATAACAGGCCAAGGGGTAGACCTTGATGATGGGATGCTGACGTTATGCCGTAAATTAAATCTTAATGCCTGCAAAAGCAAGGCCCTTGATTTTATCAAAAAACAGGAAAATGAAAGCCTGTCAATTATTACAGCAATTCACTTAGTTGAGCACATACCATTTGATGATTTAGTGGAATTGATCAGAGAATCCTTACGCGTACTTAAGCCGGCAGGAATTCTCATAATTGAAACACCAAACCCGGAAAATATAGTAGTAGGATCATCAACATTTTACACTGATCCAACCCACCAGCGACCAATCCCAATGAGTCTGCTAGGATATTTAGTAGAAAACTGTGGCTTTAACAAATGCAAAAATTTAAGGCTTCATGAAAATACATCAGCAAAGGATCTTCAACCAAATAAAATACTTTCAGTATTAAACGGCGTTAGCCCTGACTATGCAGTAATTGCCCAAAAACAAGCAGATTCAGGATTAATGGAAAAATTTACTGAAGCATTTTCAAAAGAATACGGACATAATCTAACTGATAAAGCAACAGAATATGACACATATATACAAACAAAGATTTCTGAGACAAAAAGTCAAGTCAATCAAGAAATAAGTACTCAAAATAATGAGCTGATAAAGATTAAGGATGAGATCAAAGACCAAGATATAGAACTATCGAAGATTAAAAATAAAATAAATGACCAAGATATAGAACTATCGAAGATTAAAAATAAAATAAATGACCAAGACAGTGAGCTATTAAACTTAACTCAAAAAAAAAAGGTACTTGAAGCAGAACTGATATCAGTCTATGCCAGCAAATCATGGCGTGTCACAAAACCACTGCGTGAGACAATAAAATATATTCAAGATATAAAATGTGAAAAAAAAACTGGCAGATTCTCCCTAAATCAGCAGACAAACTCATTACGAAAACAATCATACCTGAAAAGAATTAGTCCACAGCTTAAACAAAAGGGTCGATTATTGCTGAATAAGATTATTAAATCATTATTATCGCGTCCTAAAATACGATCTAAAATCATCCAAGGGCTAAACCACGTTCCCATTATAAAACTAAGAATGAAAAACTTAATGAAAAAACATGGCTTAAACACAATGATCATTATATCTCAAGATAAACACACTATAAAAATAGATTCAATCTGTGAAAAAAATAAACCGGGAGACATGACAATACAGAAAAAAAACCATAAAGGGCTTAATTCAGAGATGAAATCACCCCTCGAAAACTGGTTTAATTAATTTAATGAAGGTAAAAAGTATGAAAAAAATATTAGCCTTCTGCTTCTTTCCAGCCTTTGTGCCGACCTCAAATGGTGGTGAATCCAGGTTATTTAATTTTTACAAAAGTCTCAGCCGTCATCACCATGTAACCCTGTTAACCTCGACACACCTTAATACCGATGAAGAAAAAATATATCACGGCAGTAATTTTATTGAGCGCAGGATACCTAAGGATTCTCATTTTTCGATGACATGGGAAGAACTGGAACCATACTCAAGCGGCGGTGATCTGTCTGCAGTGAGTATAACCGTTGCAGGAAAATTTCCAACACTATTGCATAATGCCTATCTAGAAGAATACGAAAGTGCTGATTTAATAATCCATGATTTTCCCTTTACCATAGATTATGATCTATTTTTCAATGTTGATGATAAAGTCCGCATCTACAACGCGCACAATTGTGAGACATTATTGTATAAAGCATTACATCCCGAACCCAAATCTCAACCAATATGGGAAATTGTCAAGGACGCTGAAACAAAAATGCTCTCCGGTTGCGATGTAGTCCTGTACTGCAATGAAAATGATTTAAAAGAATTCAAGCACTTAGTACCAAACGCGAGATATCTCCCAGTTTTCGCACCAAACGGAATGTCTCCGCAAGTGAAAAAAGTCCACAATAAAGACAAGCAAAATATTAATTCAATAGTTTTTATCGGCAGTAAACACCCACCGAATGTTGACGCAGCAATGCAGATTGTAGATAATATTGCCCCCAGACTTCCACAAATAACCTTTCACATTATCGGAGAATGCCTACCTAAAGGGAAATATCCCAAAAATATAATCCGGCATGGATTTGTAAATGACACTGAAAAAGAAGCTTTAATTTGCCAAGCGGATCTTGCCATTAATCCCATGGGCAAGGGCAGCGGCTCGAATATTAAAGTCTTTGACCTGCTCTCGTACGCAATACCGGTCTTATCATCAGAATTCGGGATGCGGGGAATTTCCGCAGTTCATAGAAAAAATTGCTTGATCGCTCCAACCCAGGAGTTTACTAAAACAATTCAATTCTGGTCCACCCGCTACGAACAATTACAGAAGATAGGAGAAAACGGACGAATATTGGCGGTTAATAATTACAGCTGGGATGTTATCAGCAAAAATATTTCGGAAATAATTTCTACCACAAAAAAGAAAGGAGAGAAATCGGAAAAATTTATTTTGGCCTTAAATGACTATGATTCATTCAAAAATTCCGGTGGGGGCGGGGTTCGTACAAAAGGTATTTATTCCGCTATAAACAACTGGTGCCCAGTTGTATTTATATGTTTTTCAGACGATAATGAAATTACAGTCAGAAAGGAAAATGATAAAACCATAGTCTTCAGCATACCTAAAACTAAAAACCATATAGAAAACCAACAGAAAATCAACTCACTGTCTCATATTTCAGCTGATGACATAATAGCTCACCGTGAATGCCGTTTTAATCCTTGGCTGATCTCAATTTATAATATTCTCAAGAAAGGCTGCCGTAATATTATTCTTGAACATCCTTATCTGGCAAGTATACCGATTTCATACAACGATCGCTTTATTTATTCATCTCAAAATTGCGAAGTACAGATAAAAAAAGAACTGATGCAACACCATCCCTTATATTCTGACTTAATCAGTGAAGTAGAGAAGATTGAAACAGAAGCAGTAAAGCAAGCCGCGGCTGTGATTGCCGTCTCAAAACATGATGCCGACTGCTTTGCCCGAAGTACTCAAACTTCGGGACCAATAATTATTGTCCCAAACGGAGCCAGTGAACCGGCCCAACCCAATGCGAAAGAACTGGCAGCAGCCAGAAAATCAATAACTAAAGAGAAATCAGCGGTCTTTGTCGGCTCAGCGCACATACCGAATATCGACGCTGTAAAATACATTATTGAAAAACTTGCTCCGACATGTCCAGAATATGAATTCCATATTATAGGTACAGTATGTACAGCATTTCCAACTCAGAATACTAGAAATATTCATTTCTGGGGCGTGTTAAGTGAAACTATGAAATCTGCTGTTATGCAGTCCTGCAGTATTGCCCTTAACACTGTAATCACCGGCGGCGGCTCAAACATAAAACTTGCAGATTATTTAGCCAATGATCTTTATGTAGTCACAACCCCATTTGGATTGAGAGGGTACCCTAAAGAAATCAACAATTATCTGAGTGTTGCAGAGTTGAATGATTTTCCAAAAGCCACCAAAGAGGCATTCCTAAGAATTACAAATAAGGACTTTCATAAGGAACACAAATGCCGACAATTTTTTGAGAAAAAATTGTCTATGACTAACATGGCAGAAAAGATAGTAAAACTTTTGCAGAATTTGGAGCAGCCCAAAAAAAAGATACTTGTTGTAACTTACCGCTATACCAGTCCGACATTAGGTGGAGCGGAACATCATATCGAAAAATTAATTGCCGCACTTGATGCATCAAACAATTTTCAAATAGATGTCATCTCACCCGAAGTCAGTAAAATAAACAATTGGAACAGATTTGCAGAATATTATCAGTTTGATGAAAATACAACCGTTAAAACCGGGTTGATGAATGTCAGATTTGCCCGATTCCCCGTAACCAACGACAAAGATATAACGCGTGAGATTTCAGCGGCCTGGCAGGCACAGATACTATTTGATAAAGATATATATTCACAACTAAAGGATAATTTTGATCTCTCAGGGCTCGCCTGGGGTTGGGGAGAACCGGAGGGCCAAAAGAAAACTTCCCGATGGGCCTTTACCTCATGTGGTCTGCATTTACATAAAGCAACTGAAGTCCGCATCAAACTCTCCGCTCCTAACTCGATTGTTATCTGGATTAAAGATCAAGATGGGTTATTACTTAAAATGCAAAAGGTAAAAGGTTCATGTGAGATTGCATTTAACGCACCAGCCGGAACGATTGAAATTACAGCATCTGCGGCGGCGTCAGGCAGTGATGATGCCAGACCTTTAGCCTTTTATATGTCGGATCTATTTTTTGATGATCTGGCCTTTGACATCAGTAAACCTCTTTTAGCCAATGAGCTTTCGAAAAAAGATGAAAACTGGTTTCATCTTCTGGATAAAGCCCACGAAACTGCTAGGGCCTCGCTAAATATAAAATTGACC
>Ga0256913_10001356_pt1 | contig 12623 bp, 10 predicted proteins | sample Axial_MatmetaG_FD_185970 | JGI IMG/M metagenome (GOLD analysis project Ga0256913, IMG submission 185970) | Deep-sea worm associated microbial mat communities from Axial Seamount, Juan de Fuca Ridge, Pacific Ocean - Axial_Mat | ecosystem: Environmental > Aquatic > Marine > Oceanic > Microbial...
GGGATAATTTTTGTTACGAACAAATAGAACAAGGAAAAAAAGAAGGAATAGATCCATATATTATAATGGATAAAATGGCGAAAGAAATTCCAATTGGAAGTAATGGATTGCTTTATTTACCATATTTAATGGGTGAAAGAACACCTCATTTAGACCCTGATGCTAGAGGAGTATTCTTCGGATTAAGTGCATCGCATAAAAAGGCTAATTTAATTAGAGCCATACTAGAAGGGGTTGTATTTGGTATGAATGATGGGTTGGAAATTATAAAAGAAATGGGTATAAGTGCAAAAGAAATACGAGCTTCAGGCGGAGGAGGCCAAAGTGAATTATGGAGACAAATGCAAGCTGATATATTTAAAACCGATATTACTACTATTAATTCTAAAGAAGGTGGAGCGTTAGGTGTTGCGATTTTAGCAGGGGTAGCATCAGGTATCTATCCAGATGTGGTATCTGCATGTGATAATATTATTAAAGTTACAAATACTCAGCATGTTAATGAAAGCAACAGTCAAAAGTATAAAAAATCTTATGAGTTGTATAAAAAGTTATATGTATCACTTAAAGATGATTTTAAACAAATAAAAGGCATATTATAGGTATAAGGAGAAAAATTATGAGAGATAGTATTATTCGAAAAAAATTAGAAAAAGATGAAGTAGCAACATGTTTTAAAACAAATTTCAGAGAACCTAGAATTGTTGATATGATAGGACATGCAGGATTTGATAGTGTATGGACGTGTATGGAACATTGTGGCACTGATTATGGTGATATTGAAAAGCAAATATATGCCGCAAAAGCTCATGATATGGATTGTGTTGTCAGAGTTGCAAAGGGTAGTTATTCAGATTATATAAGACCTTTTGAAATGGACGCATCAGCTATAATGATTCCACATCTAATGAGTTTAGAAGAAGCAAAGCAAATTGTTTATTATACAAAATTCAATCCTATTGGCAGAAGACCTGCAGATGGCGGAAATGCAGATGGAGATTTTACTGCGTATAGTGGATTAGAATATTTAAAAAAATCAAATAGAGAAAAACTAGTTATATGCCAAATAGAAGATCCTGAACCTATGAATCAAATTGAAGAAATTGCTCAATTAGAGGGTATTGATATGTTGTTTTTTGGTCCTGGAGATTATTCTCATTCAATAGGTAAATTTGGACAAATGACAGATCCAGACGTGTTAGAACCTTGGAAAAAAGTTGCAGAAGTATGTAGGAAATATGGCAAATTCGCAGGGACTGTTGCGAATCCTAATAATATAGAAATGTTACATGATTGGGGTTATAGATTTTTAAATATGTCATCAGATGTAGGTGGATTAAAAGGCTATTTATCACAAATGATAAAAGTGTATGATAAAATAAAATAACAAATAATAAAATATATTATAATTAAAATGTTCTAGGCTATATATAACTTAGAGCATTTTTTATTCTTGAAAAAATATAGAATAAGAAATACACTTATATATAAAGGGAGAAACAATTATGGGACATAAGCCTAATATATTATTTGTTATGACAGATCAGCAATCTGCTAATATGATGAGTTGTAGTGGCACTAGTTGGGTAAACACACCAAATTTAGATAAATTAGCTAATAATGGTATTAGATTTTCACGAGCTTATTGTGGTAATCCTGTATGTGTACCTTCGCGATTTTCTATATTTACTGGTAAATTACCTGAAACTATTGGACTACGCTCTAATAGTCATAAAAAGCTACAATCTTGGTCTAAAAATATATTAAAACAGGGAATGGGACATGTTTTCAAACAAGGTGGATATCAATGTGTTTATGCAGGAAAACAACATTTCCCAGGTTATAGTGCTAAAGAACTTGGGTTTGATATATTGACAACGGATGAACGAGAAAAATTAGCAGATGAAAGTTGTAAATTTATCAAGGAAAAACATGATAAACCATGGTTACTTGTTACATCATTTATTAATCCCCATGATGTTTGCTTTAAGGGAATCGTAGATTGGCTTGATAATACAAAAGGACGAGAAAATGATGAAAGTACTATTGAATATATTACAATGAAAAAATTTGATAAAATTCCAGAGTATATGGACGAAGATTATTTCTATAACAAAGTGTGTCCAAAAGCTCCCTTAAATATGTTGCCCCAACAAGATGAACCAGAAATTTTACAAGATTTTTTAGATCAAAGGGAGTTTAAAAGATATCTTGCAAATAATTATTCAATTAAAGATTGGCGAATGCATAGATATATTTATAAAAAATTGACAGAATTAATGGATGTACAAGTGGGTAAAGTGCTAAATGCACTCGAGCAAAGTGGACAAATAAATAATACACTAGTTGTATTTACATCAGACCATGGTGATATGGATGGAAGCCATAGATTTGAACATAAGACTGTTTTATATGAAGAAGCAATAAAAATTCCATTAATAATATCTCACAAAGGAAAGTTAACTGAAGGAATAACATCGGATATACTATGTTCTAATGCCCTTGATTTATATCCAACTTTATTAGAATATGTAGGCATTAAAGTTCCTAAAGATTTAAACGGTATTAATATGATAAATGCAGTAAAATCGCCAGAACAATCACGAAAATATGTACCTATTGAAAGTGAAATTGGAAGATGTATTGTTACTAAAAACTATAGATATGTTAAATATGATTTTGGTAAAAACAATGAACAACTATATGATTATGTAAAAGATCCATTAGAAACAAAAAATCATATAAATAACCTTGATAATAAAAATGTAGTTGTAAATTTAAAAAGCATATTTAATATGCAATGGAGTAAAACACAACAAAAAGGAAATCCTTCTCCTTTATTAAAAGGTAAGTTAAGGATATAGTTTATTAATGCTGATAAAGATTATCGTTGTGTTAGTAATGATGGCGAAATTTCATTTGATAATTATATTAAAATCGACAATTCTAATCTTTCAGGGGAGATTGTTGCAAGAATGATAAAAGAACGCTTTGACTTATAATTTAATAAACAAATAAAATTGAAATGTAATATTTTTTGTTTAGTTGAGAAAAGGAAAGTTCTATAAAAAACAAAAAAGCACATAAATTTTTTATATAAGTGGAGTATATAAGCGTATGTATTGTATAATGAATAAATCAATATAATAAGGAGATAGGAACTATGTCAAAATTAGCACTATTTGGTGGGGAAAAAGCAATAACAAAAAGCGAAAAAGATATATTTAAATGGCCAATAATAACTAAGGAAGACGAAAATGCGGTTTTAGATGTGTTAAGAAAAGGTGCAATGAGTGGTACCGATATTACGAAAAAGTTTGAAAACGAATTTGCTACATGGATTGGACTTGACAAAGCATTAGGATTTTCAACTGGTACAGCGGCAATTCAATGTGCAATGTATGGATGTAAAGTTGGAATTGGAGATGAAATTATTTGTCCTACTGTAACTTATTGGGCTTCAGGGCTACAAGCCTTTACTTTAGGAGCTACAATTGTATTTGCAAATGTTGATAAAAAAACATTATGTATAGATCCAAAAGATATTGAACATAGAATATCAGAAAAAACAAAAGCAATTGTGGTTGTTCACTATTTAGGACATCCATGTGATATGGATGAAATTATGAAGATTGCTAAAAAACACAATGTAAAAGTTATTGAAGATGTTTCTCATGCACAAGGTGCTTTATATAAAGGTAAAAAAGTGGGAACATTTGGTGATGTAGCTGCAATGAGTTTGATGAGTGGTAAATCATTTGCTATTGGTGAAGCGGGAATACTAGCTACAAATAATACAGAAATATATGATAGAGCGATTGCTTTTGGACATTATTCACGATTTAACAAAGAAACAATTGAAACCAAAGATTTAGAAGAGTTTATTGGGTTGCCTCTTGGAGGGTATAAATATAGAATGCATCAGATGTCATCAGCAGTTGGAAGAGTTCAATTAAAATATTATGATGAGCGAAGTGCTGAAATAAGAAAAGCTATGAATTATTTCTGGGATTTATTAGAAGATGTTCCTGGTTTAATTGCACATAGAGTTGATGAAAAAGAAGGAAGTAACATGGGCGGTTGGTATGCAGCAAAAGGAATATATGACAGTGAGGCGTTAGGAGGTCTTTCCGTTACAAGATTTTGTGAAGCAATGAGAGCTGAAGGTGTTGATTGTAATCCAGGAGCTAATTTAGCATTACATACTCATCCGTTATTGCAAACTTGTGATGTTTATGGTCATGGCAAACCAACGAGAATAGCTAATGCGAATAGAGATGTACGTCTGTTAGATGAAAGTTTAGCACCTAGTGAAGAAATAGGAGCAATGACATATTCTATTCCGTGGTTTAAAAAGTTTTATCCTGAAATTATTGAAGAATATGCAAATGCATATAAAAAAGTAGCTATGAATTATAAAGAGTTATTAAAAGATGATCCAGGGAACCCTGATGAAATTGGAGGATGGCACTTTTTTAAACACACTAAAAAAAGTTAAAAATTAACTGGTTGAAAAACCAGTTTTTTTTATTTGTACAAATATCATATGATATAGTAAACTATTAATAAGGAATAAATGAGGTTTGTAGTGATTAATAGTATTGTATCTATAATAATGCCAGTATATAATGGCGAAAAATATATTGAGCAGTCTATAAATTCTGTTTTGATGCAAACATATAAAGATATTGAATTAATTATTTGTGATAATGAGTCTACAGATAATACAATAAATATTATAAATAACTATAAAATTTACTCAAATGTAAAAATAGTAAATTGTACAAAAAGAGGTGTTTCGTATGCTAGAAATAAAGCCCTTAGTTATGCTACAGGAAAATATATTGCATTTTTAGACGGAGATGATTTGTGGTATGAAAAGAAACTTGAATACCAAATCGATTTTATGAAAAAATATGATGTGGCATTTTGTTATTCAAGTTATGATTATATCAATGAGAGTTCTATACAAGTAAAAAATAAAAAAAGAATTGCGGATGAAAATATAACTTATAAAAAGTTGCTTAAAAATAATTCTATTGGTACTTTAACGGTGGTTATAGATAAAGAAAAAGTAAATAATATAAATTTTAAAGATATAAAACATGAAGATATGATATTGTGGTTGCAATTGCTAAAAACTGATATAAAAATTAAAGGAATTAAAAAGGTATTAGCAAGTTATAGAATAAGTAGAAAATCTCTTTCGTCAAATAAAATAAAAGCTGCAAGATGGAGATATGAAATATATAGGAAGGTAGAAAAATTTAGTGTTATTAAGAGTGTATATTATTTTGTTTTTTATACCATTAATGCAATAAAATATAGAATATGATTGAGCAATTATTAAATAAGATACCCGTTTTTTATAAAAATAAAAGGGCCCTTGAAGATCCATCTAGCTATTTAGAGTCATTAACGATTACATATGAAGATATAGTAGATGCTAAAAAAAGAATGGAACGATTTAGTGATATTATATATTATCTTTTCCCAACAACAAAAAATGGAATAATAGAATCACCATTAATTGAAGCAACCAAATTACAAAAATTGCTTTTTAGTGATATGAAAGGTAATTTATATATTAAATTAGACAGTCATCTTGATATTGCAGGTTCAATAAAGGCTAGAGGAGGCATATACGAGGTATTAAAAGTTACTGAAGAAATTTTAATTAAAAATAATATATCAATTGATGTCAGTAATATGAAAAATATTAGAAAATGTTTGAAGCAATATACTATATCTGTAGCTTCAACTGGGAATTTAGGACTTAGTATTGGAGTCATGGCATCATCCCTAGGATTTAAAGTTATTGTTCACATGTCAAAAGATGCAAAACAATGGAAAAAAGATAGATTAATAAAAAGAGGAGTACAAGTAATTGAATATGATGGAGATTTTACTTATGTTGCAATGATGGGCCGGCAGCAAGCAAAAAAAAGCCAATCCATACACTTTGTAGATGACGAAAATTCTAAGCAACTCTTTTTAGGATATGCAGTTTCAGCGCTTAGAATAAAAGAACAATTCAAAAAGCTTAATATTATAATAGATGATGAACATAAATTGCATTTATATTTACCTTGTGGAGTAGGAGGAGCCCCTGGAGGGATTACATTTGGGTTTAAGTATGTTTTTGGTAAAAACGTGAAATGTTATTTTGCTGAACCTACAAATTGTCCTAGCATGCTATTAGGCGTAATGACTAGAAAATTTGGAACATTAAATGTAAATGATTATGGTATAAAAAATAAAACACAATTAGATGGTTTGGCAGTGGCCTCACCTTCTAATTTTGTAGCACCATTAATGGAAAAATTATGTGATGGATTTTATACTGTTAATGATGATGATATGTTTAAAGAATTATATTATTTAAAAAATAGTGAGAATATAAAAATAGAACCTTCTGCAGCAGCAGGAATTTTAGGAGTACAAAGTACTGACAATATGGGTGAAAAAGGATATCATATAATATGGACAACAGGTGGGGTATTTGTGCCAAATGATATTTATGATAAAATGTATCATAAAGGAGAAATTTTATGCCAACAAAAATAGGGTTTGATTTAACGTTTATAAGCGATGTAAATAAAGTGTCTGGTGAAGAAATCGTAGCGTTATATATATTAAAAGGGTTGTGTGAAAGTGAACTTAAAAAGAAACTTGTTATTTTTGTTGATAGGAAAGTTGAAAAACAACTTAGGCGATTATATAAAAACTTAAAGATAGTAGTAACAAGAAAAAAGGGAGTAGTTTTTTATAAAAGATTTTTAAGTAGATATGTTAGGAAAAATAAACTTTCTACTATGTTTTATCCCCATGCAAGTTATAAAATGAAAAGCAAGATAGAGTGTAAGAAAATTGTAGTGTTACATGGTTTAAATTCAAAAGATATAAGTAAACGTAAAATAAGAAAAACAGTAAAGTTTTTAAGAAGTTGTGAAAGTGTTGTGGCAGTTAGTGCATTTGTTAAGAATGAATTGTTAAGTAAAAATAAAAGATTTAATAAAGAAAATATTACAGTTATTTTAAATCCATTATCAGACTTAAGAGCAGGTGTAGATATAGTATATAAAAAGAAATATATTTTGTGCGTAGGAGATAACGATAATAATAAAAATTTACTAAGTATACTAAAAGCATTTAATGAAATATCAGGAGAAATTGACCATGATTTAGTTATAATTGGTAAATTATCTGAAAAAGAAAAAGCGTATAAATACATTAAAAAATATGGTCTTGCTCATAGAGTAATTATTACTGGACATATGAATAGAGACACCTTATTTGGTTATTATAAAAATGCGGATTTATTTGTAAACGCATCTATATATGATGGCTTTGGATTAACACCAATTGAAGCACTAGCTACTGGTATTAAGGTAGTTACCACAATCACACCATCTATTGAGGCAATAAAGGATATAGAATGTGAAGGATATATTAATAAACCTAAAGATTATAATGATATAAGTGAAATAATATTAATGGCATTGCAAACACCAAAAAATGAACAGTATTTGCAAAAAAGAGCTACTCAAGTTAAAGAGTATTATAATTACAAAAAAGTGATTAGGAAATATGAACAATTAATCAAAAAGAATTTAGGAGAATAAATGGAAAGAGAAAGTCGCATAAAAAATTATTTAATTGGCTTAATAGATATTATATCAGTTGCATTTGCTTTTGCTATAGTTATAATTGTTGGAAATGGTGCGAATGAATTTGTTGAACGAATTATTAATATACGTAAAATCATTTATTTGCCTATAATAGTAGTAGTAATTGTTTTTTCTTTTTTAGATATGTACAAAAATATATATAAAAGATACATTGAAGTTATATTTAATTGTGTATTTGCAACGCTTATGGGATTTTTTGCTTTTTTCATATTTATTAATATACGAAGTTGGCAATTAACTCATATAAAAATATCATATATATATATTTATTTAATACTTTTATCTATAGTTTTAATTGAGCGACTTATAGTTGAATATTTAATTAGAAAAACTTTTAAGAGAGAAAAACTTCTGGTGATTGCAAAAGAATATGATGTATATAAAATTGCGTATAATTTAATTTCCAATAGTACAAATTCATATGAATTATCAGCAATATATATTGTAGATAATGGTATTAAAAATATAAAACAATACATTAAAGCAGCTGATAAAGTGATATTAGGTGCTAATATAGAGCAAAAATATCGTAGTGATGTAATGAAGCAATGTCAAAGTTATCATAAAAAAACACTTATGATACCTGAAATATATGATATAAATATTATGAGACCACGAGTAACACAAATAGATGATATTCCATATCTATATTTAGACAATATAGGGCTATCTAAAGTTGAAATGGATATAAAACGTTTAATTGATTTGATTTTATCGATAATTTTTATTATAACTTTATCACCACTTTTGCTTATTAGTATGCTACTAGTAAAAATTTCTTCTAAAGGGCCAATATTCTTTTTGCAAGACAGAGTATCAAAAGATGATAAAATATTTAAAATTATAAAATTTAGAACTATGATAAAAGATGCAGAAAAACATACAGGGGCAATTTTAACAAAAGAAAATGATGAAAGGGTTACAAAAATTGGTGCGTTTATGAGATCAACTCGATTAGATGAATTGCCACAATTTATAAATGTTTTAAAAGGGGATATGAGTATTGTAGGACCAAGGCCGGAACGACCAGTATTTGTTAAAAAATTTGAAAAAGAAATCCCATTATATAATAAAAGACATAGTGTGAAATCAGGGATTTCAGGGTTAGCACAAATAATGGGTAAATACTCTACGGCCGCGGAAGATAAGTTGCGCTATGATTTAATATATATTAGAAATTATTCAGTAATGTCGGATTTAAAAATATTATTTTTGACAGTAAAAACAACTATTTTAGATTTAGGCTCTAAAAGCACTAATAACAAAGTGGATTATGCTAGCTTTATTCAAAAAAGTGATATAAAGGTTATTAAGGAATAGAATATGTGGACAAAATTTACAGAAAATGATTGGTTTGTTTTGTTTGTAAAAACAAACATTGAAGAAACAATTAAACAAAATTTAATATCAACTTTTGGGGATAAGTATATTTTTTATGTACCAAAAAAAATCATGAAAGAGAGACGTGGCGGAAAATGGAAAACAGTAACAAAACCGCTATTCAAAGGGTATATAATATTTAAAGGGAATTTACAAAAAGAAGATTACTATTTAATGAATAACATTAATGACGTGTATTATGTGTTGAAAAATGAAAAAGGGCCTATACCTATGCTAAAAGATGAAATTGAATTATTAGAGAAACTTTTAAATAATAGTGAAAATGACAGCATAGGTGTTTCGGATATATATATGGTAGGTGAGGATATATATGTTGAAAATGGTCCACTGCAATCGTTAGAGGGTATTATTGTATCTGTAAATAAAAGAAAAGGAAGAGCAAAAGTTAGATTGTCGGTAGGTGGCAATGAAAAATTAATTGATTTATCAATTAATTTTATTAATCATAAAAACCAAACTAAAGAAAATTTATTAAAACTTGGAGGTAATTAGTGAGTATTAGAGTATCAACACCAAGTAGGCTATGCTTATTTGGGGAACATTTAGATTATTTATCCTTAGAAGTTATTACTATGGCTATTGACTTGCGTTTTTATGCACAAATAGAAAAAAGAAATGATGGCAAAATAGTGATTGAAATAAAAGATTCTAGTATCGATACCTTGAATCAAAAAAATGAATTTAACAAATATGAAAAAATAATATTTAGTTGTATAGATAATATTAGATATAAAAGTAAGCGAGATTATTTTAAAAGTTCAGTAAATGTAATAAAAAAAAGAGGATATGATATTTCCTGTGGATTTAATGTAAAAATGGATTCAGAAATTCCAATTGGCAAAGGAATGTGTTCTTCAAGCACTATGATTGTAGCATTTATAAAAGCTATTTTAGAAGCAATTGATGCTGATATAAAAAACAGTAAAAAAGACATTGTGGAATTAGCGTATCAAGCAGAAGTTACAGAATTTAACGAACCTGGAGGGAAGATGGACCATATTGCTAGTGTTTACGGAGGCATATGTCATTTTGATTTTAAAGATATAGATAATCCAAAGGTTGAAAAACTTATAGGGATACCACAGGGTGATTTTATTTTGGTAGACAGTAAAGAGCGAAAAGATACAATCAATGTTTTGAAAAACGCAAAACAGCCAGTATTGGTCGCTTTACAAGACACACCAACTATTAGAGAGATGTATGAAAAAAACAATTATTTAGAAAAGATAAAGAATATTGATAATAAATTACGCAAACCTCTTTTAGCGGCTATTGATAATTATATAATATTAAAGAAATTTTTACATGACATAAAAGAAGAGAATTTAAGTCATAATAGTTTTGGTGAAGCAATAAAAAAGCATCATAATAATTTAAGAGATGGTCTTAACCTATCAACAAAAGAAATAGAAAATATTTTTAATATTGCTTACAACTATGGAGCTATTGGTGGTAAAATAAATGGCTCTGGTGGCGGAGGATGTTGCTATATATATACTAAAAGTGAAAATAGCAAACAGATAATTGAACAATTAACAAAGGCAGGATATCCTACTAAAATTGTATTACCTGCAGAAGGTGTGAAAGTTGAGGAGAACTAAATGAAAGCAATTATACTTGCTGGTGGGAAAGGCAAACGTTTGATGAGTGAAGTTTACGATTTGCCAAAGGCATTAAGAAGTGTTAACGGTAAAGCAATGTTAGACTATGTTTTAGAAAGCACACAATTTTGTGATGAAATACTAATAGTAGTTGGTTATAAAAAGAATGTAATAATTGAGCATACAAAAAAGAAATACACATATATTTATCAAAATAAGCAACTTGGGACTGGACATGCTACTTTATGTGCGTTACCTGCACTAGTTGACTATGATGGTCCTATATTGGTGGCTTTTGGAGACATGCCGTTATTTAAAAAAAGCACATATAAAGATATGTTTGAAATCCACAATGAAAATAAGGCGGATTGTACTATTTTAACAAGTGTAATTAGTGATGGTGAACCGTTACCAAAATATGGAAGAATTCTAAGAAACCAAAATAATGAATTTGAAAAAGTAAAAGAAGATAAAGATTGTAATGAAATTGAAAAACAAGTTCGGGAAGTTAATGTTGGAGTTTTAGTTTGTGATAGTAAAAAAATGTTTGAGTGTTTAAAAGAAGTGGGTAATAATAACAATCAAAATGAATATTATTTAACAGAATTACCTGAAATTATGAAAAATAAAAAATATAAGGTTATAACTCATACATTATATAATTCTGATGAAATATATGGAGCAAATACAATAGAAGATTTAAATCTTGTCGAAAAGATATTGAAAGAGAGAACAGCTGATGATTAAATTTGGCACAGGTGGTTGGCGAACAATCATTGGGGATGAATTCACCAAAAATAATATACGTTTAATTGGTCAAGGTCTATGTGATATTATAAAACAAAATAAACAAGGAGACAAACCAATTATTATTGGTTATGATAAGCGTTTTTTATCAGATATAGGTGCGAAATGGATTAGTGAGGTTTTTGCAGGAAACAACATTCAAGTTTTATATGTTGATAAAAATGCACCTACACCAATGATTATGTTTGAAGTGAAAAGACTTGAACTCTATTATGGTATTGCAGTAACGGCAAGCCATAATCCAGCCCTATATAATGGAATAAAACTATTTACTAAAGGTGGACGAGATGCGGATAAAGAAAGCACAAATATTTTAGAGCAAGCTATTATTAATGTCAAAGAGATTAATAGTATTGAATTTGAAGAAGGAATAAAAAAGGAATTAATAAAAGTAATAGATCCTTTTAATATATATATTGATACTATATTATCCATGGTAGATAATGAGGCAATAAAAAAAGCAGGATTAAAAATTGTATTAGATCCAATGTATGGAGTTTCAAAAACCTGTTTACAAACTATTTTATTAACCATGCGATGTGATTTAGATATTATAAATGATAGGCATGATACCTTATTTGGTGGACAACTACCTTCGCCAAGTGCTTCTACTTTAACGCGATTAACCCAGATGGTTAAAGAACAAAAGTATGATTTAGGTATTGGAACAGATGGTGATGCAGATAGATTAGGTGTTATAGATGATAAAGGAAACTTTATACATCCAAATGAAATTATGGCATTGCTATATTATTATCTTGTTAAATATAAAGGTTGGAAAGGCGATATCGTTAGAAATATTGCAACTACCAATTTATTAGATGATATGGCAAAAGATTTTGGATATAAATGTTATGAGGTGCCTGTAGGATTTAAATTTATTAGTTCCAAAATGGAAGAAACTGATGCAGTAATTGGTGGAGAATCTAGTGGAGGCCTAACAATTAGAGGTCACATTAAAGGGAAAGATGGTATTTTTGCAGCTAGTTTGCTAGTTGAAATGATAAGTGTTACTAAAATGAAAATATCTCAATTACTAGACATTATATATAAAAAATATGGATATAGAACAATGGTGGAAAATGCATATGGATTTAAAATGACTGATAAAGAAAAATATGTT
>Ga0256913_10001357_pt1 | contig 12596 bp, 9 predicted proteins | sample Axial_MatmetaG_FD_185970 | JGI IMG/M metagenome (GOLD analysis project Ga0256913, IMG submission 185970) | Deep-sea worm associated microbial mat communities from Axial Seamount, Juan de Fuca Ridge, Pacific Ocean - Axial_Mat | ecosystem: Environmental > Aquatic > Marine > Oceanic > Microbial...
GGGCAATCGACATATCATTGATTAGCCTCTCTGCCATTAGCGGTTCCCCTCCCCATAAATAGGAGTAGTACAAGTATTCTCTCACAAGGTCGTTATCGGAGAAAAAGAGTGCTTTTTTGAAATGGGGGACTGCCAGGCGATATTTTTTTTGATTGTAATAAGCGATACCAATCCTCATTCTCAGATAGAAGTAATCTAAACCTGAGTGTAATGCTTCTTTACCTTTTTTTATCAACTGCTTGTACTCTTTATCCATATACAGCTTATAGGTCAAAGAGTCGTAATAGGCATAATCATTTTTCTGAGCCTTGCTTTGCCCCGAAAAAAACAACAGAGCAATCAACAAAACTAAAGTGGTTTTGTACATATTATTGAAATTTGTTTAGTTCTTGTTTTAATATTGAATTTATTTATTCCTTTCGAATCGATATGTAGCGAATATGAACTGTCTGTTCTTTCTTTGAAACCGATAGTTTTTGTCACTTCCGATTCGATTATTATTTCCGACGGGAATGTTTCATTGTCGATGTAAGCATATTTTAATTTAAAAGCTGCTTTTTTGAAAAGCCAGAACGGTGCAATAAAATCCTGCAGTATCAGTTCGTATGGTTTGAATATCTTGTTTACAGGGAATTTATCGTTTATCTCCATCGAGCTTTTGAAACTCAACTGTATCATGTATGCAGCACGGTAGAAATGATAAAGCAGGCTGTTCTTGTCACCGTCGAAATGTGTGAAATAGAACAGGGTCCCGTCATTCTCGAACCAAGCTATGCTCTTCGTTGTGTTGCAATAAAAATATGATTTGTTGTAAACTGATGTGTATATTTCCCATTCCGCAACCAGATTTGAATTTTCGTCATGCCACTGAAGCTTTGCTCCGGGTATCATGTGAAATGCCTTTGATAGAAGTTCACCGGGCTGGATATTGCTTAAAAGATCTCCTTCTTCAGGGATATCATATAATTTGAGGGTGTGTTCCCCGTTTTTTTCAATGATGTAACTTGCTATTGGATGGCTGAGTGTATTTGACCCGATGTAAGGCGTGCTTTGCAACTGAAAATGCAGGTGCGGATATGGTGATCTGCCGGAATTTCCGCATTTGCCTATTATGGCTCCGAATTTCACATGTTGTCCTTCCTTTACGGTTATCGATCCCTCTTTAAGGTGACTGAGTTTACTGTAAAGATAATCGTTATGTTTTATTACTACTGTATTCCCCCAGTTCTCAATGGTATTTACGTCACCTATAGGATTATCGGGGATGTTGTTCACAACCTGTACTATAACGCCGTCGGCAGGAGCAACAACCGATTTGCCGAAACAGTAATAATCTTCGTGCACGTAACCGTCGTTCTTGTATTGCAGACCTTTATTATTAAGTATCACAAAATCCCATGCATTTCCCCACTCTCCCTTGTGGGTGTATTCGCCGTTATGTCCCTGCGAAACGCTCCATGTACCGAAAAACGGCAGTTTAATTGCGACAAAAGATCTGTTCCCGAATCTTTCCACTTCATTTTTCCAGGCATAAAAATTCTTTTCCGGGGAGTTGTTCTGAATGATCACTTCAACAGGTTTCTTCCCTGCTATCCCTCTTAGTTTAAGTACATACAGGAACAGAAGGACAATAATGTTGAATGACAAGGCATAGATCGACAGGTTCCAAACTGCAAATATCTTTGACAGACTAATTGTAAGAACAGCCAGTAACGGAATGATAAGTATTACCCAAAAGTATGTAGTTTTCGACGGTATCAGAAAATATCCGCCAATAGCTACTGATGCCAGTATGTAGTTGAAGCCTATGTAAGTGTAATTAAGAGTTTCAAAATCGGCCCCAATAATGATGTAGAAAAAATATGCAGCATAAAAGCCTATGAGCGAAAGGGAAAATGCTATGCGTGAGAACCAGACAAGCCCGAAAGCTATCATAATTCCTGAGAACAAATTCTGCTGAAAGAATATTGCAGCCAGAGATTTTAGATAGATCCTGATGGAATCGGGCATCGAAAGGTCTTCTATCCACTGATAGAATTTCATCAGGTAAAAACCTCCTTTCGAGTAGACCTCATTCAGAGTGTAAATACCCCTTTCGTTAAGTCCCAGATTTACAAAATCGTTACTTGCCAGAATGATGATCCACAAAGAAATAATAAAAGGTAAACTTAAATAGGGCAGACCGTAATTTCCCAGATAACCTTTAAGACCTATGGTTATGAACAGACTGAATAATGCTGCCACGGCAAGTATAAGTGCAAGTACAGGACTTGGTTCGTAATACATTGCCAGTCCCAAACCCAACAATAAAGCATTAAATCCGAAATATCCGCGCCGTATCTGATATTCGTTGAAGCCCATGGCAGATGCAGTTCCGTTAGCTATGAGAACGGAAATCAGGCCTGCTGTTCCAAGGTGCCAGTCCAGGAAAGTAATGGCAAAAAGTATTCCTCCAAACACCTTACTGTCGGAAAAGAACACTTCGGAGTAAGCATTGAAAACGCCTTCGGCAACAAGTTGTATCTTATTTTTTAGTGCTGTCATAATTACTTAAACCTGACGAATCTTAATAAACCTGTCAGGCTTAATATATAAAATTATTATTTTAGGTGTTCCGGCAGTCTTTCATTTTCCAGCAATGTATCCAGAGTTTCATGCTCGCGAACGATATGGCTTTCACCCTTTTCATCTATCAGTACTATTGCAGGACGGTTATGAATGAACTGCATCCACTGAGTTGTGTTATAAGCTCCCACACGTTTTATGACAAATCTGTCACCTTGTTTAAGAACAGGGAAGTCAATTGCTGCCCTTATGATATCGATATTCATACAAAGCGGTCCGTAAATTGTCGTGTCTTCAGTGAACTGAGTGGAGCCTGTGGCAGGATATATTTCATGCTCGTACCAGAATGATGTGAACAGCAGGTTAACACCTACATCAACTATTAACGACCTTCTGCCGTCCGAAAGTCTTTTGTTGGCTATTACCGTTCCAAGAATGTAACCCGCATCATCGATAAGTGCACGTCCTGTTTCAAGGATCAGAACAGGCAATTGCTCCGGATTGAGATTAGAGCTGATCAGAGCACCGCTAATCGCTTCGGCATACTCCTCAAAAGTGGGCGATGTATCGATACCTGTGTGGTATGCTCCTTTAAGGGTATTCTTTGAAGCAAAACCTCCTCCAAGGTCGATGTAGCGCACATTATGTTTGAATTTTCTTTCCACGTTGTATGCAAGGTCGGCAAGTTTTGATGCTGCAATTTTGTACGCACTGGGTGTCATTATGTATGTTCCTATGTGAGTATGTAGCCCTACCAACTCAAGTTTTTCAGAGAGCATTATACGGTTCAGGGCTTCCCAGGCCTCTCCGTTCTCGTAATTGAACCCGAACCTGTCCCATTTGGGATAGATGCCTGTATCCATGTTTACCCTGATGGCCACTTTAGGTTTCTTTTCTGATGTCTGGGCAATTTCAAGCACAAGGAACAATTCATCGAAATGATCGATATGGATCAATGAATCGTTGCTTACGGCCTTGACCAGGTCATCACGGCTTTTGCTCGGACCGTTGAAGATTATCTGCGAACCTTTTACTCCGTTCTGCAAAGCCTTGTCATACTCCATACCTGAAACAACTTCAGCCCATGAGCCTTCCTGATGGAAGATCTTACATACGGCATTCAGGTAATTTGTCTTGTACGACCAGGCAAACTGAACCTTGGGATAGCGTGTTTCAAAAGCCTGTTTTGCTTCACGATATGTCTCACGTATGGTCTGCTCCGAGATCACATACAGTGGTGAGCCGTATTTTTTCAACAGGTCATCCACCAATATCCCGTCTATCTTCTCTATTGGTTTTAATGTAGGTTTAAGCCCGAATTTACTGGGCATTCCTGCATCTATCTTTTTTATCAAAGGTCTTTCAAATGGAAGTTTCATGATATATGTTTTTTATTGAATTGTTTAACTGTTTATTTGTTTAGCCATTTAATCCTGTAGCCCTGTAATTAAATCTCTCCTGACATTGATATCTTCTGGAAATCGTCGAGGTCTACCATCATGTCGTACGAATATCGTACGAACATCTTTCCTATGTCGAACGAAGTGAACGGTTCAACATTTTTTCCGAGAGCCATCAGCAGCATTGCTTCGGGAAGGTTCTGCCCTGCACCGACAGCCAGGTATAACCATGCCGGAAGCCTCGGGTTGATCTCGATTAGGTAATACTCACCATTTATGGTTTTTATCAGTTCCAGCTCCATGCCGCCGCGCCACTTTACGGCAGAAATCAGTTTTTTTGTAAGGTCTATCATGTTTGGATCATCAACAGTAATGCCGCCCCAAGCTTTACCTTTATCGGTAATATACTGCTTGCGCATTGGTACAGCCCCGATAGTGTTACCTTTTCCGTCACCAAGTGCTATCACGTTGACCTCTGTTCCTTTTACAAATTCCTGAACTATTACCGGCACACCCCACTGAGCACTTATTTTGTTGAAATGATTGATTACCTGCTCTTTGTTGTAAGCAATATGAGCATCGTAAAATTTACCTTTGACCATTATAGGGTAATCATAATCTTTAGGTATCTTGTTGATATCGGTAGGGCTTGTTATAGCTATACTTCCCGGTACTTTGATGTCGTATTTTTCTCCGAACTTATTCAATTCCGACTTATGGCGTTCCTTGAATTGCTCCAATGTCGGAAGGAATGTTCTGATTCCCATTGCTAAAAGCTCCTCCTCACTGATCATCACGGTGTGAAGCTCAGCGTCGAAGTTTGGAATTAGAACATCAAGGTCTTCTTTACTGTTTATATACGATATGCGTTCCAGAAATGCAACTTTACCTTCCGATGGGTAAGGCATCTTGTACACTTTGTCCGTCATGTCATTCATGTAAATGCCGGGCTCAAGGTTCTCGTATGCCAGACCGATTATCTTCAGGTCGAACCGGTCAGATTCTTTTACCGCTCTGATGAACGGGACGCCGGGTCCCGGATTGTCGGTGTTATTCAGGCCTGAAACTGCTATTGTTAACGAAATCTTATCCATTAATGTCTTTTTTAGCTGTTGCTGTGTTCTTTTGTCGTTTTTTTTGAAATGTATTCAAATACCGGATGACTTTTTTCGGGTATTCAGCATACCCGTTCAGGTCTCCCGTGTTTTATTAGGATCATGATTTCTCGAAAAGGTCGAACTGCTGTAGCGTCCTGACAAAATCAAAATAGACAAGGTCGAAAGTTGATCCATCAACATCATATTTTTCAAGGATCTTTTCCCTTATTTCCTCATCTTTTAATCCGTTCTTAAGGTAACTCAATACCTCCAAACCAATAGGGTTCAGTGAATATGACTCACCGCTGGTCGCATCAAACACAAACCCTGTATCACTTATAGCTAAATTTTTTCTTAGTTCCATATCTTCATATTTTTAATTCCGTAAAACTGTTTAATAATCACTTATTTAAGTTATAAAATTATGCAAAAGTGTTATAATATTTTGTTTCTGTTCTTTTATGTTCAATGATCGTGCTTGAGTGATCCGGCGTTAATGGCTAAAAAACAATCAATTAACCAATATCGTCAAGAAAACTCTTTTTCCCTTCCGGTTGGTTCTTGTACTCGGTAACCGAATAACCGGTTATCTTTTTGAACTGATTCGAAAGATACTGAACGCTGCTGTAATCCATCATGTATGCAATCTCACTTAAAGTTAGTTCATCCTGATCTATCAGTTCTTTTATTCTTTCTATTTTTTGTAAGATAATATATTTTTCCAGGGTTATGGGTTCATGTTTCGAAAAAACCCTTGATAAATGGCTGTAGCTTTTTCCGAGTTTTTCAACAAGATATTCGGACTTACGTACAACTGAATTCATGTTGTTCATGTAATGAATCAGTTCTATTACTGACTGTTTTATCTGTTCAACAAGAATTATGTCTTTGTCTTTTATGATCTCGAAACCATACCTGTTCAATATTTCAGTTAATTTTTGCTCTTCCTCTTCATTCAGTTTATCCAGTTTTATGATACCCGGAACTATCTTTACCACTGAAAACCCCAGATCGGTAAGCTTTTCTGACAAAAGCATGGCCGCACTCTTTAAGCTGAGGTTTTTTACATGAAATTCCTTTATGTTGATCTCTGTATCGTTCATCTGATAACAATAAATAAGAATAGGCTCTGTTATTTAAACGTTCTCACTCAATAATTGTTATTAAATGCTTAGTTTTTTAGACACTGAAAAAATAAAATACATGCGCAGGTAAATAATGAATTAAAAAACTTTAACATTAATTTTGATTACAAATGGCAACAAATATCTAACATTGCCGTATCAATTTATATTCCTGTGATCAGGAATGTATTTTATACCATAAAAAGTTTATGCGATATCTTTTTGAAGCATATATCGGGCTGTTGTTTTTCACTGTGTCGGTTGATTATTTGTTGGTAAGGAACCTGTCGGATATATACCCTGGTAAGACAAAAACACCTTACTCATTTCCTCTCGGTTCTTTCTGGCATTACTTCTGTTCAGCATTCTTCGTAATTTCATTTTTAGCAGCATGGTTTTTTGTAAAGGATGCCACAGCTCCGGTAGAGTACACAATATTCATGTGGTTGCTGTTTGCCTATTTGATAATTTACATACCTAAGATTTTTTATCTGATCGTTTACTGGATGGGGTATTTATTACAATATTTGATGAGAAAGATATTTAAGTTTAAACGTATTACAAAGGTGAACGACGGACGTTACCCGAGAATAAGCAGGAAAAAGTTCCTGAGCCAGGTGGGTATAGTCATTGCATCTGTTCCTTTTATTTCCCTGATGTTCGGTGCACTTAAAGGGCGATTTGCTTTCGATTTCATTCGTACCCGGATACCTTACCCTAATCTTCCGAAAGCATTCAATGGTTTGAAGATAGTTCAGATATCAGACCTGCATCTCGGAAGTTTCAATTCGAATCATCACCAGATAGAAAGAGTGGTTGAAATGATAAATGATGAGAAGCCGGATATTATATGTTTTACAGGCGATCTGGTAAATAATTTTCACGAAGAGACTATTGGATGGGACAGTGTTTTTACAAAACTAAAAGCCCCCCTTGGCAAGTTCTCGATCTTAGGGAACCACGATTATGGCGATTATTCGAAATGGAAATCGAAAGAGGAGAAGATAGCGAATTTTGAGGGGATATTAGATGCACATGACAGGTTCGGGTTCAGGTTGCTTAGAAATACTTCAATAATAATTTCAAAGGATGGTGAGGAGATCGCACTTGCAGGCGTTGAGAACTGGGGGCATCCTCCTTTTCCGCAATACGGCGATCTGAATAAAGCAAGTGAGGGGCTTGAGGCGATACCTTTCAGGATATTGATGTCGCATGACCCTGACCATTGGGATGCCGAAGTCAGAAAAAAGAAGATGTATAGCCTTACATTGTCGGGACATACCCACGGAATGCAGTTAGGCTTAAAATATAAGAACTATCAATGGAGTCCGGCCAAATACAAATTCCGTCGCTGGGCGGGACTTTATCACGAAGAAAAACAATACCTGTACGTGAATCGGGGCCTTGGATTTCTAGGAATGCCTGCGCGGGTCGGAATGCCTCCTGAAATAACTGTTATAGAGCTTTTTTCAGTTTAAGAAAAATTCCTCGGATAAAAATTTATCACAAAAAAGTTATTTTTTTTCACAGTGTTTTGAACAAAATAAAAACATTAGATGTTATAACTATAGATTTTTCATAAATTTTAGGTTAGGGTTAATGCAAAGGAGTTCTGATAGGGATCAGACTCCTTTGTTGTTTTCAGTGAATTTGCCAGGGTTTTACAGCATTTCAAAATAAATGCTATGGTTTTGATTGTCGAAAACAACAAACCAGACTTCCCGGGGAAATTCATTATCTGCAAGAAACTCTTTAACTGTGCTGATCGCTATCTTAGCTGCAAGCCTCTTGGGGAAACCGTAAACACCTGTACTGATATTGGGAAAAGCAATTGTTTTGAACCTGTTCTCTTTTGCGATCTTCAGACTGTTGAGATAGGCATTTTTCAGTAGCTCAGGTTCGTTATTATTTCCACCGTGCCATACAGGGCCTACGGTATGGATTACATATCCGGCAGGCAGATTGTACCCCGGAGATAGTTTTGCCTCACCTGTATTACAGCCGTTGAGAGTGCGGCAGTATTCCAATAACTCAGGACCTGCTGCCCTGTGAATGGCACCGTCAACACCTCCACCGCCTAAAAGAGACCTGTTTGCAGCATTAACTATTGCATCAACATTCTGTTTCGTAATGTCGCCCTGTACAAGTTTTATTCTTGATCTGACATTGTTGGTTTGTTTATCGTTATCTTTCATAACCATATTTTTTGATACAAGTTTAAAGGTACAAATTTATTGTGTCAACTGTGTTTTAATAGCAGTCTGTTTTTACCATTAATGTCTTTAATTTACCCGGATCCGTATCTGATATAATTAATACGAAAAATGATCTGTCAGCGTGAAACAAAGCATTCACTGATTTGTAATGATCGTTGATCTTATCATGCAATCAATCTATTTAATCGTTGAATTTAGTAGTTTAATTTCGTATATTTAAAACTATTGAAGACCTTAATTGTATTATTCTAAATACTATTATCATGAAAATTCGTTTTGTCTGTCTATATCCCATGGTTAAGGGAAAGAATATATTTTTATCGTTTGAGAATAATTTTCTGGATAGCAATAATACATTGATACCATTATCCTATATTGGCAATAACCGTTGGGAAATAGAAATTTCAGCAGATCTGATTCTTCAGCCGTATGCCGAGTACAAATATTGTATGAAGGATGATGAGACCGGAGAAACGGTTTATGAGAATAATGTCAGGACCGTTAAGATTAATCATAAAAGGTTTTCCTTTCTTGTTATTAAAGATCATTTTGCTGATGATGAATATGAGCAAAGACTATGGAATTCTTCCATTTTTACTGATATATTATTTAACAGGGAGAGGCAAAAAACAGAGCGATTCCGGTTTCCGTCGGCAGGGAAACATATTCTTGAATTCAGGATGAGTTATGTGCCTTTGATCCGGAACCATACTATAGGCCTGACAGGTAATATCCCGGAGTTGGGAAATTGGGATACAGGGAAGGCACTTATACTTAATGATTACAATTATCCTGAGTGGAAGCTGGCCCTGAACATAAAGCACAGGCAAAGGATTGAATATAAATATGTAGTTATAAATAAACATACGGGGAAAGTGGTCAGTTGGGAAACCGGAAATAATCATATACTTGATATTGAAGATTTACCGGAGACTTTTCATTGCATTCTCAATGATGACAAGGTAAGATTTGAGAATTATGTTTTCAGGGGAGCAGGAGTCAGCATACCGGTATTTTCGCTGAAATCGGGAAAAAGTTTTGGGATAGGTGATTTTACTGATCTGAAATTGTTGGTCGACTGGGCAGTTAAGACCCGTTTGAAGATCATTCAGATATTACCGGTCAACGATACAACAGCAAGTTACACTTTCCTGGATTCCTATCCCTACAACACGATATCTGTTTTTGCTCTTAATCCTGCTTATCTAAACATCTTTAAGATGGGAAAGCTGAAAAGTAAAAAAAGCAGGTCGAGGTTCGAGCAATATCAAAAAGAACTTAACAGTAATAAGCATGTTGAGTATACCCGGGTTTTGAAACTTAAGCTCGAATATGCAAGACAGCTGTATTCAGAGCATTTGGAGATAATTAAAAATGATAAAGGTTTCAAACTATTCATCAGTAAGAACAAAAAGTGGTTGCAACCTTATGCGGCCTTCTGCTATCTGAGGGATAAAACAGGAACAAGTAATTTTAACAAGTGGGATGAATACTCTGTGTACGGTAAAATGAAGATTGCAAGGCTTACGAGCGAAAGGTCAAAAGTTTACACTGATATTTTGTTCTGGTACTTTATTCAGTATCACCTTGACAGGCAATTGAAAGAGGCCGGGGATTATGCACGCAGAAAAGGAGTGGCACTCAAAGGTGACCTGCCGATAGGTGTGTCAAGGTTTAGTACTGAAACATGGAGTTCTCCGGAGCTGTTCCGTTTCGACGAGCAGGCTGGTGCACCGCCTGACAAGTTTGCCGTTGATGGTCAGAATTGGGGATTTCCTACCTATAATTGGGAGGAGATGGCTAAGGACAATTATAGCTGGTGGCAAAGAAGGCTTTTGAAGATGTCGGAGTATTTTGATGCATTTCGCATAGATCATATACTTGGATTTTTTAGAATATGGGAAATACCCTATTCGGCAGTTCATGGTGTTCTGGGACATTTCAGGCCTGCATTGCCGTTTAGTCGTGAAGAGTTGCAGACAGCAGGTATTTGGCCTGATACCGAAAGGTTATGTAAACCTTATATTCGTGAGCATTTTTTGCATGATATTTTTGGAGAATATGCTGATAAAGTGCGTAAAATGTATTTGTATGAAACGGAACTGAATGTTTACGAACTTAAAGATGAAGTTAACACACAGCGCAGGATATACGATCATTTTGTCAAAGATAACAGTCCGGAAGATCTGAGTGAGGAAGAATCACTTATCATGACCGGTCTGATGAAGCTTGCTGCAGAAGTGGTGTTGTTGCCTGATGATGATAAATTGGAAGCTTTCCATCCCCGGATTGCAATGCATTCAACATACTCTTACATGGAACTTGAAAGTGAGCTTAAACAGGCTCTTGATAACCTTTATGTAAACTATTACTATCAAAGACATGAAGAGTTTTGGCGTAGTGAGGCATTAAAGAAACTTCCCTATTTGATCAAAGCAACCAGAATGCTTGTTTGTGGTGAAGATCTTGGCATGATACCTTCTGTTGTACCTGATGTAATGCAGGAACTGAGGATCCTAAGTCTTGAGGTACAAAGAATGCCGAAAAACGATAATGTTGAATATACAGACCCCAAAGATGTTCCGTACCTTTCTGTCTGTACTACATCCACGCACGATACCTCCACTATTCGCGGATGGTGGGAGGAGGACCGTGAGCTTACACAGCGGTATTACAACCATCAGCTCGGGCATCAGGGAGAAATGCCTTATAGTGCTGAACCATGGATATGTCAGGAAATAATCAATCAGCATTTTAATTCACATGCTATGTGGACAATATTCCCGTTGCAGGATATTATGGCCATAAGCAGTGAGCTGCGTGGTGATGATGTTGCAGATGAGCGAATAAATATCCCTTCAGATCCGAGACACTACTGGAAGTATCGCATGCACCTGTTGCTTGAGGATATGATCGATGCTGATGATTTTAACAGAATGGTAAGTCTCATGGTAAAGAATTCAGGCAGATAATATAATGCCAGTGTGAATATTATTAATTTTACATAATGCGTGTTTTTTTGTAAATTATCCATATTTTTATAAAATGATAATGAAAAAATATTTGATACTTCTTACAGCGCTGTTTCTGGTATTTAGTGTTACAGCCCAGAAAACAACCGGTAATGTAAAGGATACCATTGAGCAGAATCGTTTTGAACCTGTTGTTGATACGATACAGGCCGGTTCTGTTTTTGACAATGATGCCCCTCTTTCTATAAAACTGATAAGTGATTTTACTACATTTCTAAAGCCGAAATATAATAACAAATATTTACCTGCAAAGCTGATAGTTAAACTGCCTTCTTCCAATGACTCGATAGTTAAAGATATACGTATTAAAGCCAGAGGTAAGTCACGTAAGGAGATGTGTCAGTTCCCGCCGATCAAACTTAATTTTAAGACAGATCCTATAAAGGACCCTGATTACAAGGGCGTGAATAAAATGAAAATGGTTACACACTGTAAAGGCAGTAAGCTTTACAATATGTACATCCTGAAGGAGTATTTGATCTATAAAATATACAATGCCATAACTGATTACAGTCTGAGGGTCAGGTTGCTTAAGATAGATTATTTGGATACAGGTAAGAGAGGATTCCACGATTCGAGATACGGATTCCTGATAGAACCCATGAAGGTGCTGGCCGAAAGGTTAAATGCTGTGGTTATTGAGACCAAAGTTGTGAAGTATCATGAACTTGACCAGCTGGCGGCTGACCGTGTAGCCCTTTTCAATTATATGGTAGGTAATGGTGACTGGCAATATCAGACAAGTCATAACCTGAAATACATAAAAATACTGGATATGACTATCCCCGGTGCCTATCCTATTCCGTATGATTTTGATTTCTCAGGTTTTGTAGGTACCGATTATGCTGCACCGCAACCATGGAATATGGTGGAGAATGTCAGAGAAAGGGATTATATGGGATTCTGCAGGAAAACACCTGATAACTTCAATAAACTAAAAAAAGAATTTCTGGCTGCCGAGCAGAAAATATATGATATAATTATGAACTTTGAACCTTTAGCTTTAAGTGAAAGGAAAAGGTTGAAGTGGTATATTGATGAGTTTTATAAGGAGCTTAAATATAAAAATGCGTATTCTATAATAACCACTAATTGCAGAGAACCATATTAAAATGATAACTATGGATAGTATCATAGATTTACCCAAGAGCACTCAGGAAAT
>Ga0256913_10001358_pt1 | contig 12594 bp, 10 predicted proteins | sample Axial_MatmetaG_FD_185970 | JGI IMG/M metagenome (GOLD analysis project Ga0256913, IMG submission 185970) | Deep-sea worm associated microbial mat communities from Axial Seamount, Juan de Fuca Ridge, Pacific Ocean - Axial_Mat | ecosystem: Environmental > Aquatic > Marine > Oceanic > Microbial...
GTTAATAAAAGTAATCTTTTCATCTTTTTTTAATTTTAATAGTTAGTATACAAATATACTATATTATATTTGTTTTTTATTAATAATGATATAATATTTTTATACTAAAAACAATTATTCTTTATTACTCCGCCTTATAAACCCAAATTTTTCCATTTATTACCCCTTCTTCTTTATCTCCAACAACAAATCATCAAGAAAAAACTCTTGGTTAAACACATTAGATATATATATTCTTAACTTTCCCGAGCGAACAAACTTTTTAATTTTGTATTTATTATTTATCTGAATTTTACTCCATTCTCCTTTGGTAACAATAAATTTTTGAATATCGATTTTTTCAAATAACACTCTTTTTTCGTCTTCAAGAACTTCGATAATTAAAAGAGGGAATTTATCTTTTTCTGTGCTTTGCATTTTTAGCATAAATCCCATAAGTATACTTATTTCTTGAGTGTTTTCAAGATTATATTCTAATTTATTTGATGTTTTTGTAGTTGCTTTAAAAAGCAATGAATATTTTCCCGAAAACGAATTGATATCAACCTTTTTATCGAGTAAAAGATTTACAGAACGCTTACCATCAAAATTTGTTCTTGTTATAGTTATTGTATTAAAATCATTTTTACTTTTTGCAATTGTTTTTTTATCATCGGGCAAAGCAAAAACTTCGCCTTCTTCTTGGCTAATTATAAACATAACATTTTCATAAACCTTTGCATACGCTTCGGGTTCTATAGAATAATATGCAATAGAAGAATCGAATCTACTTCTGGATATACCATATTTTTTCAGCAAAGAATAATAATAATCATCAATTTCAGTAAACTTTTCGGAGTTCATCATCACATTTAATGTAGCGTCCGCTATATGTATATCTGCTAAGACCATGGCCATAGTATCTTGCGGAATTAGCTCAAAAGTTTTTGTTTTTTCTTGATTACAAGATTGTGTTACAAGAAACAAAACAAATATTGCAAATGCGATTCTTACAAATTTCATCTTACAAATTTAACATAAAAATCCGTTTCATACCGTTTTTGAAGCAAATTTACTGATAAGCTTCTATGTTGTATTCCAAATAATTTAAAATTAAATTAATATCAATTTCAGAATAATTATAAAATAGTTTAATTTCGTAAACAAATGAATTTACTAAAAACATCTGACAAGAAAAAAATGGCTTTGCTAATCGACCCCGATAAGCCAAACAATAATTTTCTAAATTTTATCGAAAATGCTAAGAAATTTGGTATAGATTATTTTTTTGTTGGAGGTAGTATTGTAAATAATTCGGTTGCTGATATTGTAAACAATATAAAAGAAATTGCTCCTAAAATCCCTGTAATACTTTTCCCAGGTAATGCCAATCAGTTTACTGATAAAGCCGATGGTATTTTATACCTTTCGCTGATATCGGGAAGAAACCCCGATTTTCTTATAGGTCAACACATTACAAACTCAGTTGAAATAAAAAAAAGCGGAATTGAAGTAATTCCCACAGGATATATTTTAATTGATGGCGGTAAAAAAACATCTGTACAAAAAGTTAGCAAAACAGAACCCATTGATGCCAACAATATTAACCTAGCAGTTTCAACAGCAGTTGCAGGCGAACTTTTAGGCATGCAAGCTATTTATTTAGAAGCTGGTAGCGGAGCAATAAATTCAGTTCCTACAGAACTTATCTCAGCTGTAAAAAACAGCATAAACAAACCCTTAATTGTTGGTGGCGGAATTAAAACAAAAGAACAAATTACAAATATTTTAAGTGCCGGTGCCAATATAATTGTTGTAGGAAATTCTTTAGAAGACAAGCCGGAACTTTTAGAAAGTTTCTTGGAAATTGTTCATTCTTTTAATTAAAAATATCTTTTTTCTTTGGCAAAAATATAATCTCAAACGCTATACAGCAGTTTTCAACAATCATCAAGCAAATATATCATTGATTAACAAGATATTATCTAAGCTATAATATTATACACAAGCTTATATTTTTCTTCACAAACATACAAAGGATTATCAACAGTATAACTAACGGTTTGATTTTCTGTGATTTACAAAGTTATTAACAATTCACTAAGTTTATTAACAATTAGATTTGTTAATAAACTGAACTTTGTATGTATATCGTACATTCTAGGCGGAATTTATTAACAGAGTGGTAATTATAGGGTAAAAGTGGTAGAAAGTGGGAAGAAATTACATATTTTTACACCTTAATTATAAAATTGTTTAATGACAACATTTGTAGGCGATTATCCGGTAAAAATTGATGCAAAAGGAAGAGTACTTTTTCCTGCGGCATTCAAAAAGCAGTTGGCAACAAGTGCTGACGGTCGTTTTGTTGTCAAAAAAGACATATTCGAAAAATGCTTAGTTCTTTATTCTTACGACGAATGGGAACGACAAATTAAAATAATCAGAAGCAAGATAAATCCTTATAAAAAAGAGCATGCGAGGTTTCTACGCGAATTTTATAAAGGTACTGCTGAGCTAAACTTAGATTCAAATAATCGATTACTTTTCCCAAAACGACTTCTTGAGCTTGTTGGAATATCTAAAGATATTGTTATGGCAGGTCAAGACGACAGAATTGAGATTTGGGATAAATCTGTTTACGAGGGTCACGAAATGGCTGAAGATGATTTCGCAAGTTTAGCTGAAAAACTATTAGGAGACGATTCGATAAATGAGATATAATAATGCCATACCACCTACCTGTTCTGTTGAAAGAAAGTATTGATGGCTTGCACATTAAGCCACATGGAACGTATGTTGATTTAACATTCGGAGGGGGTGGTCACTCTAAAGAAATCTTAAAAAAATTAGAAAACGGCAAATTATTTGGCTTCGACCAAGATAGCGATGCTAAACGTAATATTATTGACAGTCAGAACTTTATATTCGTAAATGGGAATTTTCAATATTTCAAGAATTTTTTGAAGTATCACAAAGTAGAAAAAATTGATGGAATACTTGCCGATTTAGGACTTTCGTCACACCATATTGATGAACCCGAACGAGGTTTTTCTTTCCGCTTCGATGCAAAACTCGACATGCGAATGAATTCAGAAGCAAAGCTTACAGCTTTTGATATTATTAACGATTATGACGAAGAAGATTTATACAGAATTTTTAAAGAATATGGAGAAATTAAACCTCTGTATGCTTTAGTTAATTCAATACTTTCTGCAAGACAAGAAAGAAAAATTAAAACTACGTTCCAACTTGTTGAAACAATCGAGAGTGTTGCTCCAAAACACAAAGAGCATAAATTCTATGCTCAAGTTTTTCAAGCAATTAGGATTGAGGTAAACAAAGAAATTGAAGTATTAAAAAAGATGTTATTGCAAACCAAAGATGTGCTTAAACCCGGTGGAAGATTAGTAGTTATATCATATCATTCGCTTGAGGACAGATTAGTTAAAAACTTTATGAAATCGGGAAATTTCGAAGGAAAACAAGAAAAAGATGATTTTGGAAACATCACTAGATATTTTAAACTAATCAACAAAAAAATAATTGTTCCTTCTGACGAAGAAAACGAAAAAAATACAAGAGCAAGAAGTGCAAAACTTAGAATTGCCGAAAAAATTTAAAAAAAGAGAATGAAGTGGTTTAAACGAAATAAAGAAAAAATAGAAAGAGAAGACTTTTCTGAAGAACCTGATAGTAAAATAAAAATTGGTTCAACAGTAAAAGACTTTGTTGATGTAAAAATCACAAAAGAAAGCATTATAAACCAGATGCCTTTCATTCTGTTTATCAGTGTATTGATAATATTTTATATCGCAAATCGATATAATGCAGAAAAAATTGTTAGAGAATCTGCAAAAATAAAAAAAGAAAGAAACGAATTGCGTTCAGAGCATATTTCTATTGCTGCTCAATTAATGAAAGAGAGTAAGCAATCTATTATAATTCAGAAAGTTGATTCGTTCAATCTAGGTTTAATAGAAAATACTAATCCACCAATAAAACTATTGGTTAAAAACGAAGAAGAATAATGTCGGAAAACAAAAAGACAAACCTACGCCGCGATATTCAGTGGAGAGTAAAATTACTCTTCTACTTGATGGTGCTATTGTCTTTTGGCATAATTTTTAAAATATTATACATACAAACAATAGAACACTCTAAGTGGCTAGCCGAACAAAAGAAAATTTCTCAAAAAGATATATTAATAAAATCTAATCGTGGCGATATTATTTCTTCTGACGGAAAACTTTTGGCAAGTTCGGTACCTTACTACGAAATAAGAATAGACACAAAATCTGACGCTTTAACCGATAAGGTTTTTAACGAAAATGTAGACTCTCTAGCTTGGTATCTTTCTAATTTATTTAAAGATAGAACTAAAAGACAATATAAAAAACTATTAATTGATGCCAGAAAAAAAGGTAACAGATATAAAAAAATCAAGAGTAATATCGATTACGGACAACTAAAAAAAGTAAAAACTTTTCCAATTTTCAGACTTGGGAAATACAAAGGCGGTTTAATTGTTATTCAAAAAAATATTCGCAAAAAACCTTTTGGCGAAATGGCCTCAAGAACAATTGGTTATTTAATTTCTGATGCAAATAACGAAAAAATCGGAAGAGTTGGTTTAGAAGGTGCTTTTAACACACAACTAAAAGGTAGAAACGGATTGCAGCTCATGCAAAAACTTTCGGGTGGCATTTGGATGCCAATTCGCGGAGGCGAAAAAATTGAAGCCGAAGATGGTAACGATATCATTACAACAATTGATGTTAAAATGCAAGATATTGCACATCACGCACTACTGAAACAGCTCATAGAAAATGACGCAGAACACGGAACTGTTGTAGTTATGGAGGTTGCAACAGGAAAAATAAGAGCAATTGCAAATTTAGGTATTGATAAAAACGGACATTATCGCGAAGATTATAATTATGCAATTGGCGAAAGCTCTGAACCCGGCTCTACCTTTAAACTTCCATCGCTTATTGTGGCTTTAGAAGATGGTGTTATCAAAATCACTGATACTGTTGATGTTGAGGGTGGTATAAAAAAATATTACAATCAAACAATGCGCGATTCTCATTACGGTTTACACAAATTAACCGTTAAAGAAATTTTTGAAAAATCGTCTAATGTTGGTGTTTCTAAAATTATTGATGAGCACTATAAAAAAGACCCAAAACGATTTATAGAAAGATTATATCAACTAAACTTAAACCAAAAACTAGGTTTATCAATAATTGGCGAAGGTGTTCCTGATATTAAATATCCCGGCGATGATGCATGGTCTGGAGTATCATTAGCATGGATGGCAATTGGTTACGAACTCCGTTTAACACCATTACAAATCCTAACTTTCTATAATGCTGTAGCTAACGATGGAGTTATGGTTAAACCACGATTTCTAGAAAAAATTCTTTTCCATGGTGAAGTTATCGAAAAATATAAAACAGAGATAATCAATCCTTCAATTTGTTCCGAAAAAACTTTAAAAACAGCACAAGAGCTCTTACTTGGAGTTGTAGAAAACGGCACAGCAAGAAATCTGAAAAACAAAAATTATAAAATTGCAGGAAAAACAGGAACTGCTCAAATTGCTCACTCTGGTGGTGGATATACAAACAAAGAAGGTCGCAAAGATTACAAGGCAAGTTTTGTGGGATATTTCCCTGCCGATAATCCAAGATACAGTTGTATTGTTGTGGTTACAAGACCTAAGAAACTATATTATGGAAATCAAGTTGCAGGTCCTGTTTTTAAAGAAGTTGCCGATAAAATATATTCTACAAGTTTAGATATGATTAACTACGACAACGATTATGTTGCCGATGTTCCTTACTCAAGAAATGCAAACAAAGACGATTTAAAGAAAGTTTTATCAGAATTTAATATCGCTTATAAAGACAAAAATACCGAAACAGAATGGGTAAAAACAGAGAAAAAAGACAGCTTAATACAATTTTATAATGTACCACATATCAACAAAGAAAATATTGTTCCAAACCTGAAAGGAATGGGAGCTAAAGATGTGTTGTACTTACTGGAAAACAAGGGTTTAAGAGTAACTATAAACGGGAGTGGTAGTGTTATATGGCAATCATTGCAACCCGGACAAGAATTTTATAAAGGACAAAGAATAATAATAGAATTGGGATAAAAATATAAGTACAGAGTAGAAAAATGATGATTTTAAGTGAAGTAATAAAAAATATTGATGTAACAGAATTTATTGGAAACGATAAAATTGAAATCTCCAATATTCAATTCGACAGCAGACAAGTTGCAGAAAACAGTTTGTTTGTTGCTGTTCGCGGATACAATGTTGATGGGCATAGTTTTATCGAAAAGGCTATTGACTTAGGAGCTTCTGCAATTTTATGCGAAGAATTACCTGCAAATATCAATAATAAAATTACTTATATTAAAGTTAACGACAGCTCTGATAGCTTAGGAAAACTTGCTGCAAATTTTTACAATAACCCAACAAAAAACCTTAGAATTGTTGGAGTTACAGGCACCAACGGGAAAACCACAATTGCTACATTGCTTTATAAAACTTTTAAAAAATTAGGATATAAAGTTGGCTTAATTTCTACAATAGAAAATTATATTGATAATGAGATAATTCCTTCAACACATACAACTCCCGACCAAATAAAATTACAAGAATTATTTGCAAAAATGGTTGATACGGGTTGCGAATTTTGTTTTATGGAAGTTAGCTCACATTCAATTCATCAACACAGAATTAGCGGAATTAATTTTGAAGGAGGAGTTTTCACAAATATAACTCACGACCATTTAGATTATCACAAAACATTTAAAGAATATATAAATGTAAAGAAAACATTTTTCGATGGGCTCGATAAATCAGCTTTTGCCATCACAAATTTAGACGATAAAAACGGTAGCGTAATGTTGCAAAACACAAAAGCAAGAAAATTAACTTATGCTTTAAATTCTCCTGCCGATTACAAAACCAAAATATTAGAACATCATTTTAGCGGAATGTTGTTATCTGTGAATAGCACAGAACTTTGGACAAAATTTATAGGCAAATTTAACGCATATAATCTAAGTTCGGTTTATGCTGTTGCTTGCGAAATGGGACAAGACAAAACCGATGTTTTAAGAATTTTAAGTGAGCTAAAAGCAGTAAACGGAAGATTTGAGCATTTTATTTCAGAAGAAAATATTACTGCAATTGTTGATTATGCTCACACTCCTGACGCTTTGCAAAATGTATTATCAACAATAAACGAAATTCGCACAGGCAACGAAAATTTAATTACTGTTGTTGGTGCAGGCGGTAATCGTGATAAAACAAAGCGTCCCGAAATGGCAAATATTGCAGCAAAACTAAGCAATAGACTAATCCTAACTTCTGATAACCCAAGATATGAAGATCCTGAGGAAATAATAAAAGAAATGGAAGCAGGAGTTGAGGCACAAGACAGAAAAAACACAATTTCTATTACAAACAGAAAAGATGCAATTAAGGCAGCTTGTATGTTTGCTCAATCCGGCGATATAATTCTAATTGCAGGTAAAGGTCACGAAACATATCAAGAAATTGAAGGAGTAAAACATCATTTTGATGATAAGGAAATAATAAGAGAAATACTAGATATTAAATATTAGAATTTTAGTAATAAAAAGTGAAAGAAATTAAAAATATAAATGAAAAAAGTTTAAGCATAAGGCAATCTAAGTCCTTATGTCTTAAATCTTAAAGTTTAAGAATTATGTTATACTATTTATTTGATTGGTTAAAAGAATTAGATGTTCCCGGTGCTGGGGTTTTCCAATATATCACCTTTAGGTCTGCAATGGTTATCATTACATCATTGTTTATTTCGATGGTTTTTGGTAAAAAATTAATCTACTTTTTACAAAAGAAACAGATTGGCGAAACCATTCGCGATTTAGGTTTGGAAGGTCAAATGCAAAAAAAAGGCACACCAACCATGGGTGGAATTATCATTATAATTTCAATTGTAGTACCAATGTTGCTTTTTGGCGATTTAAAAAACGTATATGTTCAGTTAATGCTGATAACTACACTATGGCTTGGAACTATCGGATTTTTAGATGATTACATCAAGGTTTTCAAAAAGAACAAAGAGGGTTTACAGGGAAAATTTAAAATCTTAGGTCAAGTAGGATTAGGAATAATTGTTGGAGCTACATTTCTTTTTAGCGATGAGGTATTAATTCGTGAAAATGTTTACGACAACTCTGGAAACATAGAACAAGTTTGGACAAAAAACAAAGATAATTGCGACATACTTATAGACAAAACACAAGATGTAAAGTCAACTAAAACAACCATTCCATTTGTAAAAAATAATGAGTTCGATTATAAATTATTAGTTTCATTTTTAGGCGACAGTGCAAGCAAACTTGTTTGGCCTTTGTTAATTCTGATAATCATTTTTATAATAACGGCTGTTTCCAACGGAGCAAATATGACCGATGGGCTCGATGGTCTGGCAACCGGAACATCGGCAATTATCGGAGCAACGCTCGGGATTTTTGCATACGTTTCGGGTAACGTTATACTGGCTGATTATCTTAACATTATGTACATACCAAACTCCGGCGAGCTTGTGGTATTTGCAGGTGCATTTATTGGAGCAACAATCGGATTTTTATGGTATAATTCTTTCCCTGCTCAAGTATTTATGGGCGATACAGGGAGTTTAACCATTGGCGGAATTATAGCAGTTTTTGCAATCGTAATCCGCAAAGAACTTTTAATTCCAGTTTTAGCAGGTATTTTCTTGATAGAAAATATATCGGTAATGATACAGGTTTTTTGGTTTAAATACACCAAAAAGAAATATGGCGAAGGTCGCAGAGTGTTTAAAATGGCTCCGCTTCATCATCATTTTCAAAAATCGGGATATGTAGAACCAAAAATTGTTATACGCTTTTGGATTATAGGAATTATGTTGGCAGTGATATCAATAATAACCTTAAAACTTAGATAAGTAGAACGAACATTATTGTTGGTTAAACTGAAAAAATTAAATGAAAGAAAATAATAACATACAAAAATTAGTAGTACTTGGAGCAGGCGAGAGCGGTGCAGGCACAGCAGTTCTTGCTAAGCAGAAGGGCTTTGATGTTTTTGTTTCCGATTTTGGCGAAATTAAAGATAAATACAAAGATTTACTTAATAAGCACAATATCAATTGGGAAGAAAAACAACATTCTTTCGATAAAATTTTATCGGCAAACGAAGTTGTTAAAAGCCCCGGAATTCCTGATACCGTTGATATAATTAAGCAATTAAAAGAAAAAAATATCCCTGTAATTTCAGAAATTGAATTTGCAAGCAGATATACAAATGCAAAAACTATTTGCATTACAGGAAGCAACGGAAAAACTACTACCACCCTACTTCTTTATCATATACTAAAAAAAGCAGGTGTAAATGTAGGTTTGGCAGGTAATGTTGGTCAAAGTTATGCTTTGCAAATAGCAGAAAATAATTACGATTATTATGTAATTGAGCTAAGTAGTTTCCAACTTGATGGAATGTTCGATTTTAAAGCTGACATTGCTATTTTAATGAATATCACACCCGACCATTTAGACCGTTACGATTATAATTTCCAAAACTATGTTGATTCAAAATTCAGAATTCTTCAAAACCAAACAGCAGAAGATATTTTTATTTACTGCACTGATGACGAAGTAATTAACACAGAATTAGCAAAAAGAAAAATTAAAGCACAAAAATTTCCTTTTTCGGTAAAAGAAAAAGTTGATAACGGTGCATATACAGAAAATAACGAATTAATAACAATTATAAATTTAAATAAATACATACAAATGTCAATTCACGATTTATCATTACAAGGTACGCATAACACGTACAATTCGATGGCTGCAAGCATTACAGCCAGTGTTTTAAATCTACGCAAAGAAGTTATCCGCGAAAGTTTAAAAGATTTCAAAGGTGTTGAACACCGACTTGAACAAGTAATAAAAGTTCATGGAATTCAGTTTATTAACGATAGTAAAGCCACTAATGTAAATTCTACTTGGTTTGCTCTAGAAACTGTTCCACGCGATATTATTTGGATTGTTGGTGGAATAGACAAAGGAAACGACTATTCTGAATTAAAAGAATTGGTTAAAAACAAGGTAAAAGCAATTGTTTGTCTTGGAAAAGACAATAGCAAAATCCACGAGGCATTCAAAGATATTGTTACAGATATTATTGACACAGACTCGATGAACGAGGCAGTTCGTTCTGCTTATTATCTTGGAACAAAAGGCGATAATGTATTATTATCACCGGCTTGTGCAAGCTTCGATTTGTTTGATAACTACGAAGATAGAGGACGAAAATTTAAAATGGCAGTTCGTTCATTATAATAAAATAGTTTTAGAATAAATGTTGTCGAAAATAACAAAATACTTTAAAGGTGATATAGTAATCTGGTTAGTAATAACTTTCTTGATAGTTATTTCTATAATTGCTGTGTTCACTTCAACAGGTACCTTAGCATACAAATACCAAGGTGGAAACACTTGGCATTATATGTTTAGGCACGCAAGTATTTTATTTTTCGGGTTCATAATTGTGTATATCACACACAAAATTCCATATTTATTCTTTTCAAAAATATCACTTATATTAATGATAATATCCATACCTTTACTACTTGTTACTCTGCTAATTGGAGCATCGTTAAACGAAGCTTCGAGGTGGATTATGGTTCCCGGTTTGGGTTTATCGTTTCAAACATCAGATTTAGCAAAATTTGCATTGATAATGTTTGTAGCACGTTTTTTAGCTCAAAAACAAGATAATATTAAAGATTTTAAAACTGTTTTCAGACCATTAATTCTTATAATTGGAGCAACTTGTTTATTAATCTTCCCTGCAAATTTCTCAACCTCAGCATTACTTTTCTTAGTGACATTTGTATTAATGTTTGTTGGTAGAGTTAATATAAAATATCTTGGAGGATTGGTATTAATAGGAGTTAGCTTAATTGTAATTTTATTTGCAGTTGCAAAATCAGATTTTGGTAAATCGCTAAAAGAATACGGACGAGTTGGCACTTGGATTAATAGAATAGAAAATTTCAGCAATCCAGAATCGAAAGAAAATTTCCAAGCTGACCAATCTAAAATAGCAATAGCAACAGGTGGAATAACCGGCAAAGGACCCGGAAAAAGTACACAACGAAATTTTCTGCCTCACCCTTATTCCGATTTTATTTATTCTATAATAATTGAAGAATACGGAATTTTTGGAGCTATGACAATTATTTTCCTCTATATGGTTTTGCTATATAGAGCAACAATTATAGTAAAATATGTTCGGCATAGATTTGCAGCATTTGTTGCAATTGGGCTTAGTTTATCACTTGTTTTTCAAGCATTTGTAAATATGGCAGTTGCAGTAAATCTACTTCCTGTAACCGGGCAAACCTTACCGTTTTTAAGTATGGGGGGAACTTCGGTATTCTTTACTGCTGCTGCATTTGGAGTAATTTTAAGTGTTAGTAGAGATACTAAAGAAGAAGCTCAGTTAATTGAAGAAAAAACTAATAAAGTAGAAAATTAAGAATTTTAAAAAAAATATAAATGAAAAAGGCAATTATAAGTGGTGGCGGAACAGGAGGACATATCTTTCCTGCAATTTCTATTGCAAATGCATTGAAACGTCATGACGAAAATATAGAGATTCTTTTTGTTGGTGCCGAAGGTAAAATGGAAATGGAACGTGTTCCAAAAGCCGGATATAAAATAATTGGCCTGCCTGTTCGTGGCTTTCAACGTAGATTGAGCTTAGAAAACTTTTCATTTTTCATTAAACTGTATAAATCAATGAAAATGGCAAGAAAAATTGTTAAAGAATTTAAACCCGACATTGCAATAGGCGTAGGCGGTTTTGCAAGTGGACCTTTATTAAATGCTGCTGCAAAATATAATGTACCTACTCTTATTCAAGAGCAAAATTCTTATGCCGGAGTTACAAATAAAATTTTAGGTAAAAAAGTTGATAAAATTTGCGTTGCATACGATAATATGGAAAAGTTTTTTCCAAAAGAAAAAATTGTAATTACAGGTAATCCTGTTCGTATGGATTTATTAATGAACTTAGACAAAAAAGTTGAAGCAATAAAGCATTTTAATCTTTTAGGTAATAAAAGAACTATTTTAATTATTGGAGGTAGTTTGGGTGCCAGAACAGTAAACAACAGTATTGAAAATGGTTTGCAAAAGTTTATCGATAACAATATTCAAATCATCTGGCAAACAGGAAAATTCTATTACGAAAAATCGGCAAAAGCTACCGAAGGTTTAGAAGCTAAAGGTGTAATTGTTAAAGATTTTATTTCACGAATGGATTATGCCTATGCAATTGCCGATATGGTTATTTCGCGTGCAGGTGCAAGTTCTGTTTCGGAGCTTTGTTTGGTTAAAAAACCAACAATTTTTGTTCCATCGCCAAATGTTGCCGAAGATCATCAAACTAAAAATGCAATGGCACTTATAACAAAAGACGCTGCAATGATGATTGAAGATGAACTTGCAGAGGAACAGCTTGTTGACGAAGCAATTAAGTTAATTAAAGAC
>Ga0256913_10001359_pt1 | contig 12588 bp, 7 predicted proteins | sample Axial_MatmetaG_FD_185970 | JGI IMG/M metagenome (GOLD analysis project Ga0256913, IMG submission 185970) | Deep-sea worm associated microbial mat communities from Axial Seamount, Juan de Fuca Ridge, Pacific Ocean - Axial_Mat | ecosystem: Environmental > Aquatic > Marine > Oceanic > Microbial...
GGCGGCACTGTTTGGTGGTACCAAAACACAGATTAGCGGCCCGACTGCCCCCATGACAGTGGTGGCGGCAGTAATGATTATGGAAGCCATTAGCGCAACAGGAAGTCTGCAATCAGCCATACCGTTAATCATTGCCACCTTTGTATTGACGGGAATCATACAGGCAGCGCTGGGCGTGTTCAAGCTTGGGAAGTATATAAAATACATACCCTATCCGGTGGTATCGGGGTTTATGAGCGGGATTGGTATTATCATCGTGGTTACCCAGCTTTTTCCTTTTATTGGTGCAGAGAGTCCTTCAGGTGGTGCGTTGGGAACTATCTCGAGTATACACACCATCCCCGAACTTATTAATGTCTATTCCATTGGCATTGCTTTGGCTACCATTGCCATTATTTATACTTTACCGCTTGCTACTAAAAAGATTCCGGCTTCGTTGGTTGCCTTGCTGCTCATTTCCATTGCAGCCTATTTTTTAATACCCGAAGGATTGATACTGAAGATTAATTACAAAGGAGCTCTGCCTACAGGTTTGCCGGTAGTGAGCTTCGGTTTTGTTAAAGTACTGACCAACCCTGCAACCCTGGTCAGGATTTTTGAATATTCTTTTACGCTGGCAGCTTTGGGAGGTATTGATTCGTTGTTAACATCGGTGGTGGCTGATAATATTACCAAAACAAAGCACGATAGCAACAAAGAGCTGATAGGGCAGGGGGTTGGCAATATGATAGCTGGTATTATTGGTGGATTGCCCGGAGCAGGTGCTACCATGCGAACTGTAATTAATATCAACTCAGGCGGCAAAACTCGTTTATCAGGTGTAGTAGCATCGTTATTACTGGCGGCCATATTATTGGGGTTAGGGTCGCTGGTAGGCCATATTCCCAATGCTGTTTTAGCGGGAATTCTGGTCACAGTTGGTTTGGGTATCATCGATTATAAAGGGATAAAACATTTAAGGTCGATTCCGTTGCCGGATGCAGTAATTATGTTTATTGTGTTACTGCTTACCGTTTTTGTCGATTTGCTGGTGGCGGTATCGGTGGGGATGGTATTGGCCGCTTTTGTATTTATGAAGAAATCGGCTGACATGGCTGAAGAGAGCAGTAAAGTAATATCGTTGCAAAATCTGATTGATGAAGAGGTGTGGGAGGATGAAAAAGATTTGGTAAGCAAGTTGGGTGATGAGGTCTTTATTAAACATTTGGAAGGACCGCTTTTTTTTGGAATGATATCGGGATTTAAAGAGCGATTTAAAACCCTCCCTTCAGAAGTTAAGGTTGTAATTATTCGAATGGATAAGGTTCCTTATGTGGATCAAAGTGGTTTGTATGCCATGGAGGATTCCATAATGGAATTGCAGGAAAAAGGAGTAAAAGTGCTGTTTTACGGCCTACAGGAATATCCCAGGCTCATGTTTGAGAAAATTGATATCATTCCTGACCTTGTACCTGAAGAGCTTTGTTTCGATTCAGGGAAAGAACTTGAAGTATTTCTGGAAAAAGGTTTTTTTAACTAATTTTAAATCAATGAATATGGATCTGGGTGGTGCGGTAAAGAATGCCGATATGTTGAAAGGGATTACGCCTGCAATGGCGTTGGAGTTGTTGAAAGAGGGAAACAAAAGATTTATTGAAAGGGATACCATTGAGCGCGACCACGACTGGCATATTCGTGAAACCATTGATTCGCAACATCCATTTGCCATTGTTTTGGGCTGCATTGACTCAAGGGTGATGCCTTCCATTATTTTTGATCAGGGTATCGGCGACCTGTTTATAGCGCGAATTGCCGGCAATATCATCAATCAGGATATTTTGGGGAGCATGGAATATGCCTGTGCTGTCACCGGCTCAAAACTGGTAGTAGTGCTTGGACACACCTCATGTGGTGCAGTTAAAGGAGCCGTGGATGATGTGAAGCTGGGAAATCTTACTGCCTCACTCAAACATATTAAACTGGCCATTGAAAAAGTGGAGCTTTCCAATCCTGATGAGCGAACCTCAAAAAATCAACAGTTTGTTGACAGTGTGGCCGAAAAGAATGTGGAGCTTGCCATTGAAGATATTAAGAGTCAGTCACCCGTTTTGATGGAGATGTTTGAGCAAAACAAAATAGACATTGTAGGCGCCATGTATAACCATGCCTCCGGGAAAGTGAGGTTTTTGTAGTACCGAAAATATTTAAAATACAGTTTATAGTTGGCTTAGAGCTTTAAGCTTTTATGTCGTTTGCAGAATTTACGTTTAACAATTGTTGTCTTTCAACAGCACTTTTAGTTTTTAAATCATCTTTATACTTAATAAAATCAAATCCTGTTAAGAATTCTTCAATTGCTTCAATTGATAATAAAATATCAAATAAGTATTTCTTAGCTCGCTCTGTCATAAATTAGAAATTTAGAGTTCTCAATTTCACTTCTTAAATATGGATTTTTAATATTTAAATTTGTTAATAAATCAACTCTTCTTGCAAATAAGTTTTCCAGTTCAGACCATAATTTCATCAACATCTCACCCTTTTCGCTTGGGGGTAAGTCTTCAAGCTCAACAATTAAATCAATATCACTGGATTGAGAATTAAAACTTCCTTTAACTACTGAGCCAAATACAAATAGTTTATTAACCTTGTATTTAATACAAAGCAGAATTAATTTTTCAATTTTATTCTCTATTTCAATGGGTAATTTCATATTACAAATATAAAACAATTTAAAATAAATAAATTGGTGTATATATTAAGCATTCTTATTAACCTTCTCTTCTTTCAAATAGGCAAATACAGCCACGGCAAAAATTACAACCAACACGTAATAGATAAAATCCGGTATTGGAACCGGATCGCCTTTGGCATAGGAGTGAAGTCCTGACAGGTAAAAGTTAACACCAAAGTAGGTCATTAAAATAGAGAAGTAACTAATTACCGAAGCCAGATTAAAAGCAAATTTCGATTTCAATCCGGGAATAAATCGCATATGCGTAACGAAGGAGTAAACCAGCACCGAAACAAGTGCCCAGGTCTCTTTAGGATCCCAGCCCCAGTAGCGACCCCAGCTTTCATTGGCCCAAATACCCCCCAGGAAGGTTCCGATAGTAAGCATATAAAGCCCGATTACCATGGCGCGTTCGTTAATGGCTGAAAGCTCTTTAATGCGGTTGGTCATAAACTCACGGTTCTTGTCATTTTTCAACAACATTAAAATAAGGTTTAAAAATCCAAGTAACATGGATAGTGCCAGAAAACCATAACTGGCTGTAATCACCGAAACATGAATGGTCAGCCAATACGATTTAAGCACCGGTACCAGGTTGGTAATTTCGGGTTCCATCCAGGTTAGATGAGCTACCATTAGTATTACCGAAGTAAGAACAGTAGTGGCAGCCACCGTCATTGCCGATCTTCTGGAAAAGAGCAATCCTGCCAGCAAAGTAATCCACCCAATATAAACCATCGACTCATAACCATCACTCCAGGGCGCATGTCCTGAAATATACCAGCGCATGCCCAGTCCGATAGTTTGGATGATAAATCCTAAAACAACTAAAAGTGTAAAGAGATTGATAACTTTTGAAAGTGCTTTGGAGGATTTAAAAATATTAACAAAAATTAAAATAAGCATTATAATTCCCAGCACTCCATATACTTTACTCAAATTGTCGAAAATCATCCATTTGTTATAAAGAATCTCAGCTTTAATCTTGCTTTCAGGAGGGATAATGTCGGAAGCAAATTTTTGCTGAAACAACCTGATGCCATCCCTTAGCTCGGCAGCTTGTTTATAATCTCCCTCTTTAATAGAGTTGAAATAGGCAGGTAATATTTGTGCAATCATGGCTGAATCTTCTGAACGCAGTCCCTTAATAGGTGATGCAGTAGAGAGCCAGGGTTTGTACTGATCCGTTGGGTCGGGGAGAAGCTGTAACATCTCACCGGTATAAATCATGTAGCAGATGTTCAGTTTTTCGTCCACCTTCATAATGTCCTTATCGAACAGCCCGCGATGGATTGGTTTCTTGTTATAAGCAGTCTGAACCAATTGCCCCAGTTTATACTGTCCGGTTTCCATGTCGATAAAATCGAGGTAGGCAGCATAATCGCCATCCACACCAAGAATATGTTGCAACTCGGTATTGCGTGCGATACCAAATCGAATCTTAATCATCGGGATTTGCTGCCACTCCATAGGACTTGAAACCATTCCCAAAAGAACCTGATCGGGTGTTAATCCCTCGAAGGATGCTTTTTTAGTAATTTTTCGTAGCACCTCGCTACTTAATGTATTTACCGGTTTAAGGCGTCCGTGCGATTGCACCAGTAATTCACCAAAAGCTTTGGCTTCCTGTTTTTCAACCGTTTTAATATCCTTTACCGAAAGGTGACCATCATGTTGTCCAAAGGCCAATGAAGTAAACAGCAATGGAATAAGTAACGCAATGGCAGCACCTTTAAAATTCTCTACACCCTCTTTTACCACTTTTCCTAAGAATGCAAACCTGGAATAACGATTAAAAATGGAGAGAAACATTCCTAAACTCATCAAAAAATAACCGATGTAGGTAATGGTGGTTCCCCAAAAATCATGGTTTACCGAAAGAATGGTTCCCCTTTCATCAGGATCGTATGAAGATTGGAAAAACCTGTATCCACGATGGTTAAGCACATGGTTCATAAAAATACGATAAGGCATTTCAATCTCTTTTTCTTTGTCAATCAGCACCACCTCACTGGCATAGGATGATGGACTGTTGGAACCCGGGTAACGTTCCAGCTGGAAATCGTTAAGTTTGATTGAAAAGGGCAGGGTGATGTTTCTCGAACCATAAGTCAGTTTGATGCTAATTCCGTCAAGATTAACTGTTTCTTCCGTACCTGCATAGCCTTTTCCGCCTCGCAGCGCAATCTGCTCACTTTTTCCGTCAACCGATACTTTAACAATCAGTGCATCCATCAAAGAGGCTTGCTTGGGGTCGTAAGGTTTGTAATCAATTTTGCCGGCAGGATAGAATTCCGACAGCACCAGACTTAAATCCTGAAACTGATATAGATTCCTCGTGTTAAACGGATGCCAGACACCGGGTTCAAGTAAAACTATTGCGCCACCACTCATGGGCATAATGGATACAGTATCAATTGCATTGAATTTTAGTGTATCATTTTCATAATTCAGCCTGAAAGGGGCATTGGTATTTTTATTCCAGCTTAAAAGGTAGGAACCGATTTGTTGTTCCATTCCTTTTTTAAGGTAATAGCTTTCGCGCCCCATACCTGCCGAAGCCACCAGTACTGCAAAAGGAACTCCGTCATCATCGGCAGTAATAACCTCGGTTGCATTGGGGATATAATCCTCTGTTTCAAATATTATTGTTTTATTTCCAATTGATATCTTGTCAGAATAATCTTTAGGAGACAGCATTGAAAGCAATACTTTCTTTTCACTCACTTCGGTTTTACCGTCGTAGGTAACTTCAGCAATCACAAAGGTTTTATCCGAAAGCATAATGTTGGATGAAGCTCCCTCGCGAATGTGCATGGTTCCCTCAAAACTGATAAATCGAGTAATGGCAGCACCAATCAGAATAATCAGGAAAGCAAAATGAAAAAGGAAGATTGTAAATTTCTTTTTACGATACATCCGGAAAAGTACAATGTTTCCGGCCAGATTAACAGCTAGAAGTCCCAATAAAATATTAAACCAAACAGCATTGTAAACTACTGCTTTGGCTGCTGTTGTCCCAAAATCATTTTCAATAAAGGTGGCTGTTCCCAATGAAAATGCAAAGATGAGAATTAGTATTCCCATAGTTTGCATGGAGAAGAGTATGTTGGTAAATTTTTTCATTATTTTTTAGAACTTGGAATGATTATGTTTTTACAGGTTTTGTTGGATTTGAAAGCTCAATAACTGATTATTCAAAAATCGGGTTACTCTTTTGTTTTAATCATAACATCCAGCGCACCTACACCAAACTTTGAAATAGCTGCCATTCGGTTTTCAACGCCTTCGTAGTTTTCCAGTTCACTCATGATGGCGTTTTTCAGAACACCGTTCCCTACCCCGTGAATAAAAGTTACTTTTTCATAATCGCTGATAACTGCGCTTTCGAGTGTTTTTTTGAAATAATCAATCTGAATATTCAGCATATCATGACTTGACATTCCGAGAATATTATCAACCAGTTCACCAATGTGCAGATCTACAACAGCGGTATTGATATCGGTTTTGTGTTTATCAATCAACGGCCTCTCTTTTAATGTCTCTGCTTTTGATTGTTTACCGGCGAACCCCTGTTTTTCGTGTAGTGGGTTGTCTGTTGCAACTGCCAGTGCCGCTTCCGGACTAATATTTACAATCAATGCCTTACCCTGTAAAAGTGAATTCGAAGTATAACTGCCCTCTTTATAAAAACGACCTGTTTTAACATTAATCCGGCTGTGCAGGGGCATGTATAGCTTTAATGGTTCATCGGAATGAAATAATATCTGTACAAATCCTCTGCTCCAGTTATCAAGATCATCGCGCTCAATGGTTTCAATTACCACTTTTGAATCGGGTGGGATGGAACCGTAATCAATACCGGCCAGTACGTCATCCTGCTCCATAAACAAGCTGTAGAGCACATCGTATTTGGTATGGTTGATTAAAAAAACATCCACTTTACCTGTGAGCAACCATTGCTGTTCGTGAGGCTCGTAAGCAAAATAAATACCTTTTTCCTCTTTCACATCAAAATACGGGCTTACTTTACTGATACGCTCAGGCTCGTTATCTTCCTCCACAACGGGTTGTGCTGTCTGGCGGGGTTTTGAGGAAAAACCACTGGTAATTTCTTCTGCTTCTCGGGCTCTGAAATCCGGTATTAAATCACTTACCATCACCGGCATTTCGAAACCTCCATCTACCTCAACCTTAACCATTCTTGAATCAACAATGGCAGTTACAATACCGCCACCACTTTCGTTTAAAAAGTTGACTTTATCACCTATTTTAAATTTCATAATGAATCTGTTTTAAGGAGGCGAAATTAGTAATAAAAGTAACCATCTCAGCAGACAATTAGAAAGAATTCTAAATAAAGGTTAATGTTTTTAATAAATGAAATTTAAAGTGAAAAACTATCTTAGATTGTCATATAATCCCTGCGCAGCCTTGTCGTCAGGATGAAGTGATATCCATTTAAGCAGATACTTACGTGTTTTGACTTTGTTACCTGAATCGAGGTAGAAACTGATTAAAGCAGAAAGATAGTTACTATTCTCCGGTTCAAGTTCATAAGCTTTTAAGTATGCAATTTCAGCCTTGTTCAGTTGTTTCAAATATTGTAGCGTCATAGCCAGATTATAATAAACTCTTGCTCTTTCAGGCATCAATTCTGAGGCTTTCTCTAAATAAATTGCTGCTGCTTTAAAATCCTTTTTTTCAGCCATTAATAGTCCAAGAGAATAATAAGTATCGGGTAACTGCGGATAATCTTTTATAACCTGCTTTAATAAGTTTTCGGCTTTATCGTTTTTACCCAGTTTGTTGTAAAGCATGGCAAGGTTTATTTTAGCCGGGTAAAAGAGGTTATCAATTCTTAAGGCTTCAAGGTAGTTTTCTTCGGCAGCTTTATTATCACCTAAATTGGAGTAAAGATTTCCCAGGTTATGCCGGCTTGCAGCAAAGTCGGCACTATAATTCAATGCTGCAATATATTCTTTCACATCCTGATCCAGATTGGCTTTCATTGTATCATTTAATAACTTGATGGGAGCAGCTGACATAATTGATGCAGCGTTCATTCGAACCATACGGCTTGAATCAGTAAGAAAAGGGGAAATAGTTGAAACAAAATCCTCCCACGAAATCAACGGGTAAGATGAAACAGCTTCATTTCTAACCATTGGATTCGGATCATTAAGCATTTTTTTAATGACCTGATAAGAATTTTCTGTGTAGAAATCACCAAGATACATAGTAGCTGCAGCCCTTACAATGGGTGGATTGAGTTTGTCAATCGCTAAATTGGCAAGACCGGTAATGGATGCTGTATCACCATTAATGGCTTTTGAAAATACTTCAGCAAATTGAGGCCGCTTTTTCATTCCATACCATTTTTCAGTAAAGCTTGCTGCCCATTTGGGTGTCTTATCAGTATGACACTGACTGTTGCAGGCATTGGGAGTACCGAGTTCCACACTCAGGTCAGGCCGTGGAATACGCATGCTGTGATCGCGGCGGAAATCGCGACTCATGTAATAACCACCCGGCATATGGCAATTAATACATTTGGAGCCTTCGCCAACATCAATTATCCGTTTGCCGTTGTTTAGCACAACAGGTTGACCTTCTTCGCCCGGATATTTATGAAAGTGGTGTTTGTAAGTATCGTAATTTGATTTAACATGACATTGTTCGCACAATTTATTCTCCCCGTCATACTTAACTTTTAAACTATGCACATCATGACAGTCGGTACACTTAACATGATTCATATACATTTTACTTTGGGTAAAGGATGAATAGACATAATCCTCTTCCAGAATTTGTCCGTCAACATGATAAAAGGGAATAACCGGAAGTTGCGGATGGATGATGTCGTTGAGATTTTTTCGAGGATGAATAAAATCTCCGAAAGAACTTCGCCGTGCATGACAATAGGCACATTCATCAACAAGTTGTTCGGAAGTGATGTGGCTGGTTTTTACCACAAGACCGGTATTGCTGTATTTTTTTTGTTTGTCGTCAGTAAACTTAGCCCATTTAAGATGTTCGGATGCCGGCCCGTGACATGCTTCGCAGCTAACATCAATTTCTGACCAGGTTGTATTGTAAACATGGGTTTCTGGGTTATAATTTTTTCTTAGATTGGTGGAATGACACTCGGCACACATGGCATTCCAGTTTTGGCCGTTGTTGGTCCAGTAAAGCCAGTCGTCGGGTTTAATTACTTCACCATGATGCACTGAATCAGACAAATGATACCACTCTTTTTTTTCTGTATCCCAGGTTATCTGTAAACATTGTAATCTTCCATTCTCAAATGGAACCAGATATTGCTGTAAAGGTCTGAATCCAAAAGTATAGGCAATTTGAAAGTCTCCGGGTTTACCTTCCTGACCTTTGGTATACACATAAAACTTACCATCCTTTTTATACATTTTACTTACAAAACCATCTCGCTCAAACGTTGCATTATTGAAATCGCCAAGAACGGTTTCTTCAGTAGCGGAATCCATGGCCATATCATGGTCAGAACCTTTCCATGATTGGTACTCCTTTTCATGACACTCATCACAACTCTGCCGTCCCACAAAAGATGCATTGGAAATGTCAATTTCATCTTTGTCAGAAGAGCAACTGATAAAAACAGCTAATAATAGAAAAAAGACACTAAAAACAGATATAAATCTCATGCCAATATTTATTGATAACATACTTCAATATTACATCTTTTGACTTTGAGTACTTTAGGTTAACCCAATTTTAATTTTGTAACCACCTTACCGATGGTTAGACCCTGAACTATAATGGAAAAAGAAGCTACTATATAGGTAATAAAAATAATAAACTCTCCACCCGGAGCTTTTATCAGCGATAGTGCCAGCGCAAAACCAAGCCCGCCACGCAAACCCGACCATGTTAAAACTGTTATCTCCTTTATTCCTGATATAAACCGCGTTCTACCCTTGTTTGCGCCAATTAATGCATAGGGTACACTTACTGAAACTAACCTTGAAAACAGCACAATCAGAATGGCTGTTACACCGACTATAACACTGGCAACCTGAAAATTAATTTCAATAATAGAAACACCCATAAGCACAAAAAGCATGGCGTTGAAGATTTCATCAATAATCTCCCATGAAATATCAGTTATTTTTCTGATTCCCGGTTTGGCCTTGGTATGAAGCCAGTGTCCGGTGAGGATGCCGGCTGAAACCATAGCCAGTGCGCCTGAAACTTCCAGGTGATTGGCCAATGCATAACTGAATGTGGCAATGAGGAAGGTAACATATACAGCATATTTTGGGTCAATCACACGCTTCATAATGAAAAGAGCCAGCCAGCCGGTAATCAGCCCAAAAGCAATACCACCAACCGCTTCCCGCAAAAACAGCATTAATGTTTGCAAAGCATCAACACTACTGCCATCCTGACTAATCATTCCAGAAATTGTGATAAAAATTACAATGCCTATTCCATCGTTAAAAAGTGATTCTCCTTCAATCTTCATGCTTAACGAACTCTTTACTTTATAATTCTTAAAGATTGAAAGCACTGCAATGGGATCGGTAGGGGAGATGAGTGCTCCAAATAACATGCAGTATATAAGGGGTAAATCTATCCCCAATGCGCCAAACAGATGATAACTAAGGTATCCTACAAGTAAGGTGGAGATAAGTGTACTGAAAATTGCAAATACAAAAACAGGTACCTTTTGTTTCTCAAGTTCGGATACGTTAATATGGATTGCCCCTGCAAAAAGCAGAAACGGCAAGATCATATCCATTAAAAAGTAGTTAAAGTTAATTTGCTTCATAAAGTGTGGAAATACACTGTATGCCGATGGTATGTAGTTCTTTAATCCAAACATTGTAAGTGATAGAACCATACCAAGTATCAACAAACCTATGGATGGAGGCAGTTTAAGCAGTTTAGCGTTTACAATTAAAAAAACAAACGAAACTACCAGAAGGGCTATAATTGATTCATACATTTTGAGCGTAAGGTTGTTTTTAAAAATGAAAAGTTAAATATAAAGCAAATTACAGTAGTTCAAATACAATTCTGTTATATATTTCGTTATGTAACTTCAACAACTAGGCAATTGACTATATTTGTATTGTTAAGATATATACCAAAAGGATTCATGAAGGCATTGCAATTTCTTTCAGTATTTCTGTTCATCTGTGTGAATTTTGCTTTTTCGCAAGGTGACACCATCACATTGAATGAAGTTGAAATTAGAAATTTCAGAAATGATAATGTTCCATATCTGTCAGATTATCTGCCTCAGTTTAAAATTGAACAGGCTGCCTCGAGTGATATAGGGAACATATTGAGAAAGCTACCTAATGTTTCAGGTATTAAAAAAGGAGCTACAGGAATTGACCCTGTTGTGCGTGGTTTTAAATATTCGCAACTGAATGTGCTGATTGACGGTGCAGTGAAGATAGAGGGCGGTTGCCCAAACCGTATGGATCCGGCTGCTGCCCATGTTGACATCAATGACTTATTGGAAATAAATGTATTAAAAGGACCTTACGCTTTGAAGTATGGGCCCTCTTTTGGAGGGGTGATCAATTTGGTTACCTGGCGGCCGATTTTCTACAAAAAGTATCAAACTCATGTTAATGTTTTTGCCGGACTTCAATCCAATGGCGGCGGGTACAAAAGTAATATCGAGCTATATGGAGGCGGAAACCGTTTTACTTATCAGATTGCAGCAGGAACACGGAAATATGACGATTACCGTGATGGTAATGACCGTGTGGTGAAAGCTTCATTGAGAAGCTATTATGCCAAAGCCAATGTTGGAATTCGTATTTCTGAAAATCACATCCTTGATGCCGGCGTGGATGGTTCTTTTGGTCGTAATATTGATTTTCCTGCACTGGCTATGGACGAGCGGGAAGATAACACCATGATTTATAAGCTAAATTATTTTGGAAGCAACATTGGCAACTCTGCTAACTTTATCAGAATCAGGTCGTGGTTTTCTGATGTGAATCATTCCATGGATAACAAGAACAGGCCATTTTCGGATACCGTGGTTGCTGTTTCTGTTATCAATGCAAAAGATGCCGGCATACGGGGAGCTGTTAACATTAATGCCGGAAAAGGGACACTGGAAGCAGGATTCGATTATGAGCATATTTATAAAGATGGTAACCGGATGAAAACAATGATTAGACAACCCGTTCTGCCTGTAAAAAAGGAAATCATCTGGAGTAATGCCGTTATTAATAATCTGGGGCTTTATACCGAGTACAGAATAACCCACAATAAAACTGACTGGGTTGCTACAGCCAGACTGGATTTTAACAATGCCGGTTCCGATTCGATGTTTCGTGCAGGAGTGGGGGATAAACCGGTTTTTGAGAACAACGATACCAAGAGTAGTTCAATAAACCTCAGCTTTAACGGGGGAGGCACTTATCACATAAATGAGGATAATCATTTCTCGTTTTCTATGGGAAGGGGTGTTAGAAGTGCTGACATATCGGAACGCTTCATCACCTTATTGCCTGTGGGTTACGATCATTACGATTACCTGGGCAACCCACAGCTAAAACCGGAAGTAAACTATGAAGTCGATATTAACTTTGAACACATCAGCAAGCATACCTGTAGCTTACGGCTCGGGGTTTTCTTTTCATATGTTGCCAATTTTATAGGCAGCCAAAGAGTTCCGCCTTCCGTTGTCAGACCGCAAACCAAAGGTGTATTAGGGGTAAAGCAGTTTGTTAATTTTAATCATGTTTGGCTTGCCGGAATGGAAATATCATGGACATCACCCAAAAACCGGCCATGGCATATCGATCTTAATATTGCCTATACTTATGGGGTAAACCCTGAGGCAACAGGCTATAAAATTGAAAATGGTC
>Ga0256913_10001360_pt1 | contig 12582 bp, 18 predicted proteins | sample Axial_MatmetaG_FD_185970 | JGI IMG/M metagenome (GOLD analysis project Ga0256913, IMG submission 185970) | Deep-sea worm associated microbial mat communities from Axial Seamount, Juan de Fuca Ridge, Pacific Ocean - Axial_Mat | ecosystem: Environmental > Aquatic > Marine > Oceanic > Microbial...
TAGTGTTCCATTAGTTAATATTGAGATATTAATATCTGATGGCATTTTATCTAATATCTTTTTTATTTTATCTACATACAAGAATGGCTCTCCTCCATGAAAGCAAATTACATTCTTTTGTATCGTCTCTGTATTCAAAATAATTGATGTAAGATGATCAATGTCATCATCAGATAAAACTTGCATACCAATTTGATTTTTAATGTATTCTCTATCACAATAATTACAAAGTTGATTACAATATGATCCTAAATAAATTACAGGTATTTGTTTTTTGCTCATGAATATCCTAATACTAGTTCAATTAATGCAAGATTTTCTGCCATATTTTGTGAGTAATAATCTTCTATTTGTAAAAAAGACATAAAATCATTCAAAGATGTTGTGCGATCCTTTTTTACATTTTCTAAATTAGAAATAGAATAATCTTGATTTCCATTAATGAAATAATAGTTAATTATATTTTCATAATGTGGCATATCTATATTCTCTAATTCTTTTGGGTTGAAATAATACCCAAAATGTTTTTTATGTGCTAATTGAAAGAAAGATTTTGCAATAAAATTATCTCCATTTTCTTCTATCGCTTTTTCTATTTTTCTTATTTTATCTTTAAGTTTTTTTTCTGCCTCATCTCGTTGCAATTCAAGGAATAATTTGACGATTTTTTGACACATGTTATCTGATCTAAATTTTCCATCTGAGGTCGATGCGATATTTCCTGCCGGACATTGATAGCAATACCCTCTAAGATCGCAGGTAATGCATTTAGGATCTGTTGAATGATGATTTGCAAGCTCGTCTCTAAAAAGTTTGTATTTTTCTTCATATATTTCTCCGGTAAAAATATTCCCTAATGTTGTATCATCTTTAAACTGCTCTTTTAAACTGGTAAAAAAATAACACCCAGTAAAATCACCCTCACCATCAATAGTAATCGTGGAATCGCCAGTCATACAAGATGCTGCTTTTTCTCTTTTCTCTACTCCTTCAGAAAAATGAATCTTAAAATTTGGATACTCTTCTATCTTTGTTTTAATTGTTTTTTCTAAAATTTTCCATTTATCTTCAGACCATTCAATAAAACCGTCAGAACTAGATAATGTTAATGGATGAATAATCATTTGTGGAATCTTCTTAGATACAATAATATCAATATAATCGCCGAGATGCTCCACTGCATCTTGAGTAATAGTTGATCGCATAGTTATTTCTAGACCTGCCGCTTGAGCTTTTTCTACTTGACCAAGTACATAATTTATTTCTTGTTTTGTTGAATTACGATATGCAGGATCAGGAAGATGCGTATCTAAAGAAACCACAAATAGCATTGTTGGATATTTAGCGAATTCTTTAATTATTTCATCACTTAATAATAGTCCATTTGTAACCATGCAAATATGTATGTCTGGATTTGCTCTAATTTCATCTTCATAATCTCTTAAAAAAGCTAAAATTAATTTGGATTCAAGAAGAGGTTCGCCTCCAAAAAATTGAAAGTATTTATCTGGTTCATTACTTTCTTTTTTTAAAAATTGATATACTTTAATTAATTTTTCTACAGTGAATTTTCCGTGAGTTTTACTGTGCTGTTCATAACAATAAGAGCATGATTTATTACATTTTTGTGTCAATGCAATATTTATTTTTTTTAAATTAATAAAATTTTTATTTTTCATTTTTGTTTTCCTTTAAAAAAGCTAAGGTATTCTATGATGTCTGTTTTAAAAATATTATCTAAATCACAATAACCTTGAGTTTCCATCTGTAAGCTTTCAACTTTACCTTTAAATTTTACTATTTTATATCCAGGGAATGTTAATAAAAAATAATCATAGAACATCTTTTCATCAATATCTAATTCCCAAAGTAATGTTATGCAGCCATGTGCATCACTATTAATCTCAGAAATATTAGGTATTTTTTTTAGAGGAATTTGTTTTTGTAATATCTCAAAAAATTCCCTTACGTTAGATATAATTAGTGCCGCATTGTTTTTTTTAGCTTTGGAAGAAACAGAAGTAATTACTGGCAAATAATTATAGATATAATTTAGAGTTTTTCTGTCCATCTAGAATCCCTTGATTTATAAAAAATTGGTGAGCAAAATTAAATTCTTCATCAGTTTTGATCTGTTGAAAATTTTTGTAATACATTCCGTTTTCACCAAGTAATTTAGACGTTTTTTCTATCCATACTTGGTCTTTTGTCTCATTAGTAAAAACAACATATATATCTGTCCCATGTTCAGCGATAGCAATTAAAAAATATGGAGATGCAATCATTCCATTATATGCAATTCTATAAAAATTTCTTTTATTCCATTCCTCTCTATCACGTTCTAGTGGGAATTTTAATTCCATGTTATTTCCTTTTGTTTAATTTGGAGTTACAAAAGCAGCTGTACCTGGATGAATTCTTTTAGATCTAAAAGGTTTTTTCCTTTCTATAATTTTTCCATCTAAAGCATTTTCTATTATTGAATAAACTTCTTTATCTTCTTCTGATGAAACAAAATAATCAACAGGAGGCATTGTTATCTTTCCACAAGAAATGCATTTGTATAATCTAATGTCATGATCTGGATCAAATTCCTGCAGTGGAGTATGTAAGCTTGCTGGGCTATCTTTAAATTCATTAACATATATTTTTTGAAAAAAAGTGTTACCACATTTACACTTTAATTTTGCCATTCTTTTTCTCCTATTTCTTGAATTCCAATTTCTGTTTGTGAATAGTTATTGTTTATTTTTGCTACTTTACTATCATATTCAAGTAGCATTCCTTTATCTAGTATAATTTTCAAATTCTTATATTTTGGTTCATGTTGCAAACATGTATCTGTTTCTTCTTTCATTGTAGGGTTATTTGGATTTAATGTACAAATAATATATTTATTAAAATCATCATCATCAAACTTTGCGAATTTACATAATTTACATGTTTTTGCAATAGCTTCTTTTTGTTTCTCGATTTCCAAGGACGAAGAGGAAGGTTCTTCTTTTTCATCATAGAAAACTATTGGACGTCTAGGATCTATTTCCGGAAGACTAATATTTTTTTGAATGATTAACTTTTTTTCTTCTTTTTTAAAAAGTTTTCGTAAAAAATTAATTATTTTTTGTTTCATTTTCATCTTCCTTTTTTTCTTTTTCTTTTGCTTTGTCTTCAAAATATTCTTTATCAATAATTTCGTTTCCGTCATCATCGATAATTAATATTATTTTATTATTTTTTTTGTCTAGGAATTTTTCCATTACGGGCCTCTCTTATTTTGTTAATATCTATTCTTATAATTTTTTCTAAATCTAAAATCTCTTCAATAGTTTCGAGACCAGTTAAGTGTCCTGCATCCCATTTTTTTAACGCAAGATATTGAAGTTGTCTTCTTTCTTCTTGACTGATTTTTACCAACTCTTTTGCCAATTTTGACGTTTTGTTTTTGTTGTCAGACATTCAGCTCTCCTTGCACAATTTATACACACCTCATATGGGGGAGGATAAATGTACTGTTCATCAATTCTTTTCCCTATATTCATAAAGAATTTTTTAGAATCTCGGATATAATATTGATTAGGTTTATATCTAATATGTTTTAATTTTTCCTCTTCTTCATCCCAGTATATATTATAAAATACACCATATTTATTTAAAGAATAAAATGACCATACTGAAACCAATCTAGTTTCGTATAATTGTTTCATATCAGCCAATGTTCTTATGCTATTATTCCACGATAAGAAAACTGTTTGATTATTAATGCTACAAATAGCTGGTATATGAAAAAGAATTGCATTTTGTTTTGGTACTCCGACAGTTATTTCTACAGAAGTCAATACATTAGACATTTTAGAATATAAACCACCATTTGTAAATTTTTTTAATGCTAATTGTGTTCTGCCTATCTCTTCTCTATCGATGTTTTTAGTAATTCCAAAACGAGAGACGAGAGATGACATAATATCGTAACTAATACCTCTCCCTTTACGACTATGCCATCTCATCATCTCCGCTATACAGAAACGAAAGAAATCAAAATGGGGGTCTTTATCTCGATAGTTCCAATTATGATAATGCAATATCGGACAGATTTCTTTTCGCTTAAGTTCTTCTAATGTTATTTGCATAATTATTTTTGCTGTTGTTTTGCCATTTTTATCATTTCAATATCACTCTGGACGACAGATGAAGGAACTGGTACATATCTTGATTGTTCTGTATAAAAATCAAAATACAGTTTTCCTTTAAAAGAACTAATCTTATTCTTTCCAAAAATTAATTCTATTCTTGGAGCTTTATATTTTCTTCCTTCAGAATCTGTTCTCCAGAAAAATAAATCTGCATCATCTGATTTTTGATGTAAATCATTATAGATATGGATGATTACATTTGCATCATACTCCATTGCTGCAGACTCAGCAATAGAGTTATTGGTTGGTCGACCATCCCATGCTCCTGCCTTATTGTATTCCATCGTTGCCCAAATTGGAATACCTTCTTTTTTTGCCATATCTTTCGCTGCATTTGATAACGATTTAAAACGCAATCTTTCATCCATATTTGCAAAGTCTCGAAGACGATGGAAATTATCTAGAAAATAAATAATACGTTTTTCAGGATACATTTTCTTATAATATCTAATCATTTCTTGTGCAAATGCAAGAGTATTTGCGCCTTTTCCTTGTTCGCCTCCTCTTACAACAAGTCGTTCAGTAGCAACTAATTTTTCTATTTCATTATATGCATATTCTCTAGCTTCGTTAATTCTTCTAGAATTAGCAAAACCGTTTGGATTCTTAATCATGTTTAATGAAATATTTGGCATTAATTCTTGAGCATATTGACATACTAATCTAGTAGTGAATTGAGGAACAGTATCATCAATAGTATGGAATAATACTAATGCATTATTTTCTTCATTCTTTGCTAGTTGAAGCGCCATTGCGCCCATTAAACCAGTCTTACCTGTGTTGGCTGCTCCACCTATTACGTTCAACGTCGCTTCCCAATTTCCACTAACCGCACTACTAAATTCTCTCCAATCTGAAAATTCAAAAGTATTTTCGGAAGAATCGTGTTCTTCTTCTGCTGTTTTGATTTGCTTTAAATCCTTAAGATAAGCAGCTGGACTAAACATGTCTTCATTATATCCTTGAGACATTGCTTCTAAATCTTGAACTGCTTTATTAATAGAAAGTCGCCAATCATTTGGACAGCTTTTTAAGTCAGCAGCGAGAGTGTTTAGAATACTCCTTCGTTCCAGAGCCCTCTTTAATTCTGTCTGATCTAATATTTGTTCTACTTCAGATTTAATAGCTTCAACGCTAATACTGGTTCTTTCCGAAAGCGTTATTGCCATTTCTTCTCTTATCATAGGAGAAGATTCTGCAGCAATAATTGGAACTACTTCTTTTCTAATTAAATTAGTGTCAATTCTATCATCATATGAATTAAGTTTCCATTCAAAAGCAGTCCATTTTTTTAGTTTTAAAAAATTATCGATTCCTCTTTGACGAATAAAGTCATCTGGATCTAAATCATCAGGAATACTAACTACATGAACAGAGAATTCTTTATGATCATTAAACTTTTCCATCATACGATTTAAAGCTGCTTGACCCCTATCGTCTCCATCCATACATAGTGTAATATCAGTTATCCCCATTTTAGATAATTCAATAACATGATAGTCGGTAAATGCTGTACCTCCAACGCACACTACTTTGGTTAGTCCTTGTTGGATTGCTGTCTCTACATCTCCATATCCTTCCATGATATAAAGACTTCCTTGTTCTTTTTTTGCTAAATGAATATTGTATAATCTTTTTGATTTTTCATAAATTTGACATTTAACATCTGTGCCAAAATTTTTTGAATTAATATATTTTCTACTAGTTTTATCTTCTGGATTATAATCTAAATTTCTTGCACCAAAACCACATGGGCGGCCATAGTCATCACATACAGTAAATAATAGATTATTCTCATTAAATAAGTATGGGTTTAATAAGTCAATACTCTCTAAAAACGAAACAGAGAAACCTTCTCCTTTCATATGTTCTTTATAATTTACAAAAGAATCTACAGAACCTATTAATCTATTTTTACATCCTTCATGCTCCCATCCTCTTCTATCCATTTCTGTAAAAGCTTTTTCGGTTGGGTGAGAAGCAACATAATGAGCAGCTTTTTTATATGCATTAAAAGCTTCTGTTCTATATATTTCTTCCTCTGTTGGCTCTTCCATCTTTACTTCTATACCATATTTATCTGCTAAATATAATACAGTTTCTTTGATGTAATCTGGACCATTTTGTGGCTTATTTTCTAGATAAGCACAAGCATCAAAAATGTCTCCAAATGTATTACAAGAAAAACAATGAAATTTTTGAAAATCAGATTGCTTCACAATACCACATGAAGCAACAGTGTCTTCATGATCAGGATGAATACAATTAAAATTAGTTTTAGTATTAATTCCTTGTTCTTCTAAATAATCAACTAAATGAGTTTTTACTTGTTCAACTACTAAATCGAAGTTTTTAACTCTAGACATTTTTGACCCCCGTCTTTTGTCTTATTTTTTCCAGTGATGATAACATCTGGCTTCGTATTCTTCTTTTCCGCCAATTTCTATGATCTTATTATTTTTATTCTTTTTATATGTTTGTGTTGCTTCTTTTCCACAGACAACACATATTGCTGTTTGTTTATCTATAATATCCGCATACCCCATAAGATCAGAAGTTATATTGAATATATCTCCATTAAAATCCATATCTAATCCTGACACAATAACTCTTGTGCCTTTATCTTTTATTTTTTTTATTAATTCAATAATTTCATAATCAAAAAATTGAACCTCATCAATCGCGATTACATCTGGATTTTTACTATGTAAACTATTGAAGTTTTGAATCGCAATTTCAATTTCTATAGAATTTGAGACTATAGACGCAGGGATTTTATCTCCATCATGATTTTGTATTTTATTATGAGCATATCTATTGTCTATTTTTGGTTTAAATACCATAACAGATTGTTTTGCAATCTGAGAGCGTCTAATTCTTTTTAATAATTCAGATGTTTTACCTGAGAACATAGGCCCACAAATAACTTCTAGTTTTCCCATTATTAAAAACTCCCATGGTTCATGATATCATCCATGCTTGTATTTTCTGCAGTTTCTTCTTCATGCTTAATAGCATTCTCTTCACTCATATTATTTTGACAATAATCTCTATAATTACAATAACTACAGTGCCAATCTCGATAAGATTGTTTTTTGCTTTGATGATTTTTTAATGCAGTAGCAGACACAACTCCTCGTTGAGCTAATTCTTCGACTCGTTCATCTGAAGGTTTATATTCAAAATCTTTTTCAGGTAATTCATCATTTTTAACATATTCATTCACATTTGCATAACGGTCATATATATCGTTAATAGTAAAACGAGTTTCTGCAACACCGTCTATATAAATAGTCCCTTTATCATCTACCGTTATATCAAATTCACCCATGTCCGTTGCATCTCTTGATACATAAAATATTTTAAATCCTGCAAGAGTGCCTCTTGTATGAGCGCAATATAACGCTGCTTGCATTAAGTGTTCGTCTTTAGGTCTTCCTTTTATAAAACGCTTATTTCTACCTCTTCCTTCCCAATGTCCAAGAATTTGTTTGTTCGCATAATAGCCATAAAAAGATTTACATTCAACACCATAGAGCTGATCTCCTTCTCTTAAGATTACATCAAATTCTCCAGAAAGATTTCTATCTTTATCTTCCCATCTAACAGAATTATTTTCCCATATCCCCATCTGCTTCCAGGCTTCTGTTACTGCGGCTTCTACTTGATGTCCTAATAAAAATATAATTTGAGATTTTGCATCAGGAGGATTTGTTGGTTCAATACCTTTAATTCTATAATAGACAGCTCGGGCACATTTACCTAGTACTTCTGTTTCTCCCCATGGATTTGTATACTCTACTGATGCTTCACTGGGCCATAATGTTCCTCTTGTTTTTGATCTGAATTGTTTTCTGGCAAACCATTTTAATGTTTTTTCTTTTAAATTAATTTGATCTAACATATGTTCCTTTTGATGAAAGAGTATTTTAATACCTTTTATTCTTAATGTAAATAACTTTATTGACTTTAAAAAAAATAAATGATAATATCTTTAAATGATTAAACGTATATCACCGAAGGATTCTAAAAAAATAAATATCCTTGCTCTTACAGGCGAGTATACGTATCAAGATATAGTTGAATACTTTAATAATGTCTATACTAAAAATCAGATTTTATATCATTTAAAAAATAAATATCCAGAAGCTAAAAAAAAGATTAAAAGAGAATCGTCTTCTGGAAATGTTAAAATTAAAAATTTGTTAAAAAAGATATTCCCTCACGCAACTATAGAGGAAGAATACCATGTTGGTCAACAGCTTCGTTTAGACTTATACATAGGAAAACCATACTATATTGCTTTTGAATATGATGGCATTCAACATTTTAAATACACTCCTGGTTTACATAAAACAGAAAAAGATTTTGAAAAATCTCTAAAAAGAGATAAAGAAAAAGAGTTACTATGTAAAAAACGAGGAATATCCTTAATCAGAATAAAGTATTCTGATACATTAACATTAGATTTTCTTCAAGATAAAATCAATTCAGCTGGATATGGAACGGGCATTATCCAAGAAGATGCTCTAACTAATAAAGAACATTTTAAAAAAAAGCAAATTGAAATAAATAAACAATTAGCAAGACAGAGAAAAGAAGTATATAATAAATTTAAGCAATCTGATATTTACAAAAAAGCTCAAGAGCAAAAAAAGAAATATCAAAGAGAACAATATCGGAGACTTAAAGAGTGGAAAAAACAGAATATATCGTAATTATGCCAACGTATATAGTCATGGGTGTAAAAAAAATAAAGAAATATTATATAAATTTAAATCAATATAGGAATTGGCATTTCCATGTCAGTAATAATTTAAAAGTAAAATATAAAGAACTGGTATATTCTCAGATTAAAGATTTAAATTTTAATAAAATTAAACTTGTTTTTACATACTATAAACCATCAAAACGAAGAGTAGATCGCGCGAATATTCTTTCTATCCATGAAAAGTTTTTTTGCGATGCTCTCGTTGAATCTGGCTGTATTCCAGATGATAATGATGATTATATTGTTTCTACCCATTATTATTCTGGTGGCTTAGATAGAGAGAATCCGAGAGTAGAGATTAAAATAATTCCACTAGATTAAAAGAGACTATAATATGGAACAGAAATTAAAAAATATAGATATCAAAAGTTTTTCTACTTTTGATTTCCTAAAGTTTTGCTTTAGCAGAAAGTCTTTCTTTAGAGACTATAATAACCTCAGATCGAAAGATGAGGATGAGGTAAAGGAAAGAGTAAAAATAATAATCGAATATATCGGATCTGATAGACTCTATTCAGAATTACTATTATGCTATAAAGCTGCTATTCTTTCGGAAAAAAGGCATACATACTATTTCAATCTATATATTATTGAATTACTAGAACTATATTATAGTGAATTATCTTTTATCTGTAAGTCAGAGGAGATAAAGACTGACATGCTATCCATTTCATATCAGCCATACATCTCTTATGAGTGGGTTTTATATTCTAAAATACTAAATCCTTATCAAAGATATTTATTATTTGAATATTTAACTCTAGGATATTCTATCCAAGATCTTGCTTCTCGTAGATATTGTGATTCTAGAACAATTTATAATCATTTTAATACGATTATAGATATTCTTTCTTCATAATATTTATTTCTTTTCTTCTTGTTTATTTAGAATTTTAGGAAGTGTTGCTTCTTCCCATTCTCCAGTTTCAAGCAAAGCTTTTTCAACTGCAATGATTTCTTCTTCAAATTCTTCTTGTTTAAGTCCATTTTTAATTAAAACTTTTTCAAGAGCACTACTTCTTGCATTTGCTTTATTAACTATTCCCCACAATATTTGCACCATATGAGTTACATTTTTTTCACTATCAATTAATGCCTGTGTGATTCCATTCATTTGTTCATGTTGTTTATACAATGCTTCATTAAAGTCTTTGTATATTTTTTCAACATGTTCATTTATCGCATTAATAATGGGATCAAGTTTTGCTATAAGAGCCTCGTCTAATGATAGAGGCTCTTTAAATTTTTTTAATTCATCTTCTTTTTTAAAAATAGACATTTATAATATCCTTTATTAAGCTATGTGTTTGTTGGTTTGTTCTGGTTGGTCATGTAGTGTCATTAAGCTATGAAGTGATCTATATGTATTTTCCTCAACAGGAACTGAATATACTTCCTCTTCATTAATTGCTACATCCATAAAATATGATGGACCGAAAGATACTGGTCCGTCTTTTGTGTCAATAGTTTCTTCTTCATTTATTCTTAAACGTTCAATAATCATAATTTTCTCCTTATCTAATTCTATGAATAAAAGTACAAGGATCAGTCTTACTGCATCCCCACATTAATTGTCCCCAATCATCAGAAACAGAAAGATTAATTGCATAATCATCCGTTCCACATAAAGACCCATTTCTAAAAAGTGGTTTACCATGAAAAGTATTAACGCCCCAATGATGATAATGACCATACACCATAAAGTCGTAATCAAAAATTTCATTCCATCCACCAAGTTTAGCTTTAGCAGACGCTGTTTCTGCTTGAGATGGAGCCCAGTGACGCAATAGACCTCTTTGCCCTCTAACATTAACAGCTTTATATAGATCAAATGTATAATCAATACTAATATTTTTAAGATCAGAATATTCCAATGCAACCTCTGTGGCCATATAAAGTGCGGTGTCCCAAGAACATTCTCCTGAATCTTGACGACCATGTGCTCGTCCATGATTCCCTGTTAAACAGTCTATTTTAATATCAATATCTGGCTTCCCTATTGCTTCAAACGCACCTCGAATTGATCCAAGTAAAAGCATAAGTGCTTTTAATGCATCGTTAAATTGTGAAGATACAGGTTTATCAATATGGAGTCGTTGTGTTTCATACATGATGTCATTTTCAATTAAATCGCCTAATAGAAAAATTCGAACATCTTCGATATTACTTGATCTTCCTAATCGCTTAATGTTCTCTACAATTTGTGGAGCAATAATTTTAGCGACTCTATTAAAAGCTATTTCTGAGTTAAACACTGCTTTGCCATCTAAAAAGGTATTTTTTCCAAAATGCCAATCACTAAGAGCAAGACATAATGTTTCCCCATTATCAGTAACCGGTACTGATCTAAAGTGATCTTTAGTTTTATTAAAAATTCTTTTCATCTGACTAAATTTAGCTAACTCTTCTCGAACCATTTCTCTTGTTTCTCTTCGAGCTTTAGCTTTTGTTATTTTTTCTGGACTAATATCAATAATAGTATCAATAGCAGCCGCAATCTCTTCATCATCAAAATCAAAAAAACGTGCTTCATCTTTGTCTTTTTCTGTCTCTTCAATTTCTAATGATGTAATAAAACTATCAAAATCAATTGCCATAAATTCTCCTTGTTGCACAGCTGCATTCAAGTTTATCCAATACATTTTTGTCTAAAATAATCTTGTGATTTGTTTTTAACACAGCTCTTTTATATTCTATTTCTATTGGTATTGTACCAGGATTAGTTGTTAAAAGATCATATATCTCTTCAAGGTTACTATTGTCAGTTGGATATAATACTATCTTTTGTATTTTTTTCTCTACTGTTAATTCTTGAATGCTCATTAAAATAATTTTAAATGATGAGATTTCTTCACCATTTATTTCTCTAGTTTGAACCTCTAATTTTCCAGAAATTCTAACTGGTTTATTCTTTTGAAATAAATGAATATTCTTTTTATAAATATTAGTAAAAGCAACGACCTCAACTCTACCAGTAAAATCTTCTAAATCAAAAAATGCCATTTGTTTCTTGGATTTTGTTGTTATTTCTTTTAAATTAGTAATTAAACCTCCAAGAACAACTTGACTATTTTCTGGTTTAGTTTCTAAATTAACTATAGGACAAAGATTTAACAATGTATGTTTAAATTTGTCAAGAGGATTATGAGAAATAAAATAACCAAGAGCCTCATATTCATCTTCTCCTTTTTCTTCATCCGAAATATTTTTAACTTTTGGTACAAAAATAACTGGAGTAGTTTTTCCGTCTTTGTTCTTAGCTTCTTTTGCTGCATCTATTATTTCAGTTAATGCATACAACATTTGCGCCCTATTCATTTATCCTCCTAAAAAAAAGAGGGCTAGGCTACCTCATCGAAGCAGCCAGCCCTGATCAAAGTTTGGATTTTTGCGGTATCAACTTTTTTTAAATTCACTCTTGAACAAAAATCAAAAATGTTTTGAAAAGCTCCGCTCTCCCTACTTTTTAAAATGCTATCAACAGCGACATCTCCTAAACTCTTGACTGCACCAAGCCCAAAACGTATTCCCTCTTTAGTTGGGGTATACTCTAAAAATGATTGATTTATACTAGGAGGAAGTATTTTTATACCATTTGTTTTACAGTCGTTTAAGAATGTT
>Ga0256913_10001361_pt1 | contig 12581 bp, 11 predicted proteins | sample Axial_MatmetaG_FD_185970 | JGI IMG/M metagenome (GOLD analysis project Ga0256913, IMG submission 185970) | Deep-sea worm associated microbial mat communities from Axial Seamount, Juan de Fuca Ridge, Pacific Ocean - Axial_Mat | ecosystem: Environmental > Aquatic > Marine > Oceanic > Microbial...
AGTGGCTTGACACAATGATAGGCAACGTCAAAAACTCAATCCATGGTACATATCATGCCGTCAGTGAAAAACATGTCCCACGCTATCTCGCCGAGTTTTGTTTTCGTTTCAACCGGCGATTTGAACTGGGAAAAATGATAGTGCAGCTGGCTCAAGCCGCAGTAAACACATTGCCAATGCCACAGCGAACTTTGAAGTTGGCTGAGGATTGGTGGTAATCAGGATTTTTTTTGTTCAACGAATAAAAAAAGCGGGCCTGGGATAGTCCCCAGACCCGCCTGAAAGCTGTTTGCCGGCCGATCGGCCCGGACAGCAGAACCGCCTATAACTTGTACGAAAGCCCTATTGCCACAACATGGGCGCCGGCATCGTTGAACTCGCCATTGAGGACCTTATTGGTCACGCTGCGATCATCCTTGTCATCGTACAGGTAGCCGATACCGACTTCAAGATGATCGTTGGCCAGATAGCGGACACCGACCGAATAGATATAGGCATCGGAATCGGGCAGCTCGAAGCTGAGGGTACTGTCCGGAATCGGATTCTTGTCATAGGCAAAACCGGCCATGAGAATAAATGATTTTTTCGTATCATAGCTGAAACCAATCCGATAGGTATCGCAATCATCCCAGTTCTTTGCCTTGGGCTGGTCAAATGCCATATTGAGCACCGGATTGGTCATGGGGGCCGGATAGGTAAAATCAAGCGTTTCATAACTTGACCAGAAGGTACGTTCATACTCGAGTTCCACGGTCAGCTGATCAAAAAAGGTGTAGGAACCAGCCAGGGAAAGAACGGCCGGCAATGGCACCGAGGCCCCGGCATCACCGTGGTACCGGCCCCCTGCCAGAGAGGTGGCAAGATCTGCCGTGCCTTCAAGATCCAGGTCCACCTTTGAACGGTAGGTGGCGCTCAGGTTCAGCTCCCGGGTCGGACGGACAGCAAGGGCGAAGTTATATCCCCATTCCCAGGTATCGCCATCCATATAGCGGCTGGCCGTGGTTCCCGGGGCAACCTGACCGGCGCTGCGCACGGTTGCGTCTGCGTAGATGGAGCGTACACCGGCGGCCACCGAGATCATGTCATTGATCTTATAGGAACCGGAAACGCCGAGTTCATAGACCTTGAGGGTGAACTCCTCGGCAAAGGTGCGTGGAAAAGGATTACTCCATTTCTTGGAAAGACCGCCCGGATAGGTCAGGGTCACACCGATACGGAAGTTGTTATAGTCGGGAGAAACGGCAAAAAAGGTGGGCAGGACAAAGTCCTCACTGTCGGACTCACCACTGTACAGAGGGCTTCTGTTGTCATGATAATTGATTGTTTTCAGATGGATCCATTCAGCGGCACCCTCAAACAGGGCCCGATCCTCCAGCCAGGACATATTGGCCGGATTGAAATAACTTGCATCCGCGGTAGTACTCGAGGCAATGTTCGCGCCAGCCTTGGCCACGGCATTGACGGACTGTTCCGGAATACGATAGCCGGAGCCATAGGCGGTGCTGCCGACGAGCAGGGCAGCTAACGCAGTATATGCACATGTTTTTTTCATTTCCTCTCCTCCTTCCAAAGTTTTCTCATTTTCAGCAAATCAGACAAAAACACCTGTTCCGGGCATACTGCTTCCCGGACATGTCTTACTTATTTCAACAAAGACTGTGCAGCGACAGGATTACTCAGCGGCGACACTGTCCACTGAATAGAGGTATCGCTTGATTTTATGGGTCGCTGTTTTAATAAACGGTTCCCGCCGCTCCACAATCCTCGACAGCCTGGACGCGGATGACAACCGGGCGTTGATCTCCCGGCGGATTTCGCCGAGCTGCCCTGTTATGTACTGATGCCGCTGTTCCCGGGAACTGCCGGCAGTGACCTCATCGATAAAGTCATAATCGGGATAGACCCAGGCCTCGAGCTTGCCCCTGTTTTCCAGGACCAGGGACTCCATCAGCATGGGATAGCTGTTCAGTTTATGCTCAATGGCCTCGGGATAGACATTCTCGCCATTGGCCAGCACGATCACTGATTTGGAACGTCCGCAGACATGGACATTACCCTGCTCGTCAACAAAACCAAGATCACCGGTTTTCAGCCAGCCATCTTCGGTAAAGGTCTCGTTGGTTGCCTCGGGATCATTCCAGTATCCCTGCATGACATTTTCGCCCCGGACTTCAATCTCACCAATACCGCTTCTCCCGTCCGGCTCGGCGATGCGCACCTGTACGCCGGGCACCGGCTTGCCGGCAGAGCCTAACTGGATGGTGGTGTCCCCGTAGGGACCGCCTGAAATCAGCGGTGATGATTCGGTCATGCCATAGCCGACCAGATAGGGGAACCTGGCCAGGCGCAGAAACTCCTCCACCTCCGGGTTCAGGGCCGCGCCGCCAATCCCCATGACCATGAGACGGCCACCGAAGAAGGCTTCCAGTTTTTTGCCGATCTGACGAGAGACAAACCTGCGCCCAATGGAGACCCGGCACAGCATGGTCAGCATGGAACTCTTTTCTATGGCCGGCAGGACTCTTTTTTTATAGATCTTCTCCATGATAAGCGGCACCACCAGGATGCCGTGCGGCCGCTCTTTTGCGCAGATTTTCTGCAAAACAGCCGGCGTCGGCGTCTTTCCGGCATAGACCACCCGGTATCCCTTGAAAAGAGGCATCAGAAAACCGACCGTAAACTCATAGGTGTGGGCAATGGGCAGCACTGACAGGAAAACCGATCCTGGCGGAATATCAATAATTTTGGCCACTGATTCGGCATTGGCGCAGAGATTGGAATGCGTGAGCATGACCGCCTTGGAAAAACCGGAGGTGCCCGAGGTATACAGAATGGAAGCCAGATCATGGCGGTCTACCTCGGGAAACTCCAGCGCATGAGCCTCCAGATCTTCCTGAAAGCGCTCCCTGGCCCCGGCAAGGACCTCAGAAAAGGGAGTTACCTTCAAAACGCCGGTTTCCTCGACAGAGTCGTCAAGGGTGATCAGGGTTGCCAGCTCCTTGCGGATCTCGTAAATTTTTTCACTCTGCCGCTGGGTGAGGAAAACCACCTCGCATTCCATTTCAGTCAGGATATGGTGAACATCGGCCTCCGGCAGATCGGGAAGAATTGGAACGGCAACCGCGCCCAGCCGGACAATGGCAAGATAACTGATGGCCCAGTAATGTGAATTCTCGCCAAGCAGGGCCACGCGACCGCCCCGCTCCACTCCATACTCGCGCAGGCGGGCGGCAAGCAGCAGAATCTCGTCGTAAAATTCGGCGTAGGTCAGCGGCTTCTCAAAGGCCATGCCGATGACAGGGTAGTCTTTATAGACAAGACAGGAGTTGTCAACAAGCTGGTTTAAGGTATGGGCGATTTTATGAACAAGCGGCAGATTGGCAGAAGGCATGTTTCCAGCTCATGGCATCCGATTCATGTAACCCCCATCCCGGCGGGCCGGGACAACGAAGGGAAGAAAGCCGATGCCCTCAATAACGGACATGACCGGGTCCGGCATGGCAATCCATCCTGCCTGTGGTCATTTTCAGATTAACTCGCAGGATGCAAACCAAAAGGCGTAAAGACCTTGACAAGAGGCCTGTACACATTTTACAAGAATACCAGGTAGATCTCTTATTGACATCTCTGTATCAGATATTCCCATGAAACGCTATAGTCCATTTTACTGTTTTTCCCTTTTCTTCATCGCGGTTTTTTTTATCAGCCCCTCCACGTGGGCCGGCCGCATTCCCACCCTGGACGACCGAGCAAAGTTTCGCCCCGGCAAACTTCTTGAGACGTCTTCCTTTGACCATGCCGCCCGTCCTTCCTGGGTCAGCCTGGGTGCGTACAGTGACATCACGACTGTCAAAAAAAGAGTGGGAACCCGTGCTTCCACCCACCACAAACCATGGCGGCGTCTTACCAGGATTGAGAAAAAGATCTCTTCAAAAAGCGTTATGATAATTGATGCGGAAAATGGTGAAACGCTGTATGCCAAATCTCCGGACAGCCCGCGTCAGCCGGCCTCCACCATCAAGGTCCTGACCGGCATGATCGCCATCAAGTCCCTGAAAAATAACGATGCCATCCCGGTCAGCCGCCGGGCAGCACGCATGCCCCGATCAAAGATTTACCTCAGCCCCAAAAAACACTACAAGGCCGATGATCTGATCAATGCCGTTCTGCTGGCCTCGGCCAATGATGCCAGTGTGGCCCTGGCCGAAAAGATCGCCGGTTCGGAAAAGGATTTTGCAAAGATGATGACGCTCAGAGCCAGACTTTGGGGGGCACGCAGGACAGTCTGCCGAACCGCAACCGGTCTGACGGCTCGCGGTCAGCAATCAACGGCCAGGGACCTGGCCGCCATTTTCAGACATGCCATGCAGGACAGGGAATTTGCCCGGCGCATGCATAAAACCAAGGTCAGAACATCGTTTGGCCAGACGCTGCGCAATCATAACCGCGCCCTGTGGCGCGTCAAGGGAGCCGATGGCGGCAAAACAGGATATACGGCCGCTGCCCGGCAGACCTATGTGGGCAAGTTTACCCGGGACGGCGAATCGATCATTGTTGCCATCATGGGCAGTGAAACCATGTGGCCGGATATCAAGAACCTGGTTGAATACGGCTTCCAGCAAAAAAAACTGCAGGCCCGGGCCGGAGAACAGCAAACCAGGATGGCCAGCAGCGAATAAGACCGAAAAGAACAAATGAGCACATAAAAAAGCCCGCAGGTTTATGACCTGCGGGCTTGTATTTTTGCGCTAAAAAAATTACAGGGGTACGCTTTCCAGCTGTTTTTCCACCAGGGTCAAAATTGCCTCACGCTTGAATGGTTTTTCCAGGGTTGCTATATCGCCGAGGTAACCGGCCATGGTCAGATACCGTTCGGCCTTGATGGCCCCTCCCCCGGAAATAGCCAGAATGCGCATATCGGGATAATCGCGGACAAGCTCCATGATAAACTTGAGCCCGTCTTTGACCGGCATGATCATGTCCGTGATAATAAGATCAAAGGCATAGCGGCCGACCAGCCGCATTCCCTCTTCTCCATTTTCAGCTGTATGCACCTCATAGCCTTCATGGGAAAGCATCTGAGAGAGCATCTGCCGAATCTGTTCCTCATCATCGACAACCAATATCCGCTTCAATGGCACCCCTCCGGTCATGTTGGTTTAGAATCGGCTGGAACGTCAATAAGCAGTACAACAGCAGAGTCTGTCGTTCCTGGACTACCTGTCATGTAATTTCAGAACAAAACGATATCATTCTTTCTTTGGTGTACATTACATTTTGGAAATAATCAAATCAATATTTTTTTTGTTTCCAGCTCAGGAAGAAATCGGCCTGCAGAACCGTCCGAAACCACCGGGAATCGTCCCCGAGGCCCAGAAGGCACGCCCCTGCTTGTAATCGACAAACCAGTATCCGCCGGGCCTGCGCACCGCATCGACAAAGATAAAGGGCTGGCTGACGGCAAAACAGTCATGGAGAAATTGATCATTGACTTTGTCCCGCTCCACCAGGGAAAGGGCTTCCGCCATGGAAGGGAAACGCCAGTCGTGGTGGCCGGCAAACTCCTCCCGGTTGATCCGCTCCAGCTCACGTCGCATGGAACGGTGGCTCATGATATCACTTCCTTCCCGCTGCCACATGAGCCCGGTAACAAGATCGGTTACGGTCTGACCATCACCATTATCAACAAAAACATTTGTAAAGCCGCCGGCTGGATTTCGCTCCATGTCAACAAGATTAAATCTGCGCACCAGGGCAGCAATATCCTCTTCACTCAATTCTTCAGGACCGGCAGGCAGAGTGATCCGGTCCACCGGGGGTACATCTCCATCGGCCCGGGGCAGATCCGTCTCGGCAAGGCCGGGCAGAACCTCTTCTTCAATGGGAACGATTAACTCGCCGCCCTCGGCCTCAAGCACATTTTCCCGCAGCCATGTCCGCAGTTCCCCATTGATGCCGAATGTCCGTTCAAAGAGTGCGACCTTGCCCTGGCCGTCAACACAGCTTTGCACCATTTCCTCCGGAGCACGGATCTCAGCTACAATACGGGCATGCTTGATTCCTCTCTCCATGAGGCAGAGGCGGGGTTTCTCCTCCCAGGCATCTATAAAGAAATAATAAATCCGCTCTTTCCGGCTGCGTATCCTCTCCTTCCCGCCCCATGACTCAAAGGTGCCAAAGGTATATTCCGGCGACATCTCCCAGTCTATGACCGGGTCGTTTTTCAGGTTAAGCAATGTAAAGAGTCCCATACAATCCTCCACTGGATGATGAACAAAACCGGGAAACAGTGTATTTTCCCCACAGAGAGTTTATATGAAAGCCCGGTCACGTCCGTTATTAAGGGCGCCGGCTTTCATCCCTTGTTGTCCCGGTGTGCCGGGATGGTGGTTTATATGAAAGCCCGGTCATGTCCGTTATTGAGGGCGCCGGCTTTCATCCCTTGTTGTCCCGGTGTACCGGGATGGTGGTTTATATGCTTCCTCGTTTATAATTGATACTCATTCTTACTATAAAATAATATTCATTCTTATGTCAACCAGAAAACAAACCCTCCTGATGCTGGGCGATTCTCTTATTGAATGGGGAGACTGGCCCGAACTTCTTTTCGAATACAACATAATCAACCGCGGCAGGGCCGGGGAGACGGTGGAAGGCCTTGCCGGACGTGTTTTTCCGGAGATTGAAAGCCATGGGGATTATACCTCTATCCTGATTATGAGCGGGACCAATAACCTGCTCATGGGGGATACGCTTTTTCCTCTCATCTTCTCTTCCATGCTGGCACGGATACAACTACTCATCCCGAAAACGACTCTAATCGTCAACGGTCTTCTCCCCATGCCGGCGGCCCCGGGCAAGGATATCACCCTGGTCAATGAAAAACTCGCCCGGATCTGCCACCAGCAACAATACGGGTTTATTGATCCACAAACGGCCTTTGCCATTCACTGCCGGCCCATCACCCACCCCTGTTTTCATCCCGATGGGGTGCATCTGACAACTCGCGGTTACACTACATGGGCCAAAGCAATCAGCACATTTCTTAAGACCGGATTCGATCCGGATGAGGGTTGACAGGAAGCGGTCAAATTCTTATAGATGCAGAGATTCTTCTTATTCGAGGCGCGGAAATCGTTCGCCCGGTCTGCGAGATCTGCCGTCTCATTCATGACTATTCACAGTAAAGAGGTCCATAATGTCTCGTCTGTTATCTCACTTCGCCATCCTGTTTTTTCTGGCACTCTTTTGTTTTTCCTCTTCCGCAACCGTGAATACAGCGTTTGCCGCCGCCGGCCTTGATGGAAAATTCATCAAGGGAACGGTTGCGGAAACAATGAACACAGGTGGATACACCTATCTCAAGGTCAAGGCCAAAGAGGGTGACATCTGGGTGGCCATACCGGAAACAACCCTGCAAAAAGGGCAGAAAGTGGTCTGCAGTCCGGGCATGACCATGTCCAACTTCGAATCAAAAAGTCTTGGCCGCACGTTTGAAAGCATTATTTTTTCTCCGGGCCTTGCCTCGCCGGAAACAATCCTGGGTGGCGGTGGTCATGGCGGTATGGCCGCAGCAGGCAAAAAAAATGATTTCAATGCCGCCCTGCAGGCAGAACAGGGTGCCCATGGTGGCATGGGAGGTATGGGTGGAGCAGCCATGGGCGGGGCCGCCATGGCTGCCTCCGGCGGCAGCGCCGGTGCCATTGTTCCCTCAAAGGAAATCAAGGTGGCAAAGGCCAGTGGAGACAACGCCTTTACTGTTGGAGAATGCTTTGCAAAGGCTAAGGAACTCCATAACAAAAAGGTACGGGTGCAGGGGAAGGTGGTCAAGGTGTCGCGCAAGATAATGGGCCGCAACTGGGTCCACATCCAGGATGGCACGGGCAACCCCATGAAGAATACCCATGACCTGGTTGTGACCACCATGGCAGAGCCCAAGCTGGATTCAGTCGTCACTGTTGAGGGCACTCTCCATGCAAACAAGGATTTTGGCGCCGGATACAAATACAACGCCATTATCGAAGATGCTGAAATCAAATAAGAAGCTCCTGCCGGAGAGAGCCGCCGGAACGGACTGAGGCGCCCATGCCATGCATGTTGTTCTTGTCGGGCCAGGGGCCCTGGGCGGGCTTCTGGCCGTGTACCTTACTCCGGTACTGGAACATAGCGGCGGCCGACTTTCCCTGCTCGATCACAACCCGGACAGGGCGGCTTTTCTGGCCGCAAACGGCATCACCCTGTTGGAAGATGGCGGTGAGCGCCATGTCCGGCCACGGGTCCATGCGGACATAACGTCCCTGGGCAGGTGTGACCTTGTTCTGCTCTGCATCAAGAGTAACGATGTGGCCGGGGCCCTCACGTACCTTCAGCCCCTTATCCATTCAGATACCCTGATTGTCGGCCTCCAGAACGGAATGACCCATATTACCCTGCTGGAGGACTGTGCCGGAATCCCTGCCGCCGGGGTTTCCGCGCTCGGCGCAAGCCTTGCGGCACCGGGTACAGTATTTTTTGGCGGTCATGGGCCAACCAGGCTGGGCCTTCTCAAAGACAACAGGGAGTGCGCTGTTCTCGATACCTTTATTGATCTCATGCAGCAATCAGGACTTGAGGCAGGCATAAGTGACAACATCCGGGCCGATCTCTGGAACAAACTCTTTGTCAACGTGGGCATCAATGCCCTGACAGCCATCCACAACCAAAAAAACGGCCAGCTGCTCACCTCCTGCACCTTGCGGTCCACCATGAAAAACGCCATCCGTGAGGCCATGACCGTGGCTGAAAAATCCGGCGTTCCCATCATGGGCGATCCGATCGCCAGGACCTTTGCCGTCTGCCGCAGAACCCGTAACAACATCTCTTCCATGCTCCAGGACGTGCGTCGACAGCGGCCGACAGAGATCATGGCCATCAACGGTTTCATTGTTGAGCAGGGACGGCAACTCGGCATTGCCACCCCTGTCAACAGGGAGCTTGTCAAAAAAGTGCAGGCCATTGAGGCATTCTGGACACGACACCATGCGTAGTCAGCAAAAAAAGATTGATCCGGGCCGGCTCGGCCTGGATTTTGACGGCGTCATTGCCGATACCGCCGAGGTGTTTATCCGTCTTGCCTGCGATAAATATAAACACTGCGATTTCGGGATTGACGACATCACTGATTTTGAGGTGGAGCGCTGCCTGAACATGCAACCAGACCTGGTCAAGTCGATCTTTACCGAAATCATGCTCGACTCGGTCGGTACCGGCCTCAGGCCCATGCCGGGGGCCGTGGAAGTGCTGGGCGAACTCAGTGAACTGGCCCCGATAACAGTCATCACCGCCAGGCCCGAACCCGCACCCGTGCGGGAGTGGCTGGCAATTTTTTTCCCCAGATCCACCTGTATCCGGATCCAGGTCATTGCCATGGGAGCCCACGATGACAAAATCCGCCATCTTCACACCCATAATCTGGATCATTTTATCGACGACCGCGCGGAAACCTGCGTCCGGATAGCCGACACCGGGCGGGACGCCTTTGTCTTTGACCATCCGTGGAACAGGGGACGGCACAGCCTGCCGACGGTGCATAACTGGCAGGAAATCCGCAATCTCTGCATGGAATAACCCCCATCCCGGCACACCGGGACAACGAAGGGATGAAAGCCGGTGCCCTCAAGAACGGACATGACCGGGCTTTCATATAAAATCAAAGCTGAAAAAATTATGAAATGTCCCCGCTGCGGCACTGAAATCCCAGTCTACAGAAATCCGGTTCCCACAGTTGATATTATCATTGAAACTGGCCCGGGAATTGTCCTGATCAGGCGTAGAAATCCGCCTTTTGGCTGGGCCCTGCCCGGTGGCTTTGTCGATTACGGCGAATCCTTTGAGGCGGCGGCACGCCGGGAGGCAAAAGAGGAAACCGGACTTGACGTGGAACTTGTCCGCCAGTTCCACACCTATTCCGATCCCGACCGCGATCCCCGGCAGCACACCGCTTCAACGGTTTTCATCGCCCGGGCAGAGGGAATGCCAAGGGCGGGCGATGATGCGGCAGATGTTCGTATCTTCACCCGCGACAACCTGCCGCCGCTGGTCTTTGATCATGGTACGATTCTGAAAGATTACTTCCAGCACAGATATTGAGAAGCTATAGGGGGCCGGGCTACCGGCGCCGTTTTCTGCGGCGGCCGCCACGGCGGACAGGCGGCTTGATTTTTCTGCCCGGCGGCGGTTCAACCAACAGTGATTCATCGGGCTGCACACAGGGCAGGCTGCGGCCGATGAATTCCTCGATTTCGGGCAGGTAAAAGGCGCCTTCCTCATCGGCAAAACTGATCGAAATTCCGGCATTGCCGGCCCGGCCGGTGCGCCCGATGCGGTGGACATAGTCTTCCGGCTCATAGGGAAGCGTATAGTTGAAGACATGGCTGATGCCGTCAATATGGATGCCGCGACCGGCCACATCCGTGGCAATCAGGACCTCGACCCTGCCCTGCCTGAAACTCTCCAGCCGGGCCTGGCGTTTCTGCTGCGGTACATCGCCGGTGAGCAGGGCACAGCGGACATCATTGGCGCGCAGACGGTCATAGAGTCTTTTCGCCTCGCTCTTCATATTGGTGAAAACAATGATCCGTTCGTGCTCTTTGGCAGTAATGGTATTGTAGAGCACGTTGTATTTTTCCGCTGACGTGGTCATATAGACGATCTGGTCAACGGTGTCCACCGTAACCTGCTCCAGCTCTGTTTCAAGGGAAATCGGGTCCACGCACCACTGTTCGGCAAGGCGCTTGACCTCCACGGTAATGGTGGCGGAAAAGAGCATGGTCTGCCGTTTGTTTTTAGGCGGTGTATTGTGAATAATGCGACGCACATCCGGAATAAAGCCCATGTCCAGCATCCGGTCGGCTTCATCAATGATCATGGCCCTGATGTGATTTAACCTGACCACTCTCTTGCTGACATAATCAAGCAACCGGCCCGGCGTTGCCACCACCACATCCACCTTCCCCTTCTTGAGCTGATCCATCTGCCCCTGATAATCGGCACCGCCGTAAACCGGCAGGATGCGAAGGGGGGTATATCTGGCCAGGTTTCTGCCGTCCTTGGCGATCTGCATGACCAGTTCCCTGGTCGGAGCAATGATGAGCGCACGCGGCACGCCCGGCTTGGCCGGACGCTGGTCACGAAGCAGTCGGGCAAAGAGAGCGATGAGAAAAACAGCGCTCTTACCGGTGCCGGTGGAGGCCCGACCAACCAGATCACGTCCGGCCAGCGCATCGGGAAGGGCCTTGGCCTGAATGGGGGTGCAATAGGAAAAGCCCAGCTCGGCAATGGCCCGCATAATCGATGAGGGCAGGTCAAAATCATGGAAACGGCCCTTACCGGCGCAGGGTTCGACCTGAAATTGCTCCAGTGTCCATTTTTCCCGCGCCGGACGAGGCCTGCGGCGTTCCCTGTCCGGACGCGGCTGTCCGGACTGCTCTTTTTCCAAAGATACAGCCGGGCCCGCCGCGGGCGGAACCGGGCTTGTAATCGCGGCCCCAGACACCTGGCCGGGATGTTCCATCTGCTGTACCGCAGCAAGCCTGCTCAGACGCCGCCTGTTGTTTATGCTGCGTTGCAGCCATTGCCGGGTTTTCTGTTGTTTTCTTCTCATTCTCTCTCTTCTATCATTCCATCTGACACATTTTCTTCGTAACCACCCACACGGTTTGCAACTATGTAATTTCATTACCTCGTAACGCGTAAGTTGGCATGGGTGCCCTGGATTTGTGCAGGTAAGCGAAGCCTGCGAGACTCCGGGCGTGGTTGTTCATAGATAGCGAGCCTGCGAGACTTCGATAGCCCGCTATATGGGCAACCACGACCGTGCAAAGAGGTAAGCGAGGTACGAGACTCCGCAGGGTACCCGTGACGACTTACTTTTCTTCTTCTGATAATCCCGGCTATCTGGACATGTCTTTTTCAGTTGAATCTGAAACGCTGGTATCAAGGCGTATTTTCAAATGCTGTCCGACCCGCAGGGTTGCCGGAGTGGGAAGAATATCCCGGTTCAGAGCAAAAATTTCCCGCCATCGTTGGCTGGTTCCATACAACTTAAGGGATATCCCGCCCAGATTGTCTCCAGACTGCACCGTATAGATTCCATCCGGGTTCAGGGCAAGAGGCTCGCCAGGCCTCGGAGGGTTCTCCAGCCCCGGGGCTCCCTTGTCGCGGACCGATCCGGAATGGCTTTCTGTTACCTCATCCATCGAAGACAAGGGGCTGCCTTCAGAGTTGTTATCCAAGTCCTGGGGCCGGGCTGGAGCAAGGGTCACCGCATCAGGTTCTGCATGAAAAGGAAGAAAGCGAACACGTATCTGCTCCTGTCCTGCTGCAAAAACAGGCAGCGGTTTCATCTCTTCCACGCCTGTACCGCCTGATTGTTTCTCCACGCGAACAGGCTTTTTTGCCGCCATCTCCGGCACCGGCAGCGAATCGGTTATAGGGGGAGCTATGACTGCCTCGGGCACGATAGATGATTGGTGTGTCCTGCTGTTCTTTATGCCGACAGGCTCTGACGCTGGCACAGGATGCGGCGGTAACTCCCGCGGGGT
>Ga0256913_10001362_pt1 | contig 12579 bp, 14 predicted proteins | sample Axial_MatmetaG_FD_185970 | JGI IMG/M metagenome (GOLD analysis project Ga0256913, IMG submission 185970) | Deep-sea worm associated microbial mat communities from Axial Seamount, Juan de Fuca Ridge, Pacific Ocean - Axial_Mat | ecosystem: Environmental > Aquatic > Marine > Oceanic > Microbial...
AATCCAGAGAGAGTTCAACACTCAACTTTAGATTTTGTAGATATTGCAGGGCTTGTTAAGGGTGCAAGTAGGGGTGAGGGTTTAGGAAATAAATTTCTTACCAATATTAGAGAGACAGAGGTTATCTTAGAGATAGTCAGATGTTTTGAAGATGAGAATATTACACATGTTGAGGGTTCTATTGACCCACTTAGAGATATAGAGATTATTGAGCAGGAGCTACTCTTTGCCGATATTGACTCACTACAGAAGAGAATTGATAATATTACAAAAAAAGCTAGAGGAAACGATAGAGAGGCGAAGGCTCAACTTGTTGTGGCAGAGGCTCTGATGGAGTTTATTGCAGATGGAAATCCTGTATCTAGCTTTGAGGGCATAGATGATGATACCTTTATTGCAATGAACAGAGAGATGAGACTTCTAACAAGTAAAGAGATTATCTATGGTGCAAATGTAGATGAAGATGGGTTAGAGGAGGATAATGAATTTGTTATTGCTCTAAAAGATTACGCATCTAAACACAATAGAGAGGTTATTAAACTCTGTGCTAAAGTAGAAGAGGAGATGGTAGAGTTTGATGAAGATGAGAAGATGGAGATGTTGGAGTCTTTAGGTGTAGAGGAGTCTGGACTTGAGCAAATTATCCATAAAGGTTTTGATAAATTGGGGCTTATGAGCTACTTTACAGCTGGAGTAAAAGAGGTTAGGGCGTGGACAATTCGCAAAGATACAACAGCACCGAAGGCAGCATCTGTTATCCATAACGATTTTGAGAAGGGATTTATTAGAGCTGAAGTTATAGCCTATAGTGATTTTATTGAGTTTAATGGGGATAATGGAGCTAAAGATGCTGGAAAGATGAGACTAGAGGGTAAAGAGTATATCGTTCAAGATGGTGATGTTATGCACTTTAGGTTTAATGTTTAGGTATTAAGATGAAAAAATTAATATCGTGGACGATACTTATCTCTCTGATAGTATATAGTGTTATGGCAATTAGAGGCTGTAGCAGTAATAATGGAGATAGCAATAGTACAAAAAGAGAGAGTAAAGGTGTATTTATAGAGGTTGTTGAGAGCCGATATAGTGTTAAAGATGGAGTTGATAGATTTGAGAAGATGTTAGATGAGAATGGACTATCTCTATTTCAGATTATAAATCACTCTCAAAATGCCAAGAATGTTGATTTGCGACTTCTTCCAGAGAGTGTGGTGGTTTTTGGTAATCCAAAGATGGGTTCTCTGCTCATGAAGTGTAACCCAAGTATGGGTATGGATTTACCTCTTAAGATGCTGTTTTATACAGATTATGAGGGTAGAAATTGGTTATCATATACAAATCCAGAGTACTATACTCTGAAACATAATATAAAAGATAAACAGTGTTTAGAGATAATTAGAAAAGCTCACATAGCTCTTAAGACATTAGCTATGGCAACAGCTGATAATAATCAGAGCAAATAGAGATATAAATATAATAAAACAGGAAGATAATATATGAAAAAAATAATTTTAGCAGTGGCTACAGCATATAGTTTGGCACAAGCAGGTGGTTGTTTACTCACTCAAACAGATACTCTTAATGTAAATTGGAAAGCCTATAAAACTCTCGGTAAAATAGGAGTTGGTGGAAAGTTTACAGATGTATCCTATAGCCCAAACAGGCTAGAGGGTAAAAATTTTAGAGAGCTTCTAGTTGGCTCTAAAGTCTCTATTGATGTTAGAAAAATTGATACAAAAAATCCAGCAAGAGATGAGACTCTAGTTAAATTCTTCTTTAATAAGTTGGCAGACTCTCAAGTAGAGGGGACAATTACAGATATAAAAGCCTTTAAAAAGGTAAAAGGTAAACCACGAAGAGGTGTTGTAACTATCTCTTTAACATTTAATAAAAAAACTCTATCTATTCCAATGAGATATATCTATAAAGATAATAAGTTCAAGGCGAGAGGAGCTATTGATTTAGCCGATTTTGGAGCAACTAAGGCTTTAGCATCAATTAATAAGAGCTGTTTTGATTTGCATAAGGGTAAAACTTGGAGTGATGTAACTATCGGATTTAGTACAATTATTAAAGCATCTCTCTGTGATGTTAAGTTGAAAAAGTAATAATATATGAATTTTTTAACAAATGAGATTTTATATAAAGTTACAAAGGCTTTAAATCTTGATACTACGACTATTTTAGAGATTTACTCTTTAGCCGACTATATTATGACTCTTGAGGATTTAGAGTCTCTTCTTGCCAAAAAACAAGATGAGAACTTTAAAGAGTGTAGTTATGAGTCACTAGGTACTTTTCTTGATGGACTTATAATCCTAAAGAGAGGTGAGAGTTCAAATAGAGGTAGTGATGAGGTTGTAGAGCTTACAAATAATCTTATTCTTAAAAAGCTTCGTATAGCACTAGAGCTTAAAGAGAGTGAAGTTGAGATTATATTTGGATTAGGAGATGTGGAGCTTACTAAACAGAAGTTATCGGCTCTATTTAGAAAAGAGAGTAATAAAAACTTTAGGTTATGCTCTGATGAGTTACTATTTGCCTTTTTAGATGGGCTAGATGAGTTCTATTTTGTTGGAGAGATAGAGTAAAATAAAGGGAGAGTATATGAAAAGTGTTATATTAGGGTTAATATGTAGTGCAGTATTATGGGGTGGAGTTCCTGATGCTAGAGAGAAGATTTTCGTTGTTGAGCGAGAGAGTTCATCTATTGCTATTATAAATAAGGGTTTAACTAAGTCGCATATGAAAGATATGCACAATATGAACCACGCTATCATTAAATTTAAAGATAAAGATGGATATTTAATTAGTAGAGATGGATTTGTTGTTAAATTTGACCCAATTACTCAAAAAATTCTAGCTGAGTATAAAACAAGTAAATCTGCTATTGGGTTTATAATTGGTGATAATTTTGTAGCAGTTGCAAATTATGATGATAAATCTGTTGATATTTTAACAAGAAATCTGCAACCAATTAATAAAATCAAGACAGGTTCTAAAAATGTAGGTATTAAGATATATAAAGATTATCTAATTTTTGCTCAAATGGACAAAGATAAGGTGACAGTTCTTAAAAATCAAAATGGTGGAAATGGAACACCAAACTTTAAGATATTTAAAGAGTTTAAAGTCTCTCAAATGCCATTTGATGCGATGATAAAAGATAATAAATATATAGTTGGCTTCTTCCTTAGTAAATCTTTTGGTGTTATAGATTTGGATAAGATGGAGTTCCAAGATGTTAAGATAACAGCAGATAATAATAAGCCAGTTCTAAAAGTTCCACATTTCGGTTTTTGGAGTATTAGCAATAATCAAATCTTTATCCCAGCAGTTGGAGATAATAAAGTGATGGTATATGACCCTAAATTCAACTTTATTAAAAATATAGAGGTTAAAGGTTTGCCAGTATTTACAGCTCTATCTCCTGATAAAAAGTATCTAGCAGTTACATTCTCTGGAAAAGATTTCCCAACTATTCAGATTATAGATACAGCCTCATTAAAGATTATGAAATCTTTTACATTCACAGGAAAGGTGCTTCATGTAAGATGGTCTAATCTTGATAATTATCTATATGTATCGGTAAATGATAGTAACCAAGTAGATTTAATTAATACAAAAGAGTGGTTTTTAGAGAGAGAGATTTTTCAGGTTAAGAGTCCATCAGGAATATTTATCTATCAAGTTGAGAAGAGCAAATAATGGGTAGAGTATATCTAACAGGTGCAGGGCCAGGTGATATAGAGCTTCTCACAGTAAAAGCTCTTAGATTAGTTAAAGAGGCAGATGTAATCATCTATGACCGTCTAGCAAATCCAGATATTCTAAAAGAGGCTAAGAGTGGATGTGAGTTTGTATATGTGGGAAAAGAGGATAGCCATCACACTCTACCACAAGATGAGATAAATGAGGTTATATATCAAAATGCCCTAAAGTATGATACTATCGTAAGGCTAAAGGGTGGAGACCCATTTGTATTTGGAAGAGGGGGAGAAGAGGGTATATATCTTAGAGAGAGAGGTATCTCTTTTGAGTTTATCCCTGGTATCACCTCTGCTATTGCTGTACCAGAGTATGCAGGAATTCCAGTAACTCACAGAGGAGTAACAGTATCCTTTAGAGTTGTAACAGGACATGAGAGTCAAAACAAAGACCACTCACAAATTCCGTGGGAGAACTATAAGACAGATGATACAATAGTCTTCTTGATGGGGCTACATAGATTAAATACAATCTGTAAAAAGCTAATATCAATAGGTAAACCAAAAGATTGTCCCGTAGCAGTAATAAGCAGAGGAACAACTAAAGATGAGAAGACAGTAGTAGGAACACTAGAGACAGTTTGGGAGATGGCAAAAGAGCTACCAACCCCAGCCCTATTTGTTGTTGGAGAGGTTGTAAATCTAAGAGAGCAGTTAAATTGGTTTGAGGGTTAGAAATATAGAACAGTAATGCTCTTTTTCATATCTAAATTTAACTCAAAACTTGCCTTTTTAAAGTTCGGTTTATTCATCAGATTTATAGATTTATAGTTTGTAAATCCAACTCCCTCTTCAGGGAGAAGTAGACCCATATCTACCTTTCCATTTGAGTTCTCATCATGAAGTATGCTCACGGCATATCTACCCTTTGGTAGGTTTTTAAATATTGTATGAGATGAGTTATTAGAAATCTTCTCTATATGTTTTTGATAGTATCTCTTATACCCCTTATCAGGAATGGTTCCATCTCTATTATATAGTGCAAAATGCACACTACCTCTATCTGAACCTCTTAACTTATCCACCGATACCTCTAAAGAGAATTTCTCCCCTGCATATAGTCCGAGAGAGAGAAGAAGAGAGATTAATATCATTTTTTTCATGTTAATTATCCTCTATTTATCTAATATAATAATTTTAATATCTAATTTGTTGGCAATTCTCTTTAGTCGTTTAAGATATTTTTGGTCTTTACTATCTCCTACAATAAGCCCAACAGCTGGTTTTTTGTGGGTTATCTCTGCATAATATAGGGACTGTCCAATACTCTCTGCCCACTTTTTTGCCCAGTCAACCTCTATGGCATACTTTTTAGTTAAACAGTCAACTCTAGTCTTATCAAAGAGGACATACTCTATCTTTCCACCAAGCTTATTACACATTATAGTTTGATAATACTTCTCATTCTTCTTACCCTTTGGTACTGGAGCAGGAGCCTCTTTTTTATCTGTTGTTGCAAAATATCCAACTATTAACATAATTAGGGCTATGACACCGTTTAAGATTTTTTTATCCATAAGATTATCCTTATTGCTTGTATATTAAAATGTAAAATTTAGTTGTGATTAAATGAAATGAAGTGGCGCGGCGGACGAGACTCGAACTCGCGACCCCCTGCGTGACAGGCAGGTATTCTAACCAACTGAACTACCGCCGCACCTATATATTATGGTGGTCGCTACAAGACTCGAACTTGTGACATCTACCTTGTAAGGGTAGCGCTCTACCAACTGAGCTAAGCGACCTAAAAAATGGCGACCCTTAGAGGATTTGAACCTCTGTTTTTATGTTGAAAACATAATATCCTTGGCCACTAGATGAAAGGGTCTAAATACATCTAGTCCATAAGTCATAAATGGTGGTCGCTACAAGACTCGAACTTGTGACATCTACCTTGTAAGGGTAGCGCTCTACCAACTGAGCTAAGCGACCTAAAAGTGGTGACCCGTCTAGGATTCGAACCTAGGGCCCATTCCTTAAAAGGGAATTGCTCTACCAACTGAGCTAACGGGTCTAACATTAAAATGGCGCGGCGGACGAGACTCGAACTCGCGACCCCCTGCGTGACAGGCAGGTATTCTAACCAACTGAACTACCGCCGCACCTATAAAACTTATAAAAGTGGTGACCCGTCTAGGATTCGAACCTAGGGCCCATTCCTTAAAAGGGAATTGCTCTACCAACTGAGCTAACGGGTCACTTTTAAACTTACTCTTCTTAATAAGTGGACGGAATTATATCCCAAAAATTTTTAAATGTCAAGTGTTTTTAGAAAAAAAATAAAAATTTTTCAATTTTATCAAAAATGGCTCTCTCAAATCTGTGGCAATTAACCTTGTAATCAAAGTGAAAAGCGTTTAGAAGAGCATTCTAATTCAATCTCAATAGATAAAATTTTATCAATGACTAAACAGATTTTGGATATAATCTTACTAATTTTGCAAACACAAGAGAGAATAATAAACATTAGGTATAAGATGATATTTGAACACGAAATTCCTAACGGAAGTAGGCTCTATTTTGGCAAGAGTGCTAAGATAAAGAGGGATATAGAGAACATTGCAGGTAAGACACTTGAGGATTTGGGATTTGAAGAGATTGTAACACCTCTATTCTCATACCACCAACATGAGAGTTTTAAGGATATAAAACCACTTATTCGTCTAAATGATGAGTATAATCATAAGGTTACGCTAAGGGCTGATAGCACTGCTGATGTTGTGCGAATTGCTACAAAGCGATTGGGTAGAAGTATGGAGTCTAAGAGATGGTTCTATATTCAACCGATTGTCTCCTTTCCAACACTGGAGCAGTATCAAGTTGGTGCAGAGGTTATTGATGGAGAGTTTGAGGAGATTACCAATAATACCCTTACCCTTCTATCGAGATTAGAACTCTCTCCAACTCTTCAACTGGCTAATATCCGTATTCCACATCTATTAAATGAAAAATATGGTATTCCATTGGAGTGGTTAGAGTTTACAAATATTGAAGAGATACTTAATATAAAGTTACCTTGGATAGATAGGCTTGTTAGAATTCATAATGTAGGAGATTTAGATGATTTATCAGAGTTTCCTAGTGATATAGCAGATGAGTTAAAGAGAATAAGAGATACTCTCTCAAAGATAGATTATAATAATATTGTAATATCTCCATTATATTATGCAAAGATGCGTTATTATGACTCATTAATGTTTAAGATGTTTGATGGAAATAGCCTCTTAGCCAGAGGTGGGAGTTATAATATAGAGGGAATAGAGGCAGTTGGATTTGCTCTTTATACAGATGAGTGTATTGCACAAAAAATGAATAATAGATAGGAATAGATTATGAATAGAGCAGATTTAATTGTTGGTCTCCAGTGGGGAGATGAGGGAAAAGGTAAGATAGTTGATAATTTGGCACAGACAAATGATTTTGTATGTAGATTTGCAGGTGGACACAATGCAGGACATACTATTGTTGTTGGTGATAAAACTTATGCACTTCACCTTATCCCATCAGGTGTATTAAACCCTAAAGCTAAAAATATTGTTGGTAATGGTGTTGTTCTCTCTCCAAAAGATTTTATTAAAGAGATGAGTCAATTTGATAATTTAGATGGAAGACTCTTTATATCTGATAAGGCTCATCTTCTTTTGCCATACCACGCACTTATTGACCAAGCTAGAGAGAGAATGAAGGGTGATAAGGCTATTGGAACAACAGGAAAAGGTATTGGACCAGCTTATGGAGATAAGATAGCTAGAGTTGGGCATAGAGTTGGAGAGTTACTAAATACAACTAAATTAGCAGATAAGATTATTGGATATTTTGAGACAAATAGAAGACTCTTTGATGTTATGGAGATAGCTACACCAACAAGAGATGAACTCTTAGATGAGTTAAATGGATATAGTGATATATTAGCTCCATATATAACAGATACAACTCTTCTTGTATGGGAGGCGTTAGATAATAATAGTAGAGTATTGTTAGAGGGTGCGCAGGGTACAATGTTAGATATTGACCACGGAACATACCCCTATGTTACAAGCTCAACAACAGTTTCAGCAGGTGCTTGTAGTGGATTGGGAATTAACCCAAAAGATATTGGAAAGGTGACAGGTATTGCAAAAGCATACTGTACTAGAGTTGGAAATGGACCCTTCCCTAGTGAAGATTTTGGAGAAGATGGAGAGTTATTAAGAAAAAATGGTCACGAGTTTGGAACAACAACAGGTAGACCACGAAGATGTGGTTGGTTTGATGCTGTAGCTATGAGACACGCAGTTAGAATAAATGGTGTTGACCAAGTGGCACTTATGAAGCTTGATGTCTTAGATGGTTTTGATGAGGTAAAAGTATGTGTTGCCTATGAAGTTAATGGAAAAGAGATTAACTATGTACCTTATGATTTAGAAGATGCAAAACCTATATACCGAACATTTAAAGGTTGGGATAAGACAGAGGGGGTTAGAGAGTTTGATAAACTTCCAGAGAGTGCAAAAGATTACATTAAACTCTTAGAGGATATGATAGGTACAAAGATGGGTATCATATCTACAAGTCCACAGCGAGAAGATACCATTATCAGAGAGGGGTAATTTATGCGATTAAAACCACAACAGACACAATATGTTGCGACAAAAGTTGGTATTGACCTTGCAAATACATCTTTTATAACAATATTAAAGGGTCGTGAAGCAGTTGTTGAAGCAGTTAGAAAGATTATTGATGAAAATCTTAAAAATGAGCATAGATTAGATGAGAAGGTTAAAGATATTCTTGATGAGAACTATGATGAGATAGAGTTTCAACATGCAGATGAAAGACAGTTATTTTTTATGATTAAGAAGAAGATGGCACCAGAGTATGGTGTTATTATGAACTATGATGATAGATATAACGATTTAGCTCATATCATATTAGATGAGCTGTATGAGAACTACCTAATTGAGTATGATGTAAATGAGAATAAGATAAAGAATGTTATATTTAAGGCATTCAAAGCATTTGCAGATGCCTATGATGAGATAGATGATATTGTATATAATAAGATTAGGGGTATGGAGAAAGAGGTTATTATAGGAACACAAGATTATGAGCTTCTATATGAGAGATTTTACCAAGAAGAGTTAGCAAAGAGAGGAATGTTATAGTGCAGAAAATATCACTCTATTTAGAGAATGGAACGCTTTTAGAAGCAATGAGTTTTGGAGCAGAGGGTACGAGTGTTGGAGAGATTGTATTTAATACATCTCTAACTGGATACCAAGAGATAGTTACCGACCCAAGTTATGCAGGGCAGTTTGTTACATTTACAATGCCAGAGATAGGTATAGTAGGTTGTAATAGTCAAGATATGGAGAGTCGAGGGGCATACTGTAAGGGTATTATCGTTAGAAACTATCAAGATAGACCATCAAACTTTCGTAGTGAGGAGAGGTTAGATGAGCTTCTTAAGAGAGAGGGTGTTCTAGGCATTCATCAGATTGATACTAGATATCTCACAAAGATGTTAAGAGATAGTGGTGCAATGATGATGGTTGCATCGACAACTCTTCATACGGTAGAGGAGCTGAAAGAGGTTTTAGAGTCATCTCCAAGAATAGAGGATATAAACTATATAGAGCAGGTTAGCACAAAAGAGAGTTATACCCATAAAGAGGCTAGATATAACGCTATGAGTTTTGAGTATGAAGAGCCTCAAACCAATAAAAAGATTATCGCATTAGATTTTGGAATTAAGAGAAATATCCTAAATGAGCTAACTCACGCAGGTATGGAGGTTGAGGTTGTTCCAAACTCTATGGATAGTAAAACTATTATCTCGAAGTTTAAATCAAAAGAGATTGATGGTGTCTTCTTATCAAATGGACCTGGTGACCCACTTATTCTAAAAGATGAACAGCAGAAGATAAAAGAGCTTATAGATGCAAAAATTCCTATGTTCGGAATATGCTTAGGGCATCAACTACTATCTATCTCTCACGGATATGATACATATAAACTAAAATTTGGACACCACGGTGGAAACCACCCAGTGAAAAATGAGGAGAATAAAAGTGTAGAGATAACAGCTCAAAACCATAACTATAATGTTCCAGATAATATTACAGAGGTGGCAAGAGTTACACATACAAATCTATTTGATAATACCATCGAGGGGTTAAGATATAATGACTCTCCAATAATATCAGTACAACACCACCCAGAGGCGAGTCCAGGTCCACACGAAAGTTCATATATATTTGGTGAATTTAGTAAGCTTCTCTAAATCGTAATTCATATAGAGTTAACATAAATAGGATAAAATTCTTCTATATACCAAATTAGAAGGATTTTATTATGAGAAATACTATTTTATTAGTGGCTATAGTTGCAACATCTCTATCTGCAAATAGTCAAACAACAGCTGAAGAGCTTTTTACTAACAAGTGTTCATCGTGTCATACAACCTCCCGTCCAACTGATATGTCAAAAGTTGTAGCTCCTGCAATCATGGGTGTTATGAGGCATATTAAAATGAGCTATCCAGAGAGAGATAAAGCTATAGCTTTTATGAAAGATTATATTATAAATCCATCAAAAGATAAAGCAATATGTATGCCTCAAAAGATTGAAAGATTTGGAGTTATGCCATCTCAAAAGGGGTTAGTAACCGAGAAGGAGTTGGATAGTATCCTGCCGTGGATATATGATAAATTTCCACCAAAAGGTTTTAGAGGTATGGGAATGAGAGGAAAATAGATACTTTTATACTTTTTCGATAAAATATTATCAAAACGGAAAAGTAAATGAAGATAGCTATTATTAAACTCTCTGCTATGGGTGATATTATTCACTCTCTCACTGCACTACAATTTATAAAGAGGCATATTCCAGATAGTCAGATAGATTGGATTGTAGAGCATAGTTTTATAGGTATTTTAGAGGATAATCCTCATATTGATAATATCTTACCAGTCAATCTAAAATCTATAAAAAAAAATCCTCTTAAGATATTCACTGAAATAAAGAGATTAAGAGGATATAGTCGTAGAGATTACGATATTGTAATTGATGCACAGGGGTTAATTAAATCTGCAATTAGTGCAAAGATTATCTCTCGTGGTAATCTATGGGGATTTTGTAAAGAGTCTATCCGTGAGGGTGAGGCATCATATCTTTATGATAATTGTGTTGAGATAGCCTATCACGCCAATACAATTGATAGAAATATGAGAGTTATTAGTGAACCTTTAGGGTTTAAGATTACAAAGAGAGAGGTTATAGATAAAGAGCCAATCTTATACTATCGAGCAGATGATTATATAAATGTATATCTTAATAGTGATAAGAAAAATATAATCTTTATTGTCGGCTCTACTTGGGAGAGTAGAAACTATCCAAAAGAGAGCTTTGCTAAGATTGCCGATGCTCTTCAAGAGAATATATTAGTTCTTTGGGGAAGTGAAGAGGAGAGGGAGATGGCAGAGTGGATAGCCTACACCTCTGTATATGCTACAGCAGTTCCAAGACTTAGCTATAATGATTTAAAGCTTCTTATCTCTCGTAGTGATTTGCTTATTGGAAATGATACAGGACCAACCCATATTGCGTGGGGTTTAAATATACCATCTATAACAATTTTTGGACCAACTCCAGTTGAGAGGGTATATCAGACAAATATAAATAGAGTTATAAAATCAAACTCTATAATAGACCACTATAATTTAAATAAAAATGATTTTAGCATACGCAAGATAGAGCCGAATGAGATAGTTAAAATGGCAGAGAGACTTCTATATGATTGATTATATATATCTAGGCATATATAAATTCTTCTCCTCTATTCTGCATATATTACCAGATAGAGCTACTCTATATCTTATGAAATCTATGAGTCGTTTTGCATACTTTGCAGGTAGAAGACATCGCTATATTATTAATCAAAATCTAAAATTAGCATTTCAAAATAGATTAACTCAAAACGAGAGAGATATAATAGGTAGAAGTGCCTATCTAAATCTCTTAGATACCATATTTGGAATTATGCGTAGAGAGAGAATGAGTAGAGATGAGGTCATTAAAAATATCTCTTTTAGTGGTTCAGATATTATAGAAGATGCTATTAAAAATGGAAGAGAGATAATATTTATTACAGGACATCTAGGAAATTGGGAGCTTCTATCTCAAGCGTTAGCAATTAAATTTAATCTAAATCTTGTTGGAGTCGGAAGAGAGCTAGATAGTAAAATGATGGATAGAGTTCTAAAAGAGAATAGAGAGAGATTTAGCGTTGAGATGGTATATAAAAGAGGTGCTATGAGAGGTTGTCTAAAGGCACTAAAAGATAAAAAAGCAGTTGGAATATTAATTGACCAGAGTCTACCAATAGGGCAGGGGATAGAGATTAATTTTTTTAATAATAGAGCAACCCACACAACTCTAGCCTCAACTCTATCAAGAAGATACAAAGTAGATTTAATTCCAGTTTTTATATCTACAGATGATTATAAAAATTACCAAGCTACAATATATAATCCTCTCCCATATCAAAAAACTGATAATCAGGAGGAAGATATTTTAAAAATGACACAAGCCCAAGCCGATATAATGCAAAAAGTGATAGAGCAAAACCCCAAAGAGTGGTTTTGGCAACATAAAAGATGGAAAGTATTTATGCCAGAGGTTTATAAAAAATGCTAAAAAAACTACCAATAGGCATACAGACATTTAGTAAAATTATAGAAGAGAACTACATCTATATAGATAAAACAAAAGAGGCTTATGAGCTGATAGATGATTACACCTATACATTTCTATCTCGTCCACGAAGATTTGG
>Ga0256913_10001363_pt1 | contig 12577 bp, 10 predicted proteins | sample Axial_MatmetaG_FD_185970 | JGI IMG/M metagenome (GOLD analysis project Ga0256913, IMG submission 185970) | Deep-sea worm associated microbial mat communities from Axial Seamount, Juan de Fuca Ridge, Pacific Ocean - Axial_Mat | ecosystem: Environmental > Aquatic > Marine > Oceanic > Microbial...
ACCAATTACAGGCAATGCTGTACTTGCTGCAATAACACCCGGCAAATGAGCTGCCATACCTGCTGCTGCAATAATTACTTTTATTCCACGCTGTTCTGCATTTTTTGCAAAATTTTCTACTTTTTCGGGTGTGCGGTGTGCCGATAGGGCATTAACCTCGAAAGGAATTTCCATTTCATCAAAAAGCTTTGCTGCTTTTTCCATCACAGGCCAATCGCTTGTGCTTCCCATTATTATACTTACTATTGGTTTCATATATTTCTATTGTTAAATTGCTAAATTGTTCTATTGTTAAATGGTTAATTGTCTAAAGTCTAACATCTAAAATCTAATTTCTGTATTTAGCAGTTAGCTCAAAAACTTTTGTTAAAATTTCTTTTTCTATATCATCAAACTCAATACTACGGCGAGCCATAACTTTTTCGGCTACATCGAAAGCTTTTTTAATTCCGTATTCTGTCATGCCATGAGCACCGCCCCAAGAAAATGAAGGAACAAAATTTCGTGGAAAACCAGAGCCAAAAATATTTGCAAAAACTCCTACTACTGTTCCTGTATTAAACATTGTGTTAATTGCCGATTTAGAATGATCGCCAAGCATTAAACCGCAAAATTGCAATTTTGTTTTTGCAAAATTTTCTGTATTGTAGTTCCACAAACGCACGTTTACATAATTGTTTTTTAGGTTAGAATTGTTTGTGTCTGCACCAAGGTTGCACCAACGTCCAATTACTGAGTTTCCAAGAAAACCATCGTGGGCTTTGTTAGAATAACCAAAAATTACCACATTATTTAGTTCTCCACCTACTTTTGAGTGAGGTCCTATTGTTGTAGGTCCGTAGATTTTTGCCGAAAGTTTTACTGCCGAATGTTCGCAAATAGCAAAGGGTCCGCGAATTGCAGCATTTTCCATTATTTCTACGTCTTTACCAATATAAATTGGTCCTGTTTCAGCATTTAATGTTGCAAACTCAAGTTTTGCTCCTTCTTCAACAAAAATATTTTCTTTGCCCAAAATATTATTTGTTTCGCTAATTTTTTGCGATGTTCTTCCGTTTGTAATCAGCTCAAAATCATCGCGAATAGCAAAATCGTTAAAACTAAAAATATCCCAAGTATTGTTTATTTTTTTAATCTCATTAGTATAACTGATTGTTTTAAAATTATCAGAATAAACAAAGTCTTTTGTAATTTTTTGCTCAGTTGTTTTAATGGCAATAATAATATTTTCTTGAGTTAATTTCTCTCCATCATTTAAATTATAGATTTTATCGAGCAAATCTTTATTTGGGAAAACAGATGAATTTATCAATATATTCTCACTCGAAATTTTTAAAGCAAATTTCTTTGATAAATAATCTTCTGTTAAATTAGAAACCTCTTTATTTAGGTGTTTTTCCCATTTTTCTTTCATTGTTAATATTCCACAGCGGATTTCTGCAATAGGTGCTGTAAACGTGAAAGGTAAAAGATCGTTTCTTGTATTATCGTCGAATAAAATGTAATTCATATTATAATATTTTGTGTAAAGATATGAAAAACTAAAAAAAGTAAGAAGTAGAAAGTAGAAAGAAAAAAGATACTTATTAACCATACACAAATGACTATAAACCATTAACTAATTACGCTCCAATTAAATTTACTCTTGTTTAATTTTTGTAATGTGTTGGCTATTACACTGTTTTTTTCTTGTTGTAAATGTTCATCTTCGTACAAAATATCCGAAGCAACATTTCTTGCATAAGTTAATATTTGCCCATCGCTGGCAAGGTTTGCAATTTTAAAATCCATTGGCAAACCGCTTTGTTGTGTGCCGTCCATTGCACCCGGACCACGAAGTTTTAAATCAACTTCCGAAATTTTAAAACCATCGGTGCTTTCTACCATTGTTTTTATTCTAATCTTAGCTTCTTTTGTTAGTTTGTGCGATGTCATTAGTATGCAGTAAGATTGCTCGGCACCTCGTCCAACTCTCCCTCGAAGTTGATGAAGCTGAGATAAACCAAAGCGTTCGGCACTTTCAATTATCATTACCGAGGCATTAGGCACATCAACACCTACTTCAATAACTGTTGTGGCAATCATAATATTTGTAGTGCCTTTTACAAAATATTGCATTGACTTTTCCTTTTCTTCGGCTTTCATTTGCCCATGAACAACACTAATTGCATAGTCGGGTGCAGGAAATGCACGGCTTATACTTTCAAGTCCATCTTCAAGGTCTTTAAAATCCATTGTTTCGCTTTCCTTTATTAGCGGATAAACAATGTAAATTTGTCGTCCTTTTGCAATCTCATCTTTCATAAATTGAAAAACACGCAATCGCTGACTATCATAACGATGAACAGTTTTTATTGCTTTTCTGCCCGGTGGTAGTTCATCAATAAGCGATACATCTAAATCGCCATAAAGTGTTAGTGCAAGTGTACGAGGAATTGGTGTTGCTGTCATTACCAAAACATGTGGCGGGTTTGTGTTTTTCTTCCACATTTTTGCACGTTGTGCCACGCCAAAACGGTGCTGTTCGTCAATTACAACATAGCCCAGGTTTTTAAATTTTACTTTGTCTTCTATCAAGGCATGTGTGCCAATTAGAATATTTATCTCTCCGTTTTCGAGTTTTTCGTGTAAGTCGCGGCGTTCTTTTGTTTTTGATGAACCTGTTAAAAGTGCAATTTCAAGACCTAGCCCTTCCAACATTTTTGTTATTGAAGCAAAATGCTGTTTTGCAAGAATTTCGGTTGGTGCCATAATTGCTGTTTGATATCCGTTATCAATGGCAATTAAAGCAGTCATAAGTGCTACAAGGGTTTTGCCGCTACCAACATCGCCCTGCAAAAGTCGGTTCATTTGTGTTGCTTTGGCAAAATCTGCACGTATTTCTTTTATAACTTTTTTTTGTGCATTTGTAAGTTCAAAAGGCAGGTTTTTTTTGTAAAAATTATTAAAATTATCGCCTACCTTATCAAAAACAAAACCTTTAAATTTATTCGTTCTCACTTGTTTTAAACGCAAAAGTTTAAGCTGAACAAAAAACAATTCCTCAAATTTTAAACGATATGTTGCCTTTTTAAGTGCTTCGGCATTTTTTGGAAAATGAATGTTTAATAATGCTTCTTTTAAACTTAGTAGATTGTATTTTTTTGTAAACCAATCGGGTAAAGTTTCGGTAATTTGAGTATAGATTTCTTTAAACAAATTTTGTTGAAGTTTAAGAATTGCTTTTGAATTCAGAAACTTATTCTTCATTTTCTCGCTTGTGTTGTAAGCAGGTTCTAATGCCGAATTTATTTTACTTTCGTATTTTTCTACTTCTTCGAACTCGGGGTGGGTAATGCTGTATTTTCCGTTAAACAGTTTTGGCTTGCCGAAAATTATATATTCTTTATCGATATTTACAGTATCTAAAACCCACTTTGTGCCTTTAAACCAAACTAAATCTAACGTACCTGTTCCATCAGAAAAACTAGCATTTAAATGCTTTTTAAATTTTTGTCCGCTTTCTTTAAAAGCAACGAATTTTCCTTTTACTTGTATGTATGCAAGTTCGTTTGAAATCTCGTTAATCTTGTAAAACTTCGATTTATCGATGTATTTATAAGGATAATAATGCAATAAATCTTCGAAAGTAAAAATACCGAGTTCGGTGTTTAAAAGTTCGGCACGTTTTGGACCAACACCTTTTAGAAATTTAAGTTCGGTATTTAGTTTATCGTTAGTCAATTATTTTACTTGTTTATTTTCTAGATATTCTTTATATATCTGATATTTTTTCTTTCCGTTATTCCAAGAGCTATAAGCTGAAAATACTCCAACTAAACAAAAAATAATAATTTTTACAATAACATATTTTACTGTTAAAATCTCGGTAAAAGCTTTTTGTGAAAAATCGCCTTTAAAGGCTAAATCTATTAATATTGCAACTATTGGTGCAACAATAACAAATATTAAGGCTATTTTAATTATATAAGCCATTTTGCCATTTTTAGAGGCTTGTTCCCATTTTCTTATAAACTTTTCTTCTTTGGTCATTTTCTGTTATTATCTCTTTTTCTTTCCAATATTACTAAAAAATTGAATTGCTACAAAGAATATTTAAAATTACTTTGATGATGTTTTTTTGTTTAGGCAGGTTTTTTCTCAAAGAGCATCAAAGAGATGCGAGGTTCGCAGAGGTTTTTTAATAGATCTCCACAGATACATAGATATTTTTAGTGAGCTTTGTGTTTTCTTAGCGTACTTTGCAAGAAATAACCATAGAACCATTTAGCCATAGAACAATAGAACCATAGATTATCAGATTAAAAAGATTAAAAAAATAAGAAATCCCAATAATCCTATAAATCTGTGGTAGAGAAATCATAAAGTATCAGCGTACATCTGCGTCAAAAAAAAAACATTTAGTCATTTAACACTTTAGCACTTTAGCAATTTAGCAATAGAATTAAATATCCAATACCCAACAAGGAATTTCCAATAACCAATAAAAAAGTAACTAGTAATAAGACTTTAGACTTTAGCCATTTAGCCATAGAATAAATTTAACAATACAATGTTATTAAGTTTAGCTCACTTGCTTTTTACTTTGCAAACTATTGTGTATTTTTGAAAAATAATTAATTTTAATATAAAATGGATCTTAACAACAAATCAATACTAATAACTGGGGGAACAGGTTCTCTTGGGAAACAGTTGACAAAAAGAATATACGAAAATTGGCCAAATATAAAGAGACTAGTTATTTTTTCACGTGATGAACAAAAACAATTTCAAATGGCACAAGAGTATCCATCAACAGAATACAAATCAATAAGGTTTTTTATTGGAGATGTAAGAGACAAAGAGCGTTTAACTCGTGCAATGGAAGGTATTGACATTGTAATACATGCAGCTGCAATGAAACACGTTCATTTAGCAGAATATAACCCTATGGAGGCAATAAAGACCAATGTAATGGGTGCCGAAAATGTTATTGATGCTTGTTTTGCAACAAAAGTTGAAAATGTTGTTGCCCTATCTACTGATAAGGCAGCTGCACCAATTAATTTGTATGGAGCAACAAAATTAGTTTCTGACAAATTATTTATTGCAGCAAATAACATTAAAGGTTGGCGAAACATTAAATTTTCGGTTGTACGTTATGGTAATGTAATGGGTTCTAATGGTTCTGTTATTCCATTCTTTAAGAAAAAAGCCGAAGAAGGAATTTTACCTATTACCGATAAAAATATGACAAGATTTAATATTTCCTTAGATGGTGGTGTTGATATGGTTTTTCATGCAATAGAAAATGCTTGGGGGGGAGAAATTTTCGTTCCCAAAATTCCATCATATAAAATTATGGATGTTGCAAATGCAATTTGCCCAGATTGCGAGAAAAAAGAAGTTGGTATACGCCCGGGTGAAAAATTACATGAAGAAATGATAACTTCATCAGACTCATTTTTCACTTATGATTTAGGTACATATTACGCAATATTGCCATCGCAACCTGTTTTTGATTTAGGAAAGTACATAAAAGAAACAGGAGCAAAGCAAGTAGAAAAAGGTTTTTCTTATAATTCTGAAGACAATACACAATGGGAAACTGTTGAAAGCATGCGTAAATTAATTAATGAGAATTTATAAAACCTACAAATGAAACCAATAAACTACGGTAAACAAAATATTACCCAAGAAGATATTGATTTAGTTGTAAAAACTCTCAAATCAGATTACTTAACTCAAGGGCCCTTAGTAAAAGAATTTGAAGAAAGGTTTGCAAAATATGTAGGTGCAAAATACGCAGTAGCAGTAACAAACGGAACCGATGCTTTACATCTTTGTAATTTAGCTTTAAACGTAAAAGCAGGTCAAAAAATAATTACAACACCAATAACATTTGTAGCAAGTGCAAATGCAAGTTTATATTGCGGGGCAGAAATAGATTTTATTGATATTAACGCTGAAACATTTACAATTGATTTAAATAAATTAGAGCAAAAACTAGAAAATTCCTCAAAAGGGACTTACGCAGGAATTGTTCCTGTAGATTTTGCAGGTTACCCTGTAGATGTAGAGCGTTTACGAGAAATTGCAGATAAATACGAACTTTGGATTTTAGAAGATGCATGTCATGCTCCGGGTGGATATTTTACCGATAGTAAGAATATAAACCAATATTGTGGAAACGGTGCGTATTCCGATTTGCAAATATTTTCTTTTCATCCTGTAAAGCATATTGCAACAGGCGAAGGCGGAATGGTAACAACAAATAATGAGGAGCTTTATAAAAAACTAAAGCTATTAAGTTCGCACGGAATAACAAAAGATGTTGATATATTAGAAGAAAATCACGGTGCTTGGTATTATGAAATGCACGAATTAGGGTACAATTATCGTTTGTCCGACATTAATTGTGCATTAGGTGTATCGCAACTAAAAAGAGCAAAACAGGGAGTTGAATTAAGAAATAAAATTGCAGATAATTACAATAATGCTTTTAAAAATATTGATACAATAAAAACCCCTTTTGTAGCTGACAATGTTTATCATGCATATCATTTATATATAATACAAGTTGAAAACAGAAAAGGACTGTACGATTATTTAAGAGAAAATAATATTTTTACGCAAGTACATTATATTCCTGTACATTTACAGCCATATTATAAGAAGTTAGGCTGGAAAAAAGGCGATTTTCCTATTGCAGAAGCTTATTACGAAAAAGCCTTGAGTTTGCCAATGTTTCCAACATTAAGTAGTGAAGAACAGAATTTTGTTATTGATAAAATTATTGAGTTTTTAAATAAATAATGCTCAACGAAATAAAAAATATAATTAGTAATGGTGAGAACGAAACCATAGAGTTTAAACAATCTTTTTCAAAGGCTGTTATTGAAACTTTGGTGGCTTTTTCAAACTCAAAAGGTGGGCAAGTATTAATAGGTGTTGATAATAGCGGTTTAATTAAAGGAGTGTCTATTACCGAAGAAACTGTTCAGAAATGGATTAACGAAATTAAACAAAATACAAATCCGCAGGTAGTACCAAATGCTGATATTTATAATATTGATAAAAAACAAATAGTTGTTTTAACAGCAATTGAATACCCAATAAAACCCGTAAGCTATAAAGATAAATATTATAAACGCGTATTAAACTCAAACCATAAAATGAGTTTAACCGAAGTTACAAACGAACATTTACGAACTATTAACGGAAGTTGGGACTATTACCCCGACCCAAATCATAATTTAGAACATATTTCTATTAATAAAGTTGAAAAATATATTAAAGAATATGAAATATGGAATAATACAATTGTAGATTATAATGCAATAGAATTTCTTGAAAAACAAGAATTTTTACGAGAAGCTAAGTTAACATACGGAGCATATATTCTTTTTGCAAAAGAGTTGTGTATTGTGAGTGATATACAGATAGGAAGATTTAAAAGTCCTACAAAAATAATAGATAGTTTAAGCTTAGATACAGATATTTTTACAGAACTTAACGAGATATTAGCTTTTATAAAAAAGCATTTAATGGTTGAGTTTATTATAACAGGAAATCCACAACGCGAAGAACGATATGACTATCCGCTTGAAGCTATCAGAGAGATTGTTATAAATATGTTGGTACATAGAGATTACAGAGATAGTAGCGGTAGTGTAATAAAAATATATGACGATAGAATAGAATTTTTTAATCCCGGAGGTTTATTTGGAGGACTAACTTTAGAAGAACTGTTGAAATTTAAATATAAGCCAAAAGCAAGAAACAAAATGCTTTCAAAAGCATTTAAACTTATAGGTAATGTAGAGAAATATGGTTCGGGTATAAAACGTATTTTTACAATTTGTAAAGAATATGGAATTATAGAACCGAAAATTATTATAAAAGAAAATGATTTTGAAGTTGTTTTGTACAAACAAAAATTAAATGAGGATATAATAGATAACTTAAATGTCACCGATAATGTCACCGATAATGTCACCGATAATGTCACCGATAATGTCACCGATAATAGATTAAAAAAAATAATAGAGTTAATTAATAAAAACAATACTATATCTACAATTGAATTAAGTAAATTTATTAATGTTTCTAAAAGAACAATATTAAGAGATATTGATAAATTAAAGAACCAAAATATAATTAGAAGAATTGGAAACGAAAAAACAGGGCACTGGCAAATAATAAATAATGAATAAAACAAAAAACATAGCAATAATACCTGCCAGAGGTGGTAGCAAGCGAATACCAAGAAAAAATATTAAAAACTTTTTTGGCAAACCAATTATTGCTTATTCAATAGAAGCTGCATTAAAATCAAATTTATTTGATGAGGTAATGGTATCAACCGACGATAAAGAAATTGCCGAAATTGCAATAAAATACGGAGCAAAAGTTCCATTTTTCAGAAGCGAAGAAACAGCTAACGATTATGCAGGTTTAACCGATGTTATTATTGAAGTAATAAATAAATATAAAACTCAGAATATTAAATTTGATAATGTATGTTGTATTTTAGCAACAGCTCCATTTTTAACTAAAAATGATATAATAAGTTCGTATGATAAATTGAAAAACAGTAGTTTCGATGCGGTTTTTCCTGTTGTTAGGTATGCTTTCCCTATGCAGAGGGCAATGCAATTCGAAGGCGATAATATAAAAATGATTTGGCCAGAAAATATGACCAAACGTTCACAAGATTTAAAACCAAGTTTTCATGATGCAGGTTTGTTTTATTGGGCAAAAACAGATACTATTTTGCAAAAAAAATCTTTATGGACAGATAATACTACCGCAATAGAAATTAGCGAACAAACAGCACAAGATATTGATACCCCGGAAGATTGGCAAATTGCTGAATTAAAATACAAATTAATAAATGGCTAAACAAAAAGTAATAATACGAGTTGATGGTAATTCTCAAATAGGGTTGGGACATATTTACCGTGGTATTGCTTTGTCCGAAATGTTAAAAACTGAATTTGATATTTGTTTTATAACAAAACCGGACACAACAATTAGCCCAATTACAGATGTAGGTTTTAACTATAAGTTTTTACCCGAAATACCATTTTTAGATGAGCCTCGATGGCTTAAGCAAAACATTGACCAAAATGCAATTATTATTTGCGATGGTTACGAGTTTACCGAAGAATATCAACAAAAAATAAAAGATAATAAGTTTAAACTTGTTTATATTGACGATTTAGCAAAAGGAACTCAAAAAGCAGATATAGTTATAAATCATAGTCCCGGAATTAAAGAAACAGATTATAAATGCGAGAATTACACAAAACTTGCATTGGGATTAGATTATGCTTTAATAAGGCAATCATTTATTAATTTTGATAGAGCTACAAAAAAACAAAATAGTAAAATTGAAAGTGTTTTTGTATCTTTTGGTGGTGCCGACCCAAAAGATTTTACATACAAAACTGTTATTGAGATTATAAAAATTGACCAAATAAAAAAAATAAATATTGTTTTAGGTTCGGCATATAAACATACAAAACTAAAAAGTATTAGTTCCGGTAAAATAAATATTTACAATAATTTATCGGAAAAAGAAATGCTTGATATAATGAGTACTTCCGATTTTGCTATTGTGCCGGCAAGTACAACAAGTATAGAATTAGCTTTTATTAATGTTCCTATGTTACTGGGGCATTTTGTGGAAAATCAGAAAATTATTTATAATGGTTTTGTTAAGAAAAACGCAGTATATTCGTTAGGAGATTTTAATAAAAAAGATTTTTCGGAATTAAGTAATGATATAAATGATTTTATTAATAATAAGAAAAAAATAAGGATAAATATTTTATCTGAACCAAAACGTAATATTTTAAAATTATTTAGATTTTTAAATATTACTATAAGAATTGTAAAAGAAAACGACATCAGGTTTGTATATAATTTATCTAACGAATCTCTTGTTCGTGAAAATTCCTATAATTCAGATAAAATAACATTTGAAAATCACGAGAAGTGGTTTAATAATCAATTAATAAAAAACAAAGAAGTTTTTTATATTTTAGAATATGATAACAAGCCATATGGACAAGTACGTTTTACTATAAAAGGAAGTTTTAGTATTATTGGTATTGCAATTTCTAGTAAAAATAGAGGAATGGGACTAGCTACACAAAGTTTGATATTATCAACTGAAAAATATTTTCAGAAATATAATCTACCAATATACGCCTATATTAAAAAAACAAATATGGTATCTGTTAATTCTTTTAAAAAAGCAGGTTTTGTTTTTCTTAAGAATGAGACAGTCGAAGGAGTAGATAGTTTTGTATATGTAAAAAATAAAGATTAAATGAAAATAGAAGATATTGAATCAAAAATAATTTTACTTCGAAATAAAAAAGTTATTTTAGATAGAGATGTAGCCGAAATTTATGGTGTAGAAACTAAAAGAGTTAATGAAGCTGTAAAAAATAATAAAGATAGATTTCCTGACGGATATATTTTTGAAGTACCTGAAAATGAAAAAGATAAACTGGTCGAAAATTTCGACCGGTTCAATTTGCTAAAACATTCATCAATATATCCTAAAGCATTTACTGAGAAAGCTTTGTATATGTTGGCTACTATATTAAAAAGTAAAACTGCTGTTAAAACAACAATTGCAATAATAGAAACTTTTGCAAAAGTAAAAGAACTTACTGGCACAATAAACGAACTCTCTACAAATCCGCCAAAAGAAAAGCAACAATCATTAATGCAAAAATCAGGTGAAATAATATCGGAACTTTTAGATAACGATTTACAAACAAGTGGTAGCGAAACAACAATAGAACTTAATTTTGCTGTTCTTAAATTTAAGCATACTGTTAAAAAGGGAAATAAATAATGAAAATAGATAATTTTGAAATAGGCAAGGGTAAAACATTTATTATTGCAGAACTATCGGCAAATCACGGGCACGATATTAATATTGCAAAAGAAACAATACGTGCTGCAAAGCGTGTTGGTGCCGATGCCATAAAACTGCAAACCTATACTGCCGACACAATTACAATAGATTGCGATAAACCCGATTTTATAATAAAAGGCACTATTTGGGAAGGGCAAAAATTATACGATTTATACAAACAAGCATACACCCCTTGGGACTGGCACAAAGAACTTTTTGAAACAGCAAAACAAGAAGGTTTAATTTGTTTTTCGTCACCTTTTGATAAAACTGCGGTTGATTTATTAGAAGCACTAAATACACCTGCTCATAAAATAGCAAGTTTCGAGATTACCGATATTCCTTTAATAGAATATGCAGCTAGTAAAGGCAAACCAATGATAATGTCGGTTGGCATTGCAAACGAGGAAGATATACAACTTGCTGTTGATACTTGCCGTAGTGTTGGAAACGAACAGATTATACTTTTAAAAACATCATCGCAATATCCTGCAAAAATTGAAGATGCTAATTTAAGCATGATACCCGATTTAGCAAAACGCTTTAATGTATTATCTGGTTTATCTGACCATACAGCAGGCGAACTTGTGCCTGTAATTGCCACAACACTTGGTGCGACAGTTATTGAAAAACATTTTATTTTAGATAAAAAAATTGGCGGACCCGATGCTTCTTTTTCTTTAGACGAAAAAGAATTTAAACAAATGGTAGATGCTGTACGCAATACAGAAAAAGCAATAGGAAAAGTTGATTATACTTTATCGGAAAAAGCAAAGAAAAGTCGAGAATTTTCGCGTTCTTTGTACGTGGTAAAAAATATTAAAAAAGGAGAAATTATTACAGAAGAAAATGTTCGTTCTATTCGTCCCGGTTTTGGATTGCATCCTAAATATTTAAAAAATATTTTAGGAAATAAAGCAAATAAAAATATGGAGAAGGGTGATCGGTTTTTGTAAGATAAAAATAATAAATTAAAAGTTGTAAATTGATATTTGTACATTGTAAATTACCTGCAGTGAGGGCTTTGCCGTTGTATTTCAGCCATAGAACAATTTAGCCATAGAACAATTTAACAATAGAACAATAGAATTAAATATCCAATACCCAACAAGGAATTATCAATAACCAGTAACTAGTAATAAGACTTTAAATTCTAGACCTAAGACATTAGACCTAAGACATTAGACCTAAGAAAATAGAATAGAACTCTAAAATATCAACCACAGATTATCAGATTAAAAAGATTAAAAAATAAGAAATCCCAATAATCCTATAAATCTGTGGTAAAAAAATCATAAAAAATCAGCGTACATCTGCGTCAAGAAAATAATTTAGCAATAGAACAATTTAGCAATTTAACAGTAGAATTAAATATCCAATAACCAACAAGGAATTTCCAATAACCAATAAAAAGTAACTAGTAATAAGACATTAGACTTTAGCAATTTAGCCATAGAGACATAGAGCAATTTAACCATAGAACAATTTAACACTTTAGCCATAGAACACTTTAGCCATTTAGCCATAGAACAAATTTAACAATACAATGTTATTAACTTTAGCAGCCTTGCTTTTTACTTTGCAAACTATTGTGTATTTTTGAAAAAAAAAGATATAATTTAATGAAAAAGGCATTAATAACAGGAATAACAGGGCAAG
>Ga0256913_10001364_pt1 | contig 12574 bp, 11 predicted proteins | sample Axial_MatmetaG_FD_185970 | JGI IMG/M metagenome (GOLD analysis project Ga0256913, IMG submission 185970) | Deep-sea worm associated microbial mat communities from Axial Seamount, Juan de Fuca Ridge, Pacific Ocean - Axial_Mat | ecosystem: Environmental > Aquatic > Marine > Oceanic > Microbial...
CTGGAACGGAAAAACATTCATGGTCGAGATGAAGCAAGGGGACCTTACGTTTCACGAAGTTTTGGACATTCCCGTACCCGATTTGAAACGCCCCGCTCGGAAGGATGGGGAAGAGGAAGGGGAGAGAAAATCAACGGATCCTAGAGAGGATGAGATCGCGGCGGGACACGCCGCGTCGCTGCGGCGCCTGGCGGGAATATTCCTCCGCGGACTCCGCGAGCCACTCCCGCTGTTTCCGGAAAGCTCCTTTGAATTCGTAAAGCGCAAACACAACAGGACCACGCCCGTCGATGAGTTCACCGCGACGCGCTACGCGGCGGCGAAATGGCGGAAACTCTATAACGACTATGGCTTTGACCTCCAAGACGACGCGCACCGGATATGCTTCGGGGAATCGCCGCCTTCCCTCGACCCGAGACACGCGAACGAATTCGTCCAACTAGCCGAATCGGTATGCCTTCCGGTCGCAAACCATATCGTGAAACTGCAAGACCCCCCTTTCGAAAAACCAGACGACAAAGACGCGGACAACGCCACTGTCGACTTGAATACGCGGGATTCGTGATGCACATTGACGCGGGAAAGCGGTCGAAAGCCGTGACGGTAGTGGCGGCGCTTGAAAAGGACAACGGAAAAAGGTGGACCATATGCTATCAAAGAAGAGTTTGGATTTTCTAGAGAAATTGTTGATGACGTCCGGCCCCTCGGGTTTCGAGGAACCCGTGGCGGCGTGTTTCGGAAATTACACCGCGCGTTTCGCGGACGACGTCCGTACCGACGTGACAGGGAACACTATCGCGGCGTTGAATCCCGACGCGCCCCTGAAAGTGATGCTAGCGGGGCATTACGACGAAATCGGCTTTCAAGTGACCCATATATCGGACGAGGGACTGCTCCATTTCCGCAACGTGGGCGGAATTGACAAACTGACCGTTCCGGGAGCGGAAGTCGAGGTGTTGACGGAAAAACACGGTTCGGTCCCCGGTGTTGTCGGGAAAAAACCGATACACCTTTTGACTCCGAAGGAACGCGACCAGGCGATCGAACTCAAAAACATGTGGATAGACATTGGAGCGGAGGATAAGAAATCGGCGGAGAAAATCGTCACCGTGGGGGACCCGGTGGCGTTCAAACGCAACTTCAGCCTCCTTGGGAAACACCGTGTCCTCTCAAAGGGATTGGACGATAAGATCGGCGCGTTCGTCGTTGCGGAAGTTCTAAGAACACTCTCGACGAAAAAACTAAACGCCGCGGTGTTCGCGGTTGGGACGGTCCAGGAGGAGCTGGGTTTGCGCGGAGCCACGACCAGCGCGTTCGGGATAGCGCCCGACGTGGGGATAGCGGTGGATGTTGGATTCGCCACCGACGTTCCCGACATAGACAAGAAGACATTGGGGGAGGCGAAACTCGGCGGAGGCCCCATGCTGGAGCGCAACGCCGACAACAATCCCTCGCTGGGGCGCCTTATGCGGAAGACCGCGGCTAAACACAAGATAAAAATTCAAGAACAAGCCGGCTTCCGAGCCAGCGGAGGCACCGACACGGCACGGATGCAACTGACGCGCGGCGGTGTCGCGACGGCTCTTGTGAGCATTCCTAACCGCTACATGCACTCCCAGGTTGAGATTTGCGATTTGCGCGACGTTGAGGACGCAGTGAAGCTCATCTCCGAGACGGTGGCGGCCATCAAGCCCGAAACATCCTTCATTCCGGGGCAGTGACAGAGATGAACGTTTCCAGACTGGTTCTCATATCCGGTTCCGACCACTACGCGATAAGGCGCGAGGCGAGCAAGCGCCTCACCGCCCTCTGTGGCGAGCCACCCGAGCATAATCCCAAGCTGGAAATCATCCACGGCGACGGCGGCGACGGTGAGAACAAAAAAAATCCGGAGCAGTGCCTGGACATGGTGGTGGAATCGATAAACACGCCCCCCTTTCTGGATCCGAACAAGGTGATATGGCTCAAACGGCTGGACTTTTCGAAAGTAGCCAAGACAAAGAGCGCCGAGAGACTGGTGGCGGCCATCAAGGCGGGAATCCCGGAGGACATAACGCTCGTGATGGACGGGACGGGCATGGACCGACGCTCCGCCCTCTTCAAAACCTGCCAGAAACACGGGGAAATAGTGTTTCTCGAGAAGATCAACGTCTCGGACAGGGAATGGGAGAAAAACGTCCGCGTCTCGGTGCTGGAGGCGTGTCGTGCGAGAGGGGTGAACATCGCCCCGGACGCCGCCGCGTTCGTCGCGGAAACATGTGGGGCGGACTCCGGACGCGCGGTGTCTGAGATCGATAAACTCGCCGCGTACGCGGCGCCTCGCGCCGCGATAACGCTCGACGATTGCAAGGCTGTCTGCAGCGCCACACCGGAGGCGGCCGCCTGGGCCTTTTCCGACGCGTTGACGAAAAGAAATCTCAGGGGCGCCCTTGACGCTCTGGACATTCTATACGACAAGGCGGACCGCCACATTGGAATGTTGATAACCGTATCGAACGCTTTTTTGAATATGATCTCCATCCGCGTCGACGGAGAACGCCTAGCCATTCCGCGCGACGCGCAGTACGCTCGTTTCAAATCGGCTCTCGAAGGCGCTCGTCCCGAGATAAAAGAGCGGATGCGCGGCAATCCTATATTCTCCTCGCATCCATACAAGGCGTGGATGCTCTTCTCGTGCGCGGCGCGCTTCGACGAAGCGAAACTGGCCCGCGCGTTGACGTCGGTACTCGAAGCGAACAAACAGATGGTCTCGGGAGGTTGCGACGAAAGGATCATCCTCGAGACTCTCACATCCCAAATATGCGGAACGGCATGAACTGCAACGCGAAACCGCGGCGGAACCGCTTCGCGGCGAGTTGGAAAGCGAAATTCCTTCTCGTCGCTGGCTCCACCGTTTCCGCGTTGGCTCTCGGCGAAATCATAGTGCGTACGCTCTATCCTCCGATGGAGGTGGAGGTCAGCCGAGTCGACTATTCCGCTTCTACTAGCGGGCACGCTTTCAAAGCGTCGAGAAAACTTGGTTCCGCCGCGATAGACGGATATCCTGACCAGGCGCTCTACATAATGACTCCCGCGGGGAAACGGATGCTCCCGAATTCGAAAGTCACCGTGCGGCACCACGCCCTCTCCGGGAGGGAGATTGATATACGCGTGAACTCGTTCGGATTCCGCGGGCCGGAACTCTCGGAAAACAAAACCCGACCGCGAGTTCTTTTCCTCGGCGATTCCGTGACTTTCAGCGATTTCATGGATGAAAACGAGACATTCGTCCACCGCGCGGGGGAAACACTCCGGTCACGTGGTTTCGATATTGAAACGATAAACGCCGGGGTTGGCTCGATAGGGATGGAAAACGAATTGGCGATACTGCTCGACACCGGCTTCGCGGCGAAACCCGACATCGTGGTTTTGGATTTCTATCTCAACGACGCCGAGCCCTCCCCCGGAGTATGGATTGCGCAACCTCCATCCTGGATCCGCTGGAGCGCCTTGGCGCGTCTGGCTTACTCCGTGGCGTCAAAGCTGGGGCGCGGGGGGAACCACCCCGCCTTCGAGGAGTTCAACAGGTGGCTCCCGGCCGTCGAAAAACGTTTTGAAGCGGCCACGGACGACACCAAAGGCTCGAAAACATTCCGCGCCAAGGTTGTGGGGAATTTCTGCGATTGGGGGAGCGCTTGGAGCGACGACGCGTGGGAAAAACGCTTCATGCCCTGCTTGGAAGCGTTCGAAAAAGCATGCGACGCTAGAAACATCGACTTCGTCGTGATATGCTTCCCCGTCCGCGCTCAAGTGGAATCGGAAAAACTCCACGATTATCCTCAACGGAAAATGAAGAACTTCTGCGAGGCGGGGGGAATCCCCTGCCTAGACCTCCTCCCCGTCCTTAGGCGCGCCTTCGCCGACAATCGGAAACGGGTGTTCTACGACCAATGCCACCCCACTCCTGAAACCGCCGCGGTCATCGCTGGAGAAATCGCGGATTTTCTCCAGGAAACTGAAAAAGGGAAACTGGATGGAACCGCGCGTAAACCGCGGAAAAAGGGAGGGGAAACGCGATGAGGAAGAACGAGCCGAGACTGCCGGAACGCGACTTGCGCGTCGTATGGCATCCTTGTTCCCAAATGAAAGATTACGACGATTTTCCCCCCGTGGAAATCGTCGCCGCCAAGGGGCCGTATCTCGTAACCGTGGACGGTCGTGAAATCATCGACGCGATAAGCTCGTGGTGGTGCAAAAGCCTGGGACACGCTCATCCCCGCGTCCGCTTGGCGGTCGAACGCCAATTGGACAAGTTCGAGCACGTGATAATGGCCAACGCGTGCTTCGATGTTTTGGTGGAACTCTCTGAGAGATTGGCGGCACTCGCGCCCCCTTTGAACAAGGTTTTCTATGTCGACAACGGTTCGACAGCCGTCGAGGTGGCGATGAAAATGAGTCTTCAATTCCATCTCCAAACCGGACATTCTCGGAAAAGACGATTCGCCGCGCTCGAAAACGGATATCACGGGGAAACCTCTTTGACGCTCGCCACGGGGGATTGCGGGCTATACGGGGCCCCCTTCGCGGAGCTCGCGCCGGCAATACCAAAGATCAAGGGGATTCCCTATGTTCAAAGTCCCGACGCCCCCACTTGGGACGCGATGCCGGACGGGGATTGGCGCTCGCTGGAAGCGCAACTCGACGCCTTGGGGGATGAACTGGCCGCGGTCGTGTTCGAACCAATCCTCCAAGGAGCTGGGGGGATGAAAGTATACTCTCAGGATTTCCTCGTGAAACTACGTGAATGGGCGGACGCGCGCGGCGTCCATCTGATAGCCGACGAGATAATGACCGGGTTTGGACGGACCGGAAAAGCTCTGGCGTGCCAACACGCCGGAATCGTTCCGGACTTCGCGTGTTTGTCGAAAGGGCTGACCGCTGGATGGGGAGCGATGGCCGCGGTACTGACTTCGACACCAATCTACGAGGCGTTCCACGGCGACTATTTCTCTGGAAAGGCCTTCATGCATTCGAACACATACTGCGGAAACGCCACCATGGCGGCGGCCGCTCTCGAAACATTGAAAATCTACGACGATGAACGCGTCTTCGAACGAGTTGAACGCGATTCGCTCGGACTCCGGACCAGACTCGAGCGAATCGCGGAGAACACCGGAGCCTTGCGCGGGATCCGCGGGATTGGCTTCGCCGCCGCCGCCGACATCGTCGACCCGGACACCGGGAACCCATTCCCGAAAGAAAGGCGAACGGGATTCGAAACGTATAAAAGAGCCATCCAGCTCGGCGCGTGGCTCCGACCTCTCGGAGACACCATCTATTTTCTCCCGCCATTGAATACGACGAACAAAGTTTTGGACGACCTCGCGCGAATCGCGGAACAGGCCCTCGCCGACGCGGTAACCTCGTGACGGGGCTTTCCGGGAAACGATCAAGCGCCTTGAATTCCAAAAAGGCGTATTTGTTTCGCTAGAGTTCCGAATGGTGTTCGACGCGTCCGATGATTTCGGCGAATCCTAGACAACGCCGCGAGACTGTAGAAAACTCGGGAAACGCCCTTGCGGCTCTATCGAATGACGGTATAATGGCTTTGGATGATTAAGGAAACGCTTCCTCCATCCCGGAAAAATCATGTCACGCCCAAAAACTGGAGTGCGTTATGGGAAACATCTTTGAGAACCGCGTGTCACGCGTCATTGTTTCCGCCATGGCGGCGGTGTCGCTCGCTGGCTGCGGCACTACAACCGCTCAAAAAGAGCGTTTGAAACTTATTTTGGATATGGTCCACCACAATCCCGGGGAGAAACGCTACGATTCCCGATACAACAATCCCGAAATTCTGAAAAAGATGGGGTACGACGGGAAAGTCTATTTTCTCTTCGATTCCCCGACGTTGGCTGTGGATTGGGACAAAGTGGACCCCGCCATATGTCCCGCTGGCTCCAAATACAGAAAATGGCTCGAGGAGAGAAGAAAATCCCTTAAAAACAACTTTGACGCTTGCGAAAAAGCCGGGATAAAAGTTTTCGCCATGAGCGATTTGATACTCCTTCCCAAAAACCTAGTGGACAAGGAGCGCATGAAGGAATGCATGGGAGATCCAAGCGATCCGAAAACAGAGAAATACCTCCGTCTTCTGATAGGGCAGACCTTCGATCAGTTCCCAAGGCTGGAGGGATTGGTCGTCAGAATAGGGGAAACCTACCTCCACGGCGCTCCCTTCTTCTATGGAAAGATAAAAGACAAGAAAAACCCTCGGAAAACAATCATCCCGTTGATCAACATCCTCCGCGACGAAATTTGCGTCAAACGCGGTAAAACCCTCGTTTTCAGAACATGGATGAGTTTCGACACCAACGCGAAAACATACAAACAGGTCTCGGACGCCATCGAACCACATGAGAAATTGTTCTTCTCCGTTAAATACTGCGAAGGGGATTTCCACCGCTCGCACCCGTTCAGCAAAGTTCTGGGAACCGGACGCCACCAACAAATCGCGGAAGTCCAATGCGCGAGGGAATACGAAGGGAAAGGGGCCTATCCCAACTATATCGCTAACGGCGTGATCGAGGGCTTCGAGGAATATAGGATATCCATGCCAAAAAACGCGGTTAAATCCTTGCGGGACGTCTGGAAAACAGGAAAATTGGGTGGAGTTTGGACGTGGACGCGCGGGGGCGGATGGTGCGGTCCGTACATCAAAAACGAGATGTGGTGCGACCTCAACGCGTGGGTGATGGCGCGGTGGGCGAACGATCCCGAAGCCTCGGAGAAATCAATTTTCCATCGATACGCCACCGAACAACTGGGATTGGACGAAAAAGACGCCGTGAAATTCCGCGAGCTCGCGTTGCTATCCGCCGACGCGGTGATCCGTGGGGTCACAACCACACGCGGGGAGATGTCCACCTGGTGGACGCGGGATCAAGGGATTGGATGGCCGCGAATCGGATCCGTCGACGAGAAGAGAAACTTGGAGGAAAAAGACGAGTCCGTTAAAATGTGGGAAAGGATAGTCGAATTGGCGAAAGAGATAAAATGGAAGGACGAAACGACAAAAGAAGTCGCCGTCTCATCGTGCCTCTACGGCTTGAACCTCTATAAAATCTACCGGGCCGTGGTCCGTATAGCGTACGCCGACAAGCGCAACGACGCGGTCGAGGCCTCGAAATGGATATCGGAGTACGACAAGTCTTGGGAAGACTACAAAAAACTCCGCGGACAATATCCCAATGTTCTGGCGACACTGTACGAGCAACGCTACAAACGATTCATAAGAGATCCAGCCGACGCGAAAATCAATCGACTAAGGAAAAAATACGCGCCCCCGAAACAGCGTCCCTGATTTCACCAGAACACGTCTTTCCGCAATTGGACGCGAGCGTGTTCGCCATCGTAATCGGGAAAGAGAGGCGACATGGTAACTGTGGTCATCCACCTGTTTCCCGCCCCAATTTCCCCGTGTCCAGCGCGTCGAGGGCGCTCCACGGGTTGTTCCCGTCTTCGTTTCTCGCCGCGGTTCTCGCGGTTTCGCAGTCGCACGCCTCCCGATTGCGGTTGGCTCCGCAAGCCGGGCACAGCCCCGCGCAGTCCTCGGAGCACAACGGCCCCGAGGGAATAGCTATCAATATATCCTCTCGGAGGTCTGGAGCGACATCTATTTCGTCGGCGTGGAGGTCGTCGTAGTAGTGGCATGTTTCGACATTGGACAATTTCAGTTCGAATGAGTCGAGGCAGCGTCCGCAGACGCATTCCACCACGGCGTCCAGAGTGCCCGAAACGAGGAGGCATCCACTGACCATGGACGCCTGGAACGAGTAGGAGACGTTTGAAATGGAGAGGATTTCGCCTTGACTCGGGATCTTCTCCAAGTCCAGCTCCGCCGGCGTCAATTGTCCGTCGCGGCGTATTCCGACGTTGTCTAGTTTGACGGTGTTTATATTGAGCGGCATCTATTGGTCACCCGATTTTTTTCTTTTCCGCCAAGGCCACCGCCACGGTTTCAGGGACGAATGGTGATATATCGCCCCCAAGGGAGGCTATTTCCTTGATCATTCTGGAGCTGAGGAAAGAGTACGACGGTCCCGGCATCAGGAAGATTGTTTCGCAACGGTCGTCGAGGGATCTGTTCATCATGGCCATTTGGAATTCGTATTCGAAATCCGAGATGGCCCGTAGTCCGCGTATGACGGCTGCCACGTCGAATTTCCGCACGGCGTCCACGAGCAGTCCATCGAAAGACGTCACTTCGACTTCCGGAAATTCGTCGCAGACTTTCTTGAGCAGGGAGACGCGTTCATCGAGAGCGAACATCGGATTTTTCTCGACGTTCACGGCGACCGTGACGATTATCCTATCGAAAAGTTTCGAAGCTCGTTCGATGACGTCCAAGTGTCCGTTCGTCACGGGATCGAAGCTTCCAGGGAACAGTGCTTTTCTCATTTTTCGGGACTCCATCGGACGCTTGTCGAGCGCGTTTTTTTCTTTTCACGACGCATTCCGTTTCCGCCGCTTCTCCGGATGATGGATAAACTAGCCGCGCGGAGTATTGTTTCAAACCATGGATTGGAACAACGTCAAAGTTTTGGTTACCGGCGGAGGCGGTTTTCTCGGGAAGGCGCTTGTCGGCAAGCTACTCGGTCTTGGAGCCGACGTGGCGGTGTTCTCTCGTGGAGAGTATCCCGAGCTTTTGGAGCGAGGCGTCGAGATGTTCCGCGGGGACATTCGCGATTCCGCCTCTCTTTCCGCGGCGTGCGCGGGTCGGGATGTGGTGTTCAACGTCGCCGCCAAGGCGGGGTTATGGGGCCCCCGCGATGAATTCATGTCGGTTAACGCCGGAGGCGCCCGCAACGTCGTCTCGTGTTGTCTTGAAAACGGCGTCCCTTTTTTGGTTCATACGAGTTCTCCGAGCGTGGTGTTTTCCAGAGAGGACATATCGTTTGGCGACGAATCGCTTCCCTACCCCTCCTCGTATCCCGCCGCGTATCCCGCGAGCAAGGCGGAGGCCGAACGCATTGTCTCCGCCGCGGCTTCGGACGGATTGCGGACGGTGTCGTTGCGTCCACATTTGCTATGGGGTGTTGGCGATCCGCACATACTGCCCCGCTTGGCGTCGAAGTCCGTGGCGGGCAAGCTACGTCAAGTTGGCGGCGGTGGCAACGTTGTCGATCTAACGCATGTTGAAAACGCAGCCGAGGCGCATCTCAAAGCCGCCTCGGCGTTGGAAAGCGCCGCGGCGGTGTCGGGAAAGGTTTATTTCGTCACGGACGGTTCGCCCGTGAATTTATGGGATTGGATAAGGGATTTTCTTTCACGGTCGGGGCTGCCTCCCCCGCGCGGGAGGGTTCCCTTGGGTTTGGCGACCGCGTCGGGGAAAACGTTGGAGGCTGTTTATCGTTTTCTCGGGATATCGTCGGAGCCTCCGTTGACCGCCTTCGCCGCGTCCCAACTGGGCACTTCGCACTATTTCGACATTTCGGCGGCGCGGAGGGATTTGGGGTACAATCCGGTTGTGGACCAAGAGAAGGCCTTGGACGAGGCGTCGGAATGGATACGGAAACGTTTCGCGTCTGTCGCGCGCGGAAAATTCGAGGATCGGAAATGAATCATTTGAAACGCGGTGGTGGTTCGGTTTGCTATTGCTCAAACGTCCTTCCTCTGGACGCTGGCGGTTCGGTGTCGGAGCGATTCGCGGAAACCGCGCGTCTTTTCCGCGAGGTCCGCGGATTACTGGGTGTTTCCGAGGGGACTCCGTTCCCCTTGGGTCTTTGGATCGACGCTGGGACGGCGGAAAAACTCTCCACCGATTCCGCCGAACTCGACGCCCTGCGCGGGTTGTTGGAGGAGGACGGTTTCGTCGTGGCCACCATGAACGCATTTCCATACGGGCGGTTCCACGGGACCGCGGTTAAAACCGATGTGTACCGTCCCGATTGGACGACCCCCGAGCGCCTTGAGCACACGATTCGTTGCGCGGAAATCGCGTCCCGGCTTCCGCGTCCCGAAGGCGTGGTTTTTCCGATAAGCACGTTGCCTGGAGGATACCGCTCGGCGTTTGGGAGTGGGTTGGCGGAAGCGGAACTCGAGATAGCCTCGAACATTTTGAAGGCTTCCGAGAAGCTGGAAGATATTTCCTCATCCACGGGAGCGGATATTGTTTTGTCGGTCGAGATGGAGCCGGACTGTCTTTGGGAGACACCCGCGGAATTCGCGGATTTCCACGAGCGTTTTATTTCGACCCGCTCCACGGGGAATCGGGTGGGAGTCTGTTACGACACGTGCCATCAGGAGTTGGTGGAAGGCGCGCCTGGATCCGGATTGAAGCTACTGGGAAGCCGCGGTATCCGCGTGTCGAAATTACAGGTCAGCGCGGCGTTGTCGGCGACGTTCGGGAGGGGATTCGACATCTCCGCCGCGCACTCGGCGCTCGCGGGATTCGCGGAAAACGTGTACTTGCACCAAACCCGCGTGTTCCGCGCGGACGGAACGCTCGCAGCCTCGTTTCCGGACATCCCTCGCGAGTCGGATTTTCTCGTTGCCGCGTCCACCGCCGGGGCGGGTGGCGGAGTTGTATCTCATTTCCACGCGCCCCTCTATCTTGACATTCTCGCCTCCGGCTTGAGAACGGCGAAAGTCGAGGCGGAACACGCGCTTCGCGCGGTGTCGTCGGGTATTCTTCCGGAGCCTTGCGTGGAGGTTGAGACCTACACTTACTCGGTGTTGCCTGAAGGTGTTGCCGTGGATTCGTTGGCGGTGTCGATCGCCCGAGAGTTGGAATGGACAAAGGAGAGGCTGCGATGACCGACCACGGACTTCAAATCGCGTTGTTACGACCGGAAATACCGCAAAACACAGGAAACATCGGTCGTCTTTGCGTGAATACGGGGACTCGATTGCATTTGGTCCGTCCCCTGGGTTTTTCGCTCGAGGACAAGTACGTGAAACGCGCCGGACTGGATTATTGGCCCCATCTCGACTTGTCGGTGTGGGAGGATGTCGACGCGTTTACCGCGGGGGTCGAACGTTCGAAACTGCGTTTTTTCTCCACGCGGGGGAGAAGGAGTTTTTGGGATTGCCCGTTTTCCCAAGGGGACATATTGGCGTTTGGCAACGAGACCTCCGGGCTTCCAGAACGCCTGTACGGGGATTTCGAGGATAGCGCCTATTACATTCCCATGCCTGGCGAACACTCCCGGAGCTACAACCTCGCGAACTCCGCGGCGATAGTGCTTTTCGAGGCTCTGAGGACGGTTTCGGCGCTGAAAACCCCCACGGACAGCTCGGGCGTTTGATTTTCATATGCCACGGTGTATATTACGATTAATCGCATTGCGTTTGTGGGTAGGCGCAATCCAGGGAGACAGAGTCCATGCTGGAATTTACATGTGAACATTGCGAAACGACCATAAGCATAGAGCCGGGGCAGATAACACCGGACATGCAATGTCCCGCGTGCTCCAAGCCTCTTCCGGAGTTGGAGATTCCGCCGGAGGTCGAAAAGACCATAGAAGAGGAAATGGCGAAAGCCAACGAGCCCCCGGAAGGAGAGCTTGACCACGAAGCCGCCGAAGCCATGCTCGAGGAGCCGGCGTCGAAGGAGACGATGGTGTGGCGCGAGCGTTTGGCGCAATCGTTTCAAGCGGCCAACGTGTCGAATATAGCCGGGGTCGACGCGGCCGAGGAATTGCGGCTTCAGAAAGAGAATTCCACTCTGGAGAACTTCGTAGAGGCGATTTTGGAGCGTTTCTCCGTCGTCAATTTGGAAAAATTCGAGGAATATTTCAAACTCGTTTCCGGGGTGGGTAGGTACTCCATCCTAGTTGCCGGGCTGCTTTTCATGGTACGCTCCGTTCTGTTGGCGATGAACAACAACAGTCCCGACGAGATACTGTATGGTGTATTGGGTTTGATATCGACGTTGGTGTTGTATTACGTGGCCGCGAAGTTTCCGCGGGTGGCGTTGCTGGAGATACGCAAGCGCGAGTTGACGATAAACTCCCGGGAGATTCCCTTTTCGTTCGGGTTCGCGTGCATAGGCGGGGCGGTGGGGGCCGCGCTTGCCGGAGCTTACTTCGGGATAACGAGCAAGAACGTGTTTCTCGTTGTTGCGTTTCTAGCTCCCGCGGTGGCTGGCGCCCACGCCGGCGTGCTGTTTTTGAGTCCGTCCGTGCTGAACACTCGGATATCCAGGGCCAGCGCCACGGCGGGAGAGACGGGATTGGGTCTTATCGGATATGTAATCCGCGTCATGCTGCTTCTTTCTGGACTGTTTTTGGCGGCGATTCCAATTTTGGCGCTTGCGTTGCTCTATTCGCTGTTCGCCCAAAACTTCTCTTTGGGGGTTTTCCAGGTCTGCGCGGCGATAATCTACATAGCTTTGTGGCCACTGGCGTCGTATCTTCTCTATCTGTTCTACAGGATAGTCCTGGACTTCTACCGCGTGGTGTTCGGGATATCGCAAGATTTAGTGCTAATGGCGAATGAGAAATCATCCTCCAATGACAACTGACGGCGACAGTGTTTTTGAGATGCGAAGCCGCCGGAGATGGAGGACGCTGCCTCTAAACATCGCTGCCGC